>Ga0209471_1000499_pt1 | contig 26393 bp, 27 predicted proteins | sample GraSoiAngelo_128_FD_185885 | JGI IMG/M metagenome (GOLD analysis project Ga0209471, IMG submission 185885) | Grasslands soil microbial communities from the Angelo Coastal Reserve, California, USA - 14_0927_12_20cm (SPAdes) (version 2) | ecosystem: Environmental > Terrestrial > Soil > Grasslands ... | reverse complement strand
TTTAGAAATACAAGTTGCGAACCGCGCCCGGAGGTTTGACGCCGAGTTTCCTGGAGTCCGAGAACATTCTTGTAGAAGGAAACCGTTTTCTCCAAGTCGTGTACGCGATAGCGCGTGTGCAGCAATCTCTTGACCATGCATTAGCTTATTCTTGCTAGAGATGGATTCAAACTCCTTGTCTGGACAAAGCCGTCGAAACGGCTTTATTGCCGCGCGTCGCGGTGATCACCGGACTGAACTCCGGTGTTAATGAGAGTCAGTAGATTCGCTTTTTTGTCATGTCGAGCGAAGTCGAGACATCTCTTGCTGACGTTTGACAATATCTAGAGATTTCTCGGGTTCACCGCCGGGCTTCGCTCGAAATGACGGCCAGACAATTATGAAAAAAATCGGAATTCTTTTTGGCCAAGAACACAGTTTCCCGCCGGCGTTTGTCGAGCGGGTGAACCAAAAAACCGGCGGCAAGGAAATCGCCGCGGAGTTTGTCAGGATCGACAAAGTGATCCAAGGCGAGCCGTGCGGATATGACGTGGTGATCGATCGGATCTCGCAGGACGTCCCATTCTATCGCGCTTGGCTCAAGAATGCTGCGCTCACCGGTACCGCAGTGGTGAACAATCCCTTTTGGTGGAGCGCGGACGACAAATTTTTCAATAACGCGCTGGCCACCAAGATTGGCGTGGCAGTTCCGCGCACAGTTTTGCTGCCATCAAACCAGCTCCCACCGGACACCAACGACAAATCATTTCGCAATCTCGGCTACCCGCTCGATTGGGAAGCGATTTTCAGTTACGTCGGCTGGCCTGCGTTTTTCAAACCGTTCAGCGGTGGCGGCTGGAAGAACGTGTATCGATTGCACAATCGCGAGGAATTTTTCCGCGCTTACAACGACACCGGACAGCTTGTGATGATGCTGCAGGAGGAAATAAAGTTCGACATGTATTTTCGCTGCTACTCAATCGATCAGCGCCATGTGCGGATCATGCCCTACGAGCCGCGGCATCCGTTTCATCAGCGTTACCAAACCGAATGGCATGCTCCGAAGGAGATTCTGCAAAGAGTCGAGGAGGGCGTGCTCCGATTAAATCAATTTCTCGGCTACGATCTGAACACCGTGGAATTTGCCATTCGCGACGGTGTGCCGGTCGCGATCGACTTTTGCAATCCCGCGCCCGATTGCGAAGCGGCGTGGATCGGTCAGGCCAATTTTGAATGGGTCGTCGAAGCAATTTCGGAAATGGCAATTCGCAAAGCGCGCGAGCACGTCCCCGGCCGCGACAACTTAAGCTGGGGCAAATTGCTTCAAGCCGCAGTGACAAAGCGCCCGCTCAGCGACCTCGCGTAATATCTTCCACAGATTGCGCAGATTTTCGCAGATTGAAGGCAGAAGCAGTTTCGGGCTTCCCAAAATAATCTGTGTAAATCTGCGAAATCTGCGGATGTTTTTCTTCCGCTGTTCATGAAAGGGCACACGTTTACTCTCGGTATCGAGGAGGAATTCGCGATCATCGATCCGGAGACCCGCGAGCTGCGCTCGCACATTCAGGAAATCCTCGAGGGCGGCAAGGTCGTGCTGAAAGAGCAGATCAAACCGGAGATGCATCAGTCGGTGGTGGAGCTCGGCACGGAGGTTTGCAATTCCATCGGACACGCGCGCACGCACGTGATTGACTTACGCAGCAGGCTGGCCGAACTCGCGGGCAAGGCAGGGCTCAAAATCGCGTCGGTTGGCACACACCCGTTTTCGCATTGGCGCGACCAGCACATCACCGAAGGCGAACGTTACAAACAGATCATTGAAGACATGCAGTTGCTCGCGCGCGCGAATCTCATTTTTGGTTTGCACGTGCACGTGGGCATTCCCAATCGCGAAATGGCCATCCACGTGATGAATCAGGCGCGCTATTTCTTACCGCACATTTACGCGCTCTCGGTCAATTCGCCTTTTTGGGTCGGACACGACACCGGCTTGAAAGGTTACCGCTTAAAAGTGTTTGAGCGCTTTCCGCGCACGGGCATTCCCGACGCGTTCGAATCGCTTTCCGAGTATGAAGATTACTGCAAGCTGCTCGTGAAAACCGGCTGCATCGATAACCCGAAAAAAATTTGGTGGGACATTCGGCTGCATCCGTTCTTCGACACATTGGAGGTGCGCGTGTGCGACGCCCAAACTCGCGTGGACGACACGGTCGCAATCGCGGCGCTGATCCAAGCTGTCATCGCGAAGCTATTCAAATTGCTGCGGCAAAACATCACCTTCCGGATTTACCGGCGCCGACTCCTGGATGAGAACCGGTGGCGGGCGGCGCGCTATGGGATCGATGGGAAACTGATCGATTTCGGCAGGGAAACGGAAGTGGACGAACGCAGTCTGCTGAACGAATTGCTGGAGTTCGTGGCCAGCGAGGTGGACGAGTTCGGCACGCAGCGCGAGATGGCGCACATCGAACGGATCATGAGCGAAGGCACAGGCGCGGACCGACAATTAGCGATATGGAAACAGACCCAAGAAATGAAAGCCGTGGTCGATCATATCGTGACGGAAACGTATGAAGGTTTGCGTATTGCCGCGGCGCACCTCACCTGATCTGTTTTCGTAATCAGCAAAGGTTTACTCCGATGAATCGTCGGCGGTTGCAGTTCAACTTTCTGTGTCCTCGCGACCAAATATCAAAGTAACCGTCAGGCCCAAGCTTCGCCAGAATTTCGGCAATGGTGAAACTAGAGGATCCAGCGAGATCTGACGTCGGCATAACAACTCCTCAGCTCGATTTGTAGGAGGATGTGATAACTTGTCGCGTCGCCCGACGCTAGAAAAAGGCCGGCGGCCGAGATCGCGAAGGGCGGCGTTCACGGCGATCAGACTGGACAGCCTACAGCGCTTTGTAGTCAACACTGATGGTGCGGTAAACGAGATTGTCATGTTGCGCGGAGAAATAAAAAAGCTCGAGCATCGTCGTGCCGACCATCCACTGATAACCGACCAGCGTTTGAACCACGTCCGTGTCGTTGTCGCGAGAACGTGAAACCAGTTTTCCCGTTCCGTACTTTTCATCGAAGTATTTGCGAATTTCTCCCATGCGCTGGTTGTAACGTTCGATCGACCAGTCCGGGTATTCGTATTGTAGCTCTATGGCGACAAGCGATCTCTGTTTGAAAGTGAACACAGTGCGCTTTAATCCAGGATGAACAAGGCCTTCCACAGTCCAGACTTCACGGCTTTGTTTCTTTTCCCGCGAGGTAATTTTGGCTTTCGCGCCGTGCAGCACGTCCTCCACACGCCGCACCGAGTCGTTCCAACGAAAGCCGAACGGCGGCACCAACTCATCAAGCGGAAATGCGTAGGGCGCTGAAAGAAGAAAAGCGATCAGGCCGGACAGAAGAATTCGGCGCATTCCCGGCCGATTCGAATTTTTGACACACTTCTCTCGCCAGCTCGTCATTTCCGCGCGGATTGGCTGCATTTTTGATTCGCCGAGCGATCCCTCTGGCACTCTGCGGGGCGGAAAATTGCGCGTGCCGACCGTTTCGGTCAACTCAGGAGTGCCGCGCAGACTGCGACCAGCCCGACTATTTTGCGGCGATTACTGGTTGATGCGCGGCCAGCCGTCGCGGCGAAATCGGCCCGAACAATTATTCTTTTTGTTTTTCCTCGGACACGCGCGTTTCCTTTTTCTAGTCAAGAAAATTTTTCTCGCCGATGAAAAATAAATTGAATTTTTTTCTTGTCGATTTTGAAACCGGTTTCTACTCTCAAGCCCGCTGGCGAGGACGGGAACAAAGCGCATGTGAATAAGTTGTGAAAATCTTTGAGAAACTTTTGGCAGCGAGAATGAACAATACCGGCAGTTCCCCGAATGAACGATCGACTACGTGTGCGCGGCAGGCTGCAGCAAGACTGACGTTGAAGTGCGCGTCTGTTTGTTTTCCCTCGTATTTACGCGCCTTTGGCATTTTTTTTTGGCAGTTTCACGGTAGATCACACTGGAGAATAGCTCCGTCTTCTGGCGATTTTTCCGAGCGATTACCTACGCTACCAGCCACTGTGGCATTTGTGTAACACTGTTAACAAGTCTGCTATGGACAAGAAATGTGCGCAGCTGTGGCAGCGGTTATCGGCTGCGCTCAAGCCGCAGATTAGCGCCGATAGTTTCAAGCGCTGGTTTTCTGCCGTGGAGTTGGTCGAGGCCAAAGATAAATCGCTCACTCTTGCTGTTCCAAATAACATCTACCAGTTTTGGATCGAAAGTAATTATATGCCGGCGTTGCAGGCGGCGATCATCACTACATTTGGCACTCCGCGCTCTATAAGGTTTTGCTCGCCGTCAGGACCTGGCCCCCAAACTCTGGAGGATCCGGCCCCGTTAAAAGAAGTTTTGCCTGAGTCAATCCGTGTCACAAAGCCAGGCGCAACCGTGCCCGGACTCAATCCACGGAACACATTTGAATCTTTCGTAGTCGGCCCGAACAACGAAATTGCGCATGCCGCAAGTCTTGCCGTCGCGCAGGCGCCGGCGCGCACCTATAACCCGCTGTTCGTTTACGGCGGTGTCGGTCTTGGCAAGACCCATCTGATGCAGGCGATTGGTCAGTACGTCTGGACGAAGAAGAAAAATATGAAGGTGCTATACGTCTCGAGTGAACTTTTCATCAACGAGTTCATCGATGCGATCCAGCACAGCAATCTGGTCAAATTCCGGAAGCGTTATCGGCAGGCTGATCTTCTTTTAATTGACGATATCCAGTTCCTCGGAGGCAAGGAGCGCTCGCAGGAGGAATTCTTTCACACATTCAACACACTTTTTGACGGGCATAAACAGATCGTCCTCTCCAGCGACCGGCCCCCTTCGGAGATTGCGAACCTGGAGCACCGCCTGGTTTCGCGGTTTGAATGGGGACTTACCGCCGAGCTTCAGCCGCCAGACATTGAGACCCGGTTGGCGATCCTGCGAAAAAAGGCGCACGGGATGCAGATCAAATTGCACGACGAAGTTTTCCAATTCCTCGCCAGCCGCATTCGCACAAACGTGCGCCGCCTGGAGGGCGCGCTGATGCGCGTGGCCTCTTTCGCGTCACTCAGCGGCAAGGAACTCACGCAGGAAGCTATCGAGCATTTACTGAAAGATATTTTGCAGGAGGAAGGGCGCCACTCCATCACGATTGAACAAATTCAGCGGCGCGTCGCTGAGCATTTTGACGTGCGTATCGCCGACATGACAAGCAAGCGGCGCCCGGCCAGTATCGCCTTTCCGCGACAGGTGGCGATGTTTCTGGCGCGCGAGCTCACCAAGTCGTCTTTGAATGAAATTGGAGACGCATTCGGCGGGCGCGACCACGGCACCGTGCTACACGCGTGCAAACTGGTAAAGAAACGGATGGCCGAGCAAGATAACATTCGCCAGACGATATCATTCATTGACAGTTCGCTTCAAAGGTAGGGACGGTTCACACGAACCGCGCGGGCGATTGAGGTCAATCGCCCCTACCTCAAGCATCTTGAGATTGCGGTTGCCGAATAAAATCCAAGGCGTTACATCTTAAGCGCCTGTTCATCATGAAATTTAGCGTTACAAAAGAAAAACTGCTCGAAGGTCTGCAACAAGTTCAAAACGTGGTCAGCACCCGCACCACTCTTCCGATCCTTTCCAACGTTTTGCTGCAGGCGGACAAGGATGAAATTCATCTCACAACGACCGATCTCGATGTCGGCGTGCGCGGCAGTTGCGAAGCGCACGTGGACAAAGCAGGAGCGACTACTCTCCCCGCGCGCCGTCTTTTCAATATCGTTCGCGAACTCCCTTCGAGCGAAATTCAGGTCGATGTCGATGGAAAGAATGCGGCTTCCATCCGGAGCGGTCAAAGCTTCTTCAAAATTCTTGGGTTGCCGGAGGATGAATTTCCCCCGCTGCCGAAATTCGAGGACGCGAAGGTGGTCACCATTCGGCAGAAAGATTTGCGCGATGGTCTGCGCAAGACTTCCTATGCCATATCTACCGACGAGACCCGTTACGTGCTCAACGGGGTTCTGTTCAGTTTCAAAGACAACAAACTTACGCTGGTCGCAACGGATGGGCGCCGGCTAGCTATGATGGAAATCGAACTGGAATTTCCTCGTAGCCACGAAGCGGACCTGATTATTCCGACCAAAGCCGTGACTGAATTGCAACGCCTGCTGACGGATGACGGCGAAGTCAAGGTGAGCATGGGTGGCGGTCAGATCGCATTCGATCTCAACAAGACGCTGCTCGTGTCAAAGTTGATCGAGGGCAATTATCCAAATTATCGCCAGGTGATCCCGGGCGAAGCAAAGGAACGAATAAAACTCGAACGCGAAATGTTTCTCAATTCACTGCGGCGCGTTTCGCTGCTGGCCAGCGACAAATCGCACTCGATCAAACTCAATTTCAGCAAGAACAACATCGATATCACTGCAAACACGCCGGAGGTGGGCGAAGCGAAGGAATCAATCGCGGTCGCTTATAAGGGTCGCGAGTTTTCCATCGCTTTTAATCCAGAGTTCCTCATGGCGCCTTTGCGCGCACTGACCGAGGACGAAGTATTTCTCGATCTCATCGACGAGATGAGCCCGGGAGTTTTGAAGATTCAGACGCCGTTTCTCTATGTGCTGATGCCGATGCGCATCAGCTCCTGAGCAATTTTCGAAAGTGTTGTAAGCCACCGGCCTGTGGCCGGTCAACCCAGGCGTTGCTTTTCACATTAAGGAAGACGGCCCACGGGGCCGTGGCTACAGCGGACACCACTTAGACTGGCTTACAAAACCCGCCGCCGCGGCATCGCCGATTGAATCATCATCAGTTCGGTCACGTTCTCTGGAGTGAGCAAGCCGACCAAGCGCTTCATCCGATCAAGCACTGGCACCGCCGGACAATTGCATTCCTGCATAATGCGAAATGCGTCTTCAAAGCGTGTGCCCGTTGTCACCGTGGGAATATCGCGCCGCATCACGTGGCCCACGCGCAGGTCGGGATCGTTCTTGAGCAAGGCGGCGATGAGATCGTGACGCGTCAATAAACCGGCGACGCTGCCCGTTTCATCCACGACTGGAAAATCGTGCTGCGAAGTCGCAAGCAACGCGTCCACTGCTTCCTGCAGACTGGCGTTTTCAGAGAGCGTGCGAAATTCGCGCACCATTGCGCTCGAAACAGGAAACCGGCGGGCGACATCTTTCATCTGCGCCAGGGCCGCTTCTTGCGACGCGCCGATATAAACAAAAAGCGCGATGAAAATCAGGAACGGATTCCAGAGCAGTCCGAGGAAGCCAAAGACGAACGCAAAACCCTGGCCGACCGTCGCGGCGACTTGCGTAGCGCGCGCATAACTCATCCGCGTGGCGAGTAGCGCTCGCAACACCCGCCCGCCATCCATCGGAAATGCTGGCAGCAAATTAAAAAGAACCAGCATGATGTTGATGGTCAGCAACTGCGCGATGAGACCGCCGCCTTCGACTGTTGCGGGGTTAAGCAGGGCTTGCGATCCGCCAGCCACAAACAAACCAAGCGCGATCACCACATTCACCAGCGGCCCGGCCACCGCGATAATTAATTCCTGCACCGGCTCCTCCGGCATGCGTTCGAGTCGCGCCACTCCGCCAATAGGCAGCAACGTGATATCGGGTGTATTAATGCCGAAAGCCTTCGCCGCGAACGCGTGCCCGAATTCGTGCAGCACCACGCAAAGAAAAAGCAGCAGAACAAATATGACTCGGCTCGCCGCCACGGCGGAACCGCCTTGCGCATAATAGCCGAAGGCCAGCCAAGCAATCAGCAGCAAGAAGGTGATGTGAATCCGCAATTGAATACCGGCGATGCGGAAGATTGGGAGAGACCAGCTCATCTAAGTCAATTTGCTCTGGTATTGAATCGCGCGCCAGCGGTGTCGAAGCCGGACTGGAAAACGATTTTGAACAGAAGATAACTAAGAAAACAAAGAGTCCGCATTCGAAAAGATAAATCTTCGTGGTCTTCGTTACTTCTGTTCAATTTGCGTGCGATGGAAATTTTTGATGTTGCAATCGTTGGCGGCGGCCCGGCCGGATCGAGCTGCGCGGCATTTTGCGCGCTGGCAGGTCTGCGGACGCTTGTGCTTGAGAGAGAAAAATTCCCGCGAGAAAAAGTCTGCGGCGATTGCTTGAATCCATCATGCTGGCCGGTGCTGCAGCGCCTCGGTCTCGCTCAGCGAGTCCGAGATTTGCCGCATTCCAAACTCGCGTCGGTCGAATTCATCGCAATCGATGGCCGGAAAGTGGTTGTCGATCTTCCGACCGGCGAATGGTGCGAATTGTCGGTGAAGCGCAGCCTATTCGACGATCTTCTGCTAAGGCGCGCACGCGAACTTCGCGCGCACGTTCGCGAGGGCACCACGGTTACGGCATTGAACTGTAGCCACGGGCCTGTGGCCCGTCCGGGTCGCGACGCCCCACAGCGGCGTGGCTACAGGGGCGATTGGAGAATTGAAACTGCGACCGGCGAAAGGTTCTCTGCGCGGACGCTGGTCGGCGCAGACGGGCGAAATTCTACCGTTGCGCGATTGTGCAATTTACTGCCACGCCCCGCGCGTGAACGCGTGGCACTCCAAGCGCACATCCCGCTGCCGCGAAATTTTGGCAGACGCGTCGTCCTGCAATTTCTTCCGGAAGGTTACTCCGGTCAGGCTCCGGTGAATGAAACCGAGCTGAATCTCTGTCTCGTAGGCACACCACCCACGATTTCGAGATTGCGCCGATGGGCCGAACGCTATTTTGAAATCACTTCCGATCAGCCTTGGCGCACGATCACGCCACTCACGCGTTCGCCTGTTAGTTGCGCACACGAAAATCTTTTTTTCCTCGGCGATGCCGCCCGCGTCGTCGAGCCTTTTACCGGTGAAGGAATTTATTACGCCATACGCTCAGGCGAATTGGCAGCTATTGCCATTTCGAGAACAATTCGCGGCGAAGATCAACAAGCAACGCTCCGCGAATTCGCTCGCGCCTGTGCCGAAATGTATCGCGGGAGACTGTGGGTCAACCGGCTTGCGCGTGCCGCAGTTCTATCGCCAAGGATCGCGTCGTTACTTCTCCGGTTTGGGCCGTTAAATCCGGCGATCATGCGATTAATGACGAAGAAGATTGCAGGTAGGGCGATTGACCTCAATCGCCCGTAGGCGGTACAGGTTAACCGCCCCTGCCAAATTGCCGAGCCGCTTTTACTGTGTTCGCCATCAACATCGCGATAGTCATCGGCCCGACGCCACCGGGAACCGGCGTGATCACGCTCGCTCGCTGTGTTTTCCACTCGAGTGATGCCAACGTCGATCACGACGGCACCTTCGCGTACGTGATCGGCTTTCACAAATTCCGCTCGCCCAATCGCTGCAATAACAATGTCAGCCGAGCGGCTAATATGCGTGAGGTCGCGGGTGCGCGAGTGCACAACCGTTACGGTGGCGTTCCCGTTCTTGTTTTTCTGCATGAGCAGCAGGGCCAGCGGTTTGCCCACGATCATGCTGCGACCAAGAACCACGACGTGCGCGCCGTTAATTTCGATTTTACTTTCCGTGAGCAAACGTTGCACGCCAAGCGGCGTGCAAGGGACGAAGCCGCTGGAATCGTCGAGCACGAGCTTCGCAACATTTTCTGGATGAAATCCGTCCACGTCTTTTCGCGGGTCGAGCGTGCGCACGATGGCTACTTCGTCGATGTGCTCAGGCGGCGGCGATTGTACCAGAATGCCGTGAATGCTGGAGTCACGATTAAGTTCTTCGACGCGCCTGAGAAGCTCTCTCTGTGTGGTCGATTCCGGCAGCTCCAGCTTGAGTGAATGCAGGCCAAGGTCGCGACACATCTTGTCTTTCGAACGCACATAGGCGCGCGAAGCTGGATTCTCTCCAACGAGAATCACGGCGAGTCCTGGGGTAATGCCTTTTGCTTTTAGCTCCGCGATCTCGCGGCGAAGATCCACGTACACTTTCTCCGCGATTGCGCGTCCATCGATCAATTTCGCCATAGCGATGCAGGCAATTGAGACACGAATTACACGAATTGTCACGAATGGCAGAGTCAATCAGTCCAAATTCGGTTCGTGTAACTTCGTGAAATTCCTGTCTCAGCGCATTTCAACCAGCTCCATCATTGCGTTCTGCAAGGCGAGGCGTTCGCCCTCAAATTCCTCAGGCGTAGTTGTCGATTTGACGTTGTGCGGGCGGTTGATCAGCACGCGTACTTTGGCAAAAGGCCGCGGCACAATGAACCGGTCCCAACTTCCCAGCCGCCAGCAGTGCGAATATTCCAGATTCATCGGCAACACTGGCGCACCGGATTTTTGTGCAAGAAAAATGATGCCCGGCCCTAGTTCGTAGGCCGGGCCACGCGGACCGTCGGGAGTGATCACTACATCGCCACCGGACGCCAGCACCTGCGTGAGCTGGAGAATTGCGCTTGCTCCCAGCCGCGAACTGGAGCCGCGAATCACATCGTAGCCAAAACGTTGAACGGCATCGGCGAGCAAATCGCCATCGCGGCTAGCGCTGATCAATGCTGCGCCATGACGCTGCGGAAAGAAACGGCGCAAAACCAAAGGGGAGATCAGCAATCTGTTGTGCCAAAGCGCACCGATATAATTTTCCGACACAGGTTTGCCAACGACGCCCGCGCGGTCGTCAATTTCATAACGCAGCGTACGTCCCCAGAGCTGCAACAAACGAAATCCAAACGCGATCAACCATCGCGCAAGCCTGGCTTCGATCTTCAACTTTTTTTGCGTTTCGCCGGAGCGCTTTCCTGACCCCAACGATATGCAGCGGGATTAGGCAGCCCAATTTGGTCGAGAATGCGCCAAACTACTGTGTCCACCACTGCGGTTATGGAACTGGGGCGGCTGTAGAAGGAGGGAATAGCTGGAAGAACAATCGCCCCGGCTTCAAGCAACGTGACCACGTTGCGCGCGTGAATCAAATTCCACGGTGTCTCCCGAGGGACCAGAATCAACTTCTGCCGTTCTTTCAAGAAAACATCGGCTGCGCGCAAGAGCACGCTGTCGCTGGAACCGGAAGCGATTCGCCCGAGCGTGGCCATCGAGCAAGGGACAATCACCATCGCGTCGAAGCGCGCTGAGCCGCTTACGAATGGCACATTCATGTCATTTTCAGAATGCTGCGAAACGTTTGGGGGGATTTTTAAGTCATCGAGCTCCTGCTTTGCGACCGCACTTGCGTGGGCGCTCATGACGAGATGAACCTCATGCGCACCACAATCGATCTGCGCGAGCAACCGTTGTAGATAGATCGCTCCGCTTGCGCCGGTCGCTGCGATTACCAGTTTCATTGCCTTCTTGTCATTTCGAGCGAAGCCGGCGGCGAAGTCGAGAAATCTCTTGCTGTCATCAAATCAGAGATTCCTCGGCTTCGCTCGGAATGACAACGTGGCGGCTCAACATGACAGAAAACATGCGCACGCAGAGCTAACAAATTTTCGACAAATAATACGGCAGCATGTCTTGCCAGTAGTTCCAATCGTGGCCGCGCCATTTTCCATCATCCAGCCAATGTTTGATCCCCTTTGAATTCAAAACTTCAGACAAACGATAGGATTCATACCGGGTGTTGTCCCATTCGCCGGTGCCGATGATGATGCTCATGTGATTGTATTTCCATGGATCGGTCGTATTCGGCAGATATTCATACGGGCTGTTGAAGTAAATGTTGTCATCGTGATAGCCGTCGAAAAATGAGCTGATGTCGAATGAGCCGCTCAAGCTAATGAGATGACTGACGGTGTCGGGATGACGAAACGCAATGTTTGCGGCGTGGTAAGCGCCCAGGCTCGCGCCGCAGACTGCTACCCGATGAGCAGAACATTCGCGTCGCGCGAGGTCGAACACGTCGCGCACGATCACGTTTTCGTACGCGTTATAGGTCCGCATTCTATCGGCGGGATGAATCGATTTGTTGTAGAAACTTTGCAAATCGATCGCGTCCGGGCAATAAACGGCGACTTTCCCATTATCGACGTACCACGCAATGGAGCCGACCAGCCCGAAATCCTTATTTTCGTAGTAACGGGCACCCGAAGTTGGGAAAAGAATCAGAGGCAGCCCGCGCTTTTCGCCGAAAACCAGCATCTCAAACTCTCGGCTCAGCCACGGCGTATACCATTTGATATGGCGTTCGTTCATGAATTTCGCGCGAGCATCTTGATGGCGACGCGGTGAAATCGCAAGCGAAAGGCTTGCACTACATTTCATCTTCGCGAAGCATCTCGGTTTCGATGCCCAAACATACTCTCACTGGCAATATCAAGCGGCATCGCGCTTTTCACTCCAAGGTCCTGGGAAACCGGCGTGATGTGCTCGTCTATTTGCCGCCTGGTTATTGGCGCTTCTCGTCGAGACGGTACCCGGTTTTATATCTGCATGACGGGCAGAACGTTTTCGATGCCGCCACTTCGTTTGCCGGAGTCGAGTGGGAAGTCGATGAAACCGCGCAGCGATTGATCCATCGAAAACTGATCGAGCCGCTCATCATCGTGGCGGTGGCAAACATTAGCGAGGAACGAGTCCATGAATACGCACCGACGCCCGGTGTGATCGAACCGAAAGACCACCCCAAAAAGCGCAGCCGCGGCCTGGCTCACATTTACGGGCAATTTTTGATCCAAGAATTGAAGCCATTTATCGACAAAAAATATCGAACGAAGCGGGATCCAGAATTTACCGGGCTCGGTGGATCATCGCTCGGTGGTTTGGCCACACTTGCGATGGGAATTTTTTATTCAGAGGTATTCACACGCTTAATTGTAATGTCGCCATCGATTTGGTGGGACGATTACGCGATCTTCCGGCTGGTGGGTATCCTTGGCGAAAAGCCGCCGCTGAAAATCTGGCTCGACACTGGCACGGACGAGCCCGGTTGGGAACTGGCGCGCAACTTGCGCAATTACTTGATCGACAAAGGCTGGCAGCTCGATGTCGATCTTAGTTATCTCGAAGTCAAGGGCGCCGACCACAGTGAGGCGGCGTGGGCCGGGCGCGTCGAACCCGCGCTACGGTTTTTGTTTCCGCCGACCTGACTAAACTGTAGTCGCTTCCCTGCGGCAAGCGAAGCGCCGGCGTGTTCGACACCCGCATGCCGCGCCGCACACAGGGCGACGGCTACAGTTTACCTCCCCACCGGGGGGACCGGCGGTGGGTTAGGCGGCAAAGGTTCCGGAGGCGGCGTGGGTGTCGGCGGAGCCGGTTTGGGCGGTGACGGTTGATCTGGCATCGATGCTCCCTTCAAGAGAATCGCTCTTACTGCAGCCATTTGCCGTAAACTTGATAAACGCGCAGATAGCCGCCTACGAAATCCCAATCTTTTTGATAGGAGAAACTGCGGGTGTGCGGGGACCAGGTAAGCTCGCGCGGCGACTCTGGATGATTAGGATCGTAAACGGAATAGGTTTCGACTCCAGGATTCGGCGAAAACGACTTTCGCTTATAAACCAAAACGGAGTGATTGATGCTGAAACGGGGGTAAGTAGTAAGAAAACCAATAAACCACTCCCCCCGCGCCAAAGCTGCATTCAAACGAGCGTGAGTCTCCTCCTGATACCCGGCGCCCTGCTGAAAAATCATCCGGGCATTGCTGATCCGGAAGTAGCTGGGCCAACCATGGCCGATATTTAATTGCACAAGTTCGCGGCGTGCTTTGCTCATTTCCCGCAGGTCCTTGTAGCCCGGAAAAACAATTCGTTGATCTTGTGACAGCGGGTCTGTCCATGGCTGTCGGCGTGTCACAGCGTGAATGCGGGCAGCCAATGACGCATCATCTAAAGGAGCGCCGCGCGGGTCGAAGCGCGCGAACTTCTTAAATTGCATGGCAGTGCGGCATAGCACGAAGCAGTGGCGCTTATACATGTCTCGTCTTACAGACGAGCCTCTTCGTAAAGAAGGATGCCCTTCGTGATATTCAAACACGGTTTGATTAGCGAATGCGAACGTGTCGCGATCGAAATGGAACTCCGACGCAATGCAGGTGGCACGCGGTAACGTGACAGCAGCGACTGCAGTCAGCCAAACACCAACTGATTTTCCCCAAGTCCCAAACATCACATCAAGGGCCAGCCGAGGCGCTAACGCTTTTACCTCCTGCGAAAACACCCAGCTGGCGAAATTTTTGGTATCGCTCTTCCAGCAGTTCGGCAATTGGAAGCTGAGAAACCTGCTGGAGAGCCCGGCGCAGCGCTCCGCCAACATTCGCAGCAACAGAATCATAGTCCCGGTGCGCACCGCCGTCCGGCTCAGGGACAATTTCGTCCACAACTTCGAGTTTCAACAAATCCTGCGCAGTCAGCTTGAGTGCCTCGGCTGCTTCGGCTGCATGCCGCCGGTCTCTCCACAAAATCGCGGAACACGCTTCGGGACTGATCACGGAGTAATAAGCGTTCTCGAGAATCAACACGTGATCTGCGACGCCAATGCCTAGCGCGCCTCCCGACCCGCCTTCGCCGATGACGGCAGCGACGATTGGGACGTGCAGCCGCATCATTTCACGAAGATTTACAGCAATTGCCTCCGAAATGTGACGTTCTTCCGATCCGACACCAGGAAAAGCGCCCGGCGTGTCGATCAATGAGATTACCGGCATGCCAAATTTTTCGCCCAGCCGCATCAATCGCAGCGCTTTGCGGTAACCCTCAGGATGTGCGCAGCCAAAATTGCGCAGGACGTTCTCCTTTGTGTTGCGCCCTTTTTGATGAGTGATAACAACGCAACGTTCGGTGCCGAGTGTGGCCACACCACACGGCATCGCTCTATCATCGGCAAAGCGACGATCACCATGCAGCTCGACCCAATTTGTAAAACACCGCTCGATGTAATCCAGAGCGAACGGCCGCTGCACATGTCGCGCGATTTGGACACGCTGCCAGGCCGTCAGGTTGCCACAAATTTGGCGGCGCGTTTCGCGAAGGGTTGTCTCCAGTTCTTTGATGGCCGAATCGAGATCGACATCGTGCTTGTCGGAGTGATTCTTTAGATCCTGCAATCGCCGTTCCAGTTCAAAGATCGGCCTTTCGAAATCGAGCGGTTGCCATTCCATCGTAGGTTAAAGGTTACAGCGTTTAAAAAGTTACAACGTCCAGCACTTCGCGGTCGTGTCGATTCGTATCCGTTTTAACATTGTAACTCTTTTAACGTTTAACTCAGTCCGTAATGGTGACAGGCGTCTTGTTGTTTACAAGGCTGCTTAGCTCCTCAACATCGGAGGCTGCCAGGCCGAGACCCACCGGCGGCGGCGGTTGTTCGAGATTGGGATGCGCAGCATCCGGCACGGAATATAGAGTGTAACCCGCGGCCCCCGCGAGCCGGATCCACCGGGTGCTGCCAAGGTACTCCTTGCTGCCAATGCCAACGCGTTTTCCACCTTTCCAAGCCATCGTTTCGGCAACTTTTGCCATGATTTTAGCCGGCTGTTTGGGCTGTAGTTTTGCTTCACGCACGTGATATTGCTTGAAAAATGCGCCGTGATTGAGGACCACAACCAAGTTCGCCTTCCGTTGAATAACAATCAAGAACTCGGGATGCGAAATGAGCAGACGTTCCCCGATGTGCAACATCGTGCCGCTCATGTTGTTCATGCGCATGATGAGCTCGGGCGTCGTCTTCAGCTTTCGTGAAATCTTCGCCAGCACGTCTCCAGGTTTCACAACGTACTCGGTCTTTTCCGGAGAAGGATGACGCGATAGCAAAATGTCAACGTTCACTTCCCCGAGCAAGTCTCGCGCTTCCTCAAGATGCTTTCCGGAGGGATATTTTTGGATGAACGCGACAAGCGCATCGCGAGCTTCGGTCAGTTTCCCGTCCTGCCGCAGTTGGACCGCCGCCTGAAATTCCGGCAGGCTGATGTCCGGCGCAGGTGGCGGAGTAACTTCTCCACGTTGCTCCTTTTTTACTGCGATTTCCTCTTTGACAAAGGTGTTGTAACCGAACCAGGCGGCGCCGCCGAAGATGATCAGTGCCAGCAGTAAGACGAAGAGCCACTTCATGGCTTGCGACACGCGGTTGCGCCTCCGAGCGAAACTCGAGAGCCGTCCTGAGCAATATTCAAGGAAGATGCACAACAGGTTCCCATTGCTCCCGGCAAGCGAAGGTCCATCACAAAAAGAATCGTGTGTGAGGAATCAAGTGCCTGGACGAATAAAATCGCCTTCGCCTACGAGGCTTCCGTGCCAGATTCGCTTCCAGGAAAGAATCGATGCCAAAGCCGTCCGATGGTAGGCTCCTCCTGGTTGCTCCAGGTGAAGTGGCAATCCTGACAGTAAAATTCCTTGGGAATAATTTTCAGGGCACAAAGCACGACGACGAGCGCTGGAGTCATGAATTTTCGGGTCATCTGCGGGTACTCGATATTTGAAGAACCGCATTGCGGGCAGCGGATGAGAGCAGCGGAGATATCCGGATCGGTAGCCTCCCATTCGATCATAAGGTCCTGGGCCCTTTCGAAATCGCTGTCTTCCACCATCACTTTTGCATTCGCTTGCGGACGCGACATGAAGCCAACCTGTTGCAGCGGCGCTTCATTGTGAACATCGGCGGGTATGCCGGCATCGTGGAAACGTCGTTTCAATTGCCGCGCTTTAGCCGGCTCGTTGAATGTGGCAATTGTGACCATAAATTCTCTCGCATGCGCGGCGGCGCATCGTGTGATCAAACATCAAATAATTGCCGAGCGCAAGACTTGGCGTGATGGATCTGTAGTCGCTTCCCTGTGGGAAGCACAACGCTGACGCTTGCACGCACGCCCGGCGTCGCCCAGAGGCGACGGCTACAGTCCCGGAGGAAACCATTTGTAGAGCATCAAATACACAAACACGCCTGTGACCGAGACATACAGCCAGATTGGGATGGTCCAGCGCGCGATCCGCTTATGCCGGTCCCATCGGCGACGAAAGACCTGAACAAGCGTCACAACGACCAGAGGCAGCGTCACAAAAGCAAGCAGAACGTGGGAAGCCAGTATCGGGAAGTAAACGGCGGCAATCCAACCGGTGTATCCCGAAGATTTCTCGCCGACCTGCGCGTGATAAATGATGTAGCCAACCAAAAAACAGGCCGACGAAATGACGGCCGTGATCATGCATGCCATGTGACGCCGCCATGCGCCATGCCGGATAAAGTACCAGCCCATTGAGATGAAGATGGTGCTCACCAGATTAAATGAGGCATTAAGAGCAGGCAGGTCGGAGACGGACATGTTTAAAAGTTACATCGTTATATGATTACATCGGGATAGGCGCTGAAACGATTTAACATTGTAACTTTTGTAACGCTTGTAACGTTGTAAACCCTTCAACAATTCATGCCGCCCGTCCTTGAACCACCGCAGGTTCGGCCTTCCACGAAGTATCGACAACGCACGTGGGGATACCGATTCGCTCTCAGCGTGCTGCGGCTGGTAGTTCTCGGCGCAATTTTTGGAATTATCGTCGGCGGCTATTATCTGGCGCGTCGCGGATTTGGCCGGGAATGGCGGTCTCTGATCGTAGAGGAATTACACAAACGCGGTGTCGAAGCTTACATAGGGCGCCTGACGCTGGACCCGTTTCGTGGCCTGGTCGCAAAAAATGTAAGGATCTTCGACTACAAAAATCACGAAAACACGCTTGCCCTGATTAGCGAAGTCTCGCTCGATATCAATTACGCGGCGCTTATCCATCATCAGCCGTTTCTCAACGCAGTGGATGTCCGCGATGCCCAAATCACCCTCCCACTCAAGACGGCGGATCGAAAAACCGATAAAGCGCACCTCGTCAACTTTCGCGCCCACGTTTATTTTCCGCCGGAACAAATTTATGTCAGTCAGGCTGAGGGAATCTTCTGCGGAATTCAGATTTCCGTGACCGGACAATTAATCAAGCGCGAGAATTACCAGCCGTCGCCGCCGATCTCACCTGAAGAATGGCAAAGACGGATGTTGATTGCGCAGCGCTTGTTGAATGAATTGCAAAAGTTCAGGTTCCCAGCCGCAGTTCCATCGTTGCAGTTAAAGTTTAGCGGAGACGTCGCAGAAATCGAAAAGGCGCACGTAGAGGCGACGCTGCACGGGGACCGATCGCAACGCGGCAGCTATGAAATAAGAGATCTGTCCGCCGCCGCTGAATGGAATAATCAGCACTTGAACATCGCACATTGCGAATGGAGCGACCGCAAGGGCAGTTTCGTCGGACGCGCTGATTGGAACTGGGAAAGTAACAACGCCAATTTCCAAGTACGCAGCACCCTGGATTTGAAGGCGTTTCTTGATGCTTTCGGCCTGGGGGAACCGCTCGCCGGCACGGAATTTTACTCGCCGCCTCTGGTCGAAATCTCCGGGTCGGTAAATTTCGGGCCAGCTGAATTTCGGCCAAAAATCATCGGGCACGCCGCTTTTGAGCAGTTCAACTACAAGGCGGTGCCGTTCTCCGATCTCACTGCCGATTTTTCGTGGGACGGTGAGCGCACAATGGTTCGCGACCTGCGGGTGCGCCATCAAACCGGCCAGTTCAGAGCTGATCTCTTCGATGCGCCCGCCGATTTTCGCTTAGACATTGAGAGTACTATATTTCCAGATGCAATCCGTGCGCTTGTTTCTCCGGAGTTAAGCGAATTTTTGCGGGACTGGGAATGGCAACGTTCGCCCGAAATTCGACTGGTAATCAGGGGCAAAGATCGCAATCCGGGGAGCTGGCGAGGCGATGGAACCATCACTTTGGGACGTAGCCGGTTCCGCGGCACATCGATGAACAGCGCCAACACCGGAATCCATTTCGCCGATGGCGCACTCACGTGCGAGGACCTTCACGTGGCACGCGATGAAGGCACCGGCACCGGCAGTTTCACCTACGACTTTAAAAAGCACGAGGTGCGCGTCTCAAATATCAGAAGCTCGTTGAATCCGGCCGAGGCAATTTTCTGGATTGACCCAAAAATCTGGAAAACGGTGGCGCCGTACAAATTCCGGCGGCCGCCCAATGTCACCGCCAATGGCGTTTACCAATTTCGCGGCGGCAAGAACACGCGTCTGGAGATGAAGGTAGATAACGCCAATGGAATGGACTACGTCTTTCTTGGAAAAACGCTGCCATTCGACCGTGTCTCGGCGCGATTGCTCCTCACCAACGACCGCTTGCAAATTAGTGATGTTCGCGGCGCTCTTCTCGCCGGCAGGTTGCGTGGACAGACTGAGATCTCACTGGCGCGAAACGATCCCCGTTATCGCGCAAGTGTCTCGGTGAGCGACATCAATTTTCCGCTGCTGACTGATTTGTACTACAACAACAAGACCGCGCAGGGGATGTTGAGCGGCACGTATGATTTCACCGGTCTCGGCACCGATTGGCGCACGATGCGTGGCCATGGGAAAGTGGAAGTAAGCAATGGAGACGTCTTCGCCATCCCGATTTTCGGGCCGCTCTCGGGAATTCTGAACCTCATTGTCCCCGGCAGCGGATACAGCATCGCGCATAAAGCGAGCGCCGACTTCAAGGTCGAGAACGGAATTATTCATACCGACGATTTCGAGGCTGCTGGAAGCCTCTTTAGCATGCTGGGGCACGGAGATGTTCATTTTCTCGACGACAAGCTCGATTTCAGTATGCGTTTGAACATGAAAGGCCCCGGCGTGCTGCTCACCCCGATGTACAAACTTTTCGAATACGCCGGCGAAGGAAGCCTCAAGAAACCCGATTGGCATGCAAAGGTTTTTTAGCAATCACGGAGTGCGGATTGCGGAATGAAGAAAACACAGCGGGTCGCCTCGCGATCTCAAGCCGCAATCCGAAATCCGCGATCCGAACTTCTCTTAGGCGCGCACATGTCCATCCGCGGCGGCCTGAGCATGGCGATTGAGCGGGCGCGTTCGATCCGCTGCACCGCAATGCAAATGTTCGTAAAGAACAACATGCAATGGTTTGCCTGCCCACTGAGGCGAGAGGAAATCCGCGCTTTCCTTGATCATGTCCAGCGGGGTGAGTTGTTGTCGGTGTTTGGGCACGCCAATTACCTAATCAATCTGGCTGCGACGAATCCGCAGTTTCACGCAAATTCAATTCGCGCCCTCTCGGAGGAACTCACCCGCGCGGATCAGCTTGAATTACCGTTTCTGGTATTGCATCCGGGTGCGCACCTCGGCGCGGGCGAAGAACCGGCTTTGGAGAAAATCATCGCTTCGATTAATGAGGTGTTTCGCAAAGTCCCAGACGTGAAAACGAAGATCGCGCTCGAGACTACAGCCGGACAAGGCTCATGCATCGGTCATCGGTTCGAGCATCTCGCTTTCATCCTTGCCAATGTGCACGAGCCAGAACGCGTCTGGGTTTGCCTTGACACCGCGCATCTTTTCGCCGCGGGCTACGACATCAGCAACGAACATTCAACGCGAAAGACCCTGCGCGAATTCGATCGCCTGATCGGCCGGAATCGTCTCGTAGCCGTTCACCTCAACGATTCCAAACCCGCTTGCGGTTCGCGAGTGGATCGACATGAACACATCGGCAAAGGCCGGATTGGTTTGGATGCTTTCCGCTTCATCATGCGTGACCGCCGTTTCCGCAAGATCCCGAAAGTGCTGGAAACCCCGAAGGGAAAGGACTTGCGCGAAGACGTGATGAACCTAAAGACGTTGCGCCGATTGGCGGAAGTCGGGTGACGCTGGCCAAGCGTGTCATTCTGAGCGGAGCGAAGCGGTGTCGAAGAATCCCGCGATTTTACGTTGGAGGCCGCGCAACGGGATCCCTCGACTTCGCTCGGGATGACGGCGCGGAGTTAGTTGATCAACCGAATGGTAAAGGGATACCGATAGAACTTTCCCTCGCCAGCTTTGACGGACGCAATGATGACCAGCACCGTGTTCAATACCCATAGCGCGATCAAAATCGGAATGCCTATGAGGACGATGCAGAGAATTGCCGCAATCGCATCGTAAATCAGCATGGAAATCTGGAAATTGAGTGATTCTTTTCCGTATGCGTCGATCTCAGGTGAGTCGCCGCGTTTCATGAGCCAAACGACGAGCGGACCGAGAATGTGGCCGACAAAATGAAAGAACAATCCAAGTAATGCGCTGGCGTGGCAGAGGACGCACCACGTTCGGACATCGGATGAAGGCGGTGGTGGTGGTGATGATTGGTCCATGTTTTAACCTTTCGCTTAGACCAACGACTGCCCGCTGACCGCGAGAAGAGCAAGAAAAAAGATCAGATCATGCTTCTTTTACGCGCTCGATTTGCGCGCCGAGTTCGCCCAATTTTTCATCGAGACGTTCGTAGCCGCGGTCGATGTGATAGACGCGGCTCACTTCGGTAATTCCGTCCGCCTTCAATCCCGCAAGTACCAAGGCGGCCGACGCGCGTAAGTCACTCGCCATCACTGGAGCGCCAAAGAGGTGATCGACGCCCTGGATCACCGCAGTCGCGCCTTCAAGATCGACATGTGCGCCCATCCGCTTTAATTCAGCGACATGCATGTAGCGTTGCGGAAAAATGTTCTCTGTGATGACACTGATGCCGTCTGTCGTCGAGAGTAGCGCGCACATTTGCGCCTGCATGTCGGTGGGAAAACCTGGATATGGCTCCGTCGTTAGCTCTAGTGCACTCGCATCTCCGTTGGGCAAGATCGAAATCGCATCATCTTTGACGTCGATTGGAAGGCCGCATCGCGCCAGCGCGTCGGTGATCGCGCGAACATGCTCTGGATTTACGCGCTTAATGGTTACTTCCTTACCGGCAATTGCGCCCGCCACCAGAAATGTTCCCGCTTCGATCCGATCGGGAATGATGTCGTGCTCGACGCCGTGCAATTGGCGCACGCCTTCGATGATCATTCGGCGGGTGCCAGCGCCTTCTATCTTTGCGCCCATCTTGGTCAAAAAATTTGCTAGATCGACAACTTCCGGTTCCTGCGCCGCGCCTTCGATCACGGTTGTTCCCTCCGCCAGCACGGCCGCCATCATGACGTTATCGGTGCCGAGAACAGTGGGCCCAAATTTCCCGCGTAAGTTAATCACCGCTCCCGTCAATTTCGGGGCAAAAACTTTTATATTGCCGCCTTCCACGCGCACGGCGGCACCCAGCGCCTCGAATCCTTTCAGATGTAAATCGATTGGCCGATCGCCAATGACGCAACCGCCCGGCATCGATACGGTCGCTTCTTTACAACGGCCGAGCAGCGGCCCGAGCACGCAAACCGAAGCGCGCATCTTGCGCACGACATCGTAAGGCGCGACCGATTGCACGTTCTCGGCCGCCACCGTGACTGTTCCGCTGGCGCGTTCCACTTGCGCGCCGAGATGGATCAAAATTTGCAGCATGTAATGCGTGTCGCTTAGGTCGGGCACGCGATGAACGATGCACGGTTCCCGCGTGAGCAATGTGGCGGCGAGGATTGGCAGCGAAGAATTTTTCGAGCCGCTGACCTTGATCGATCCAGAAAGCGGATGGCCGCCGTGAATGAGAATTTTATCCATACCTCGCAAACAGGAAACGTGTCACACCTGAATAATCGGTTTTCGAAGAAATGTCGCGGTAATTTTTTTCCGCCAGAGCAGAAAAAAGCGGCTCGCTCTGACCGATTCCGATCTCCAATGCCAGCATTCCTCCCGGTCGAAGGCGCGATGGTGCCTGTGCAATCAGTTCGCGAACTAATTCATCACCTCGGGTGCTGGCGAAAACCGCGACCTCCGGATCGTGCAAAACCTCACGGGAAAGAGTGTGCCGCTCTTGTGTCGAGACATACGGAAGATTTGCGACAATGACATCGAAAACTCCCTCCACATTTTCAAGGAGATTGCTCTTCAGAAACCGGACCCGCTCGGCCAGGTTTAGCCTCGCTGCATTTTCTTGGGCGAGCGCCAGTGCATCGTTCGAAATGTCGACAGCGAGAATCTGCGCCCCGCGAAATTCCGCCGCGAGACATAGCGCAATAACCCCGCTGCCGGTGCCAACATCCATAATTTCGGATTTCGGATTTCGGATTTCCGACTTTAAGACCTCAACGAGTTGTTCGGTCTCAGGCCGGGGTATCATCGCGCGTTTGTCGCAGAGAAAGGTCAGTCCACAGAATTCGACTGTGCCCAAAAGATGCTGGAGCGGTTCACCCTGAGCGCGACGCTTCACGAGTTCGCGTAGCGGCGCCAGTTCGGCTTCGGCTAGCTCGCGTTCGAATTCCAAATAAAGTTCGATCCGTTTCCGGCGGAGCACATGCGCCAGCAAGTGCTCTGCATTCAGTCGCGGACTTTCGAGATCATGTTTCTTGAAATACGCGGTCGTCGCTTGCAGCACTTCAAGCACGGTCATGCGTCGTTCTTCTATTACTCCGAGCGAAGTTGGGACGACAGAACCAAATTGCTCATGCAGGCGCCGATTCTTTCAACCGCTCAGCTGCATCCGAGGCTTGCAACGCGCTGATCATCTCGCCCAGATCGCCATCGATTAGGCGATCCAAATTATGAAGCGTCAAGCCGATGCGATGATCGGTCACGCGGTTCTGCGGGAAATTGTAGGTGCGAATTTTTTCTTCGCGCCCGCCGGTGCCGATCTGGCCACGGCGTTGCGCGCTGTATTTCTCCGCTTCCTCGCGCTGCTTTCGCTCCAGCAACCGCGCCCGCAAGATCGATAGTGCGCGCTCCTTGTTCTTGATTTGGCTGCGCCCGTCCTGACAGCGCACGATCATGCCGGTCGGAACGTGCATGACCTGCACGGCCGAGTCAGTCGTGTTCACGCCTTGCCCGCCCGGACCCCCGGCACGCGAAACTTCGATTCGCAAATCTTCGGACTTCAATTCCACATCGACATCTTCCGCCTCCGGCAATACCGCCACGGTGGCTGTCGACGTATGAATACGACCTTGCGCCTCCGTCGCCGGCACGCGTTGCACACGATGAACGCCGCTTTCATAACGAAGTTTTCGAAAAACAGATTCGCCGGAAACTCGGAAGATCGCTTCCTTAAATCCGCCGAGCTCTGACGGGCTCGATTCGAGATCTTCGGTTTTCAGGCCGGCAGATTCTGCGTAACGATGGTACATGCGGTAAAGATCGGCGGCGAAAATCGCCGCTTCGTTTCCGCCCGCTCCGGCACGAATTTCCACGATGGCATCACGCTCTTCATTTTCATCGGGTGGCAGCAAGGCGATCTGAACATCGCGCTCAAGGTCGCCGACTCGTTTTTCCAAATCCGGGATTTCGTCATCCGCCATAGCAGCGATCTCGACATCACGCGACATCGCCAGTTCGCGATTGTCATCCAATTGCTTGCGCGCCGCTTCGAGCTCGCCCCACTTTGCCAGCAGTTCCTTAATGTTCGCGTGCTCACGCATGATCTCGCTCGCGCGTTGGCGGTTGGAAAAAAGCGCCGGATCAGCAATCTCGCGTTCGAGTTGTTCGAAGCGCTCGCGTTTCAGTTTAATGAGGGAATTAAAGTCCATCTGTAGCCCCGAAAGCATTCGGGGAAGAAGGGCGGCAGTCATAGACAGCCGCTACAGTTCAGCTAAGCTTTCTTCTCAGCCCGGGCCGCTTTGGTGCTGCCGTAGCGGCGAGCGAATTTCTCGACGCGCCCGGCGGTATCGACGAACTTTTGTTCGCCGGTGAAAAAGGGATGACAAGCCGCACAAATACCGATCTTAATATCGCGACGCGTGGAGCGGGTGTGATACACCGCGCCGCACGCACAGACGATGTCGGTCTCGTAATACTCTGGATGAATGCCTGCTTTCATCTTCAAAACGGAGCGCGGAATGTATCTGCGCACGCGGTTTCCTGCAAGCGATGAAATCGGAAGACCCGATTTTGGCTGCGTGGGAAGAAACGCTCGCGCGCAAGGGCGATGCGCCCGCGATCTTCAACACAACTGGCGATCTCTTGAGAACGTTCAGCGGCATCGAAGAGCATGCGCATGCTGTGGAAGCGACAATCGAGCAGGCTCTCGCAGCGAAAGGACGTTCACCCAAGCCCTACAACGCAGGTGCGATTCAAATTGGCAATCATCAAGATTGGCCATCGCTTTTCCTGGTAAACTTGCGACGGCGAAATGTTTTTCTGCCGATCGATGAATCTATTCCCAAGGAGCAGGCCGACGCAGCGTTTTCGGTCGCGGCAAAGAGTGGGATTACTGATTGGGGCGATCAGCCGCCTACGCTGTTCAAACTGACTTCCGGCACGACGGCCACGCCGCGGTTGGTGCGTTTTCGCAGCGAGCAGTTGCTAGCCGATTGCAACCAAATTTGCGACACGATGGGAATTTCCGATGTCGATCTTAACTTTGGCGTGATTCCGATCTCGCATTCGTACGGATTCAGCAATTTGCTCACGCCGCTGATCGTGCGCGGCGTGCCGATGGTGGTGAGCAATGATCGCACGCCGCGTGCGATACTTGTCGATCTTGCACGCACAGGCGCGACCGTGTTTCCCGGGATGCCAGTGTTTTATCAGGCGTTTTGCGAGATGGATGATATTCCCGCGGTGCCGAAACTCCGGCTTTGCATTTCCGCAGGCGCGCCGCTTTCGGCGACCGTCGCAAAAAATTTCTTCGAAAAATTTAAGCAACCAATCCATTCATTTTACGGCGCGTCGGAGTGTGGCGGGATTTGCTACGATCGCGATGGGACGACATTCGAAGACGGCTTCGTCGGCGAACCAATGAAAGATGTTGATGTTGAGATAGTCGATCCTGTCGCGACATCGAGCCAGATTCGCGTGCGGAGCGCTGCCGTGGGCGACGGTTATTTTCCAGAGACGGACGAAGAGAAACTTAGCGGCGGACTGTTTGTTCCAGACGACCTGCTTGAGCAAAGTGGCTCGGGATTCAAAATCGTCGGCCGGATCTCAGACGTGATCAACGTCGCAGGAAAGAAAGTGAATCCAGCGGAAGTAGAAGCGCACTTGCTGCGCTTTGGCGGGGTGCGGCAGGCAGTCGTGTTCGGTCGTCCGGCGGCTGTCGGAGCGTTGCGCAATGAGGAGGTGGCGGCGTGCGTAGTGGCATCCCCGCATATAAGGGAGAGCGACCTCCTGCGATTTTGCCGGACTGCGTTAAGCGCGTGGCAAGTGCCGAAGCAGATTTTTATCATGGATGCAATCCCAACGAATGAGCGCGGAAAAATCAGCCGGCGCGACCTGGCGCGGCGGTTCTCCACGACGGGCGAGAGTTCCCCGTTGCGAAGATTGGGCTCTTGATAAAGCCTTCACATGGGATTTGCTTACTACGACGAGGAATGACCATGCCGAAATCACACGGCAAACCAAAACCAATAGAAGCTCAAATGGAATCTTCGAAGAGCGAAGATCCAGAGCAAACCGACAGCCCGCCTGTTCCGCAGGAGGAAGAATCTGTGCCGGAAGCTGGTGCGAATGTGGAGAGTGTCCAGTCCGAGGACTGGTGGAGCATGTAGGAA
>Ga0209471_1000498_pt1 | contig 26539 bp, 16 predicted proteins | sample GraSoiAngelo_128_FD_185885 | JGI IMG/M metagenome (GOLD analysis project Ga0209471, IMG submission 185885) | Grasslands soil microbial communities from the Angelo Coastal Reserve, California, USA - 14_0927_12_20cm (SPAdes) (version 2) | ecosystem: Environmental > Terrestrial > Soil > Grasslands ... | reverse complement strand
CAGGTCAGCTCGGTCACCCCGGGGCCAAGCTCCGCATCCAGCAGCCGGAGCAGTCCATCGACGCTGATTTGCTCCAGATGGGTCTCGCCACCCCACTGACCGTAGAACTTCGCGAGATGGCGCACGCGGCAGCACCCGCGCACCGGGACGCCGATGCGCTGCGCCCACGCCCGCACGTCGGGCAGGACGCGCGGGTTCTTGTGGACGTCGTGGTGCGAGTCCAGGTGCGTGGGCGGCGCGCCAACGAGCTCGGTGAAGCGCGCGAGTTGCCGGTCCAGCTCGGTGGGTACGTCCCGCGCTCCGCCGGCATCGAGCTCGAGATGCAGGCCGATGCTCAGAGCGGGGCATGCGCGGCCTACGTCAGCCGCCTGCTCCGCTGCGGGCCGGTGCACCATCAGGCTGGTACTGGTGAGGATACCCTCGCGATGCGCCTGCACGATCCCGCGGTTGACGCCGCGGCTGATGCCGAAATCGTCGGCTGTGACGATGAGGAGCTTCGCCGCTGCGGTCATTCGGCGAGGGGCGGCCGGAGCGCCCGGAACCAGTGCTCAAAATCCATCAGCTCTCCGATGCCCCACTCGGCGCCGTCGTGCAGCAGGGCCATGGCCGCCCAGACGATGCAATGGGCGTAACGCGCACACTCCGCCGTGTGAAACAGGAGGTTCAACGTCCCCTGGTCGGGCAGCCGCCGGCCTGTCCGCTCCACGGCCTCGCGGTAGCGTCGCAGAATGCCGGGCCGCTCCTCGGGCGCCGACTGATACAGGAAGGTGGAAACGTCGTAGCTCACCGGGCCCACACCGACGTGATCCCAGTCGATGAGCCGGGCCTGCGGGCCGGCGGGTGCCATGGACACGAACACGTTCTTCGGCCAGAGGTCGCCGTGCAGCAGCGTGTCCGGCCCGTCCGCCTCTTCCATGAGGCGCACGCGCCGTGGCGCGTCGTCGCGCAGGGCGTACAGGCACTGCAGCAGGCGCTCGCGCGCGCCGGCGAACGCCGGCGGCACGTCCCGGGGAGGCGTCGCGAGCGCTTCGAGCGCCGCGACGGCATCGTGCACGTTCGACGTGAAGAAGTGCACGCCATGGTCGCGCGCACGCCAGCGAGCCTCGGGAAGGAGCGGATGACCCGCGCCTCGCAGATGCAGCTCCGCCATGAAGTCCACCGCCGCATCGAGCCGCCACGGCAGGCGGTCTGCGGCGAGACTCCCGTCGCCCAAATCCTCGTAGACGTGCCATACCCAGTTCCCCTCGCGTTCCGCCACGGCCGCAAGGAGTCGAGGACACCCGTCGCCCAAGTCGAGGGCGGGCAGCCAGCGCTCGACCACCAGGCGGTCGGTTTGGGCGACGGCCGGCGGGTGCCGCTTGAGGACCAGGGCCAGGCCGGAGGGGCTGCCGACCTGCAGGCGGTACACCGCCGGCTTCAGCCGCTCGAGTTGCAACGGCTCTCCAGGTTGCGTGGCGCCGCTAACCAGGTCCTCAAGGGCTTCACACACCTCCGCCGCGCCCGGCTCCTGCCAGCGCTCGAGCGAGCGCTCGAGGCGCTCGCGCACCGCTGCGCCGCCGCGCGTCGTCATGTGAGGGCACGCTCCAGGACCCGGGTCACCACCCGGCAACCGTCGAAGTGCTCCTCGGCGAGGTTCCGCGCGAGGCGACAATGTCGCTCGTAATCGGCTTCGATCGCCGCCAGCGCGCGCACGGCTTCGTCCATCGATCGGAACCGGAACAATCCCGCGGCGTCGGGCAGCCGGCTGGGCCCTGTGTGTTGCACCACCGCCGGCTTCCCGCTGGCCAGGTAGCAGATGGTACGGTCACTGGTCCAGCTGTTTGCGAACTGGACGCAGTACGGTTTCACGCAGCTGAATTCGCCGCGCGACGCCTGGATGTAGGCGCGGTACTGCTCCGGCGTGGCGCTGACCTCCCAGGCCTCACGCACGCCCCAGCCCAGGGCCCCCAGGCGCTGGTGCCATTCGGCGTACTGCTGGCCCAGGCACACGGACAGTTCGATTCGGGCGGGCGTTCGGGACGGCAGGTCGGCGTACTCAAGGTACGCGACTCGCTTCTCGTTAGAAAACGTCGTGCCCGCGAACTCGAACGTCCCGCCCCACCAGTGCGTGATGGTCGTGTAGGGTGACGCGGGATCGGCGCGGACGACGGGCCACTCGGCGAGGAACACGGGTGGCGGCGTGTAGTGCCAGCGCAGCCCGCAGTCGGGAAAGCGCGCCGCCGGCGTGCCCACGGTCTCGCCGATCGTGAAGTAGACGTCGTGGGGCGCCACGCAGATGTCGCCCGTGGTCATCCAGACCTGGAACAGGCCGGGATCGGTGTCCACGAAGGCGGAGCGACGGAAGCGTCGCACGGCGGACTCGGGGAGCGCGTGCGACAGGTTCAGGAGCAGGTCGGCGTCGGCGGCGACCTCCAAGGTCAGGCCGCTGGCGGCCAGGTCAGCCGGGAGGGGCGCGCCGGTGATCGAGTAGAGCGCCAGCGCGTCGGCGAACCCGTAGCGTCCCAGGTGCGCCTGCAAGGTGGCGACGCACTCGCGCACGTCGCGGCCGCGCCAGCGCCGGCGGTGCGCGACCGAGGTGTCGCCCACGTCGTCGTCCACGCCTTCGAGCCAGATCACCCGGCATCCGGCGGCACGCAGGGCCAGAGCCCAGTTCAGGTAGACCCAGAGGTGCCCGCCTCCCTGGGGATAGCCGACGGTGTTGGCTGGGGCGAGGCAGACCGTGAGGCTCACGCGGCACCCCCCCCTCCGGCCGCATCCGGCAGCGGCGGGCGCAGACTCTCGAACCAGTCGTCGATGTCCACCAGTCCGCTCCAGCCCCACTCGGCGCCATCGTTCAGGAGAGCCATCGCGGGCCAGACGATGCAGCTGACGCCGCGTGCGGTCTCGGCCGCGTGGAACACGAGATTCAGGTCGCCCTCCGCCGCCAAACGCTGGCCCGCCCGTTCGACGGCCGCGCGATAGCGGCGGAGTAGCGCGGGCCGGTCGTCAGGTGACGACTGGTAGAGGAACGTCGAGAGGTCGTAGCTCGCGGGGCCTACGCCGACGTGGTCCCAATCGACGAGCCGGGCGCAAGGGCCATCGCCCGCCATGGCGACGAAGACGTTCTTCGGCCCGAGATCGCCGTGCAGGAACGTGTCGGGTCCCCCGGCCTCGTCGATCAAGCAAACCTGACGGGGCGCCTCTTCGAGCAACCTGTGAAGTCGGTCGAGCAAACGCGTTCGGGCCGTTGCGAACGTCGCCGGCGTGCGAACGGTCGCTAGGGCTTCAAGCACGGCGATGCCGTCGCGCAGATTCGTGATCAACGACCGAGCCCCATGGTCGCGGCCGTGCCAGCGGACCTCGGGCAGGAGCGGGTGGCCCACGCCTCGGGTGTGGAGCTGGGCGATGAGATCGACCGCCGCCTCCAGGCGGGGCCGCTCCCGCCGATCGGCGAGCGTGTCGCAACGCAGGTCCTCGTACACGTGCCACACCCAGCGCCCTTCGCGCTGCGCCGCGGCCGCGAGGAGCCGCGGGCAGCGGTCGCCGAGACCGAGCGCCGGCAGCCAACGCTCCACGACGAGGCGATCGGTGTGCGCGATCGCAGGGGTGTGGCGCTTGAGCACGAGCGTGCGGCCGGAGCCACCGCCGACACGAAGCCTGTAGACACCCTTTTGCAGACGCTCGAGACCGATGGTGTCTTCCGAGGCCGCAGCGCCGTCCAGCAGGCGCTCCAGAGCGTCGCACAGCTCGGCCGCCCCGGGCTCCCCCCGCTCGTCGAGGGAGCGAGCGAGTTGCTCGCGCAGCGTCCTGGACGCCCTCACGCGATGCGCCATCACGCTGGGGCTCCAGCCAGCTGCCGCCCGAGTCCCCGGGCGGCACGCTCGGCCGCCCCGAGCAGGTACGAGACGAGGTGGTGCGCCGCATCCGGGACGCCACCGCACCCCGGGATGCTGCACATGTCCACGACGTACGGCTTCCCTTCGCTCTCGACGATGTCGACGCTGTACAGATCGATCCCGAACGCCCGGCCGCAGCGCCGCGCGATCTCGCAGAGCTCCGGGCGGGGTGTGAACGGCTCGCCTTGCCCGTCCTGTTCGGTCCTGATCGGAAAGACTTTCTTCACCCCGAACAGCCGCTCGCCGACCACGTAGATCTTCCGGTCGCGACCCTGGGGCGCGTAGTAGCGCTGCGCGAGGATCGGGTCTCTGCCGGCCCGCACGGCCGCGAGCTCGGCGACGCTGTGGACGACCCGCACGCCGATCCCATCCGAGCCGTGATACGGCTTGATGACAAGTGGACCCTGAGCGAGCAACGGCGCCAGCCGGTCGGGGTGCGAAGCGACGTAGGTTGCCGGCGTGGGGACTCCGGCCAATTGCAGGATCCTGGACGTGATGATCTTGTCGCGCAGCGCCACAGTCACCGGAAAGGGATTCACGATCGCGGCGCCCTGGGCGTGCAGCGCGCCTGCGATGCTCAAGGCGAGGCGGCTCGTCTTCTTCAGGACGTAGAGGTCGTCTTCGACCCGCACGTCGGAGAGGTCGAGCGCTCCCTGCGTGGGATGGATGACGTCGACGACCACACCAGCGTCCGCGAGCGCCCGCATCACCGCCGGCACCAGGCCCGTGCTTTGCGCAAAGCGGGAGGACACGAGAAAGCCGATGCGGAGTCGCTTCATGTCGCCGCCACCTCGCGTTGCGGCGGTGACGTGCGGCGCACCCAATCGAGTCGCTCCAGGGCGCCGTCCAACTCGGCGGCGTACAGTCGTATGTCGCGGAGCGACGCATGCGCCCAGTCGTTCGCCAGGTCGTCCGCGATCCATGACATGGCGGAAAGCGTCCGGAACACCGTCCCGCAATAGGCCAGCCGCCAGCACGCCTCGCTGCTCAGGTCAGGCCAGCGCTCCCGCCCGGCGGACCAGTAACTCGGAATGTCCGGGTTGGCGGACAGCTGTCCCGACGGCACCGTCAGCTGCTGGGCCAGGTCGACGGCGGGGACGCCCCAGCCGGCGTCTTCCCAGTCGAAGACGGTGATGGTGGCTTCCTCGCCTGCGCCGCGCAGACGCATGTTCCGGCCGTTGAAGTCACCGTGCACCAGCGTCGGTGGCATGCCGTGACACACCTCGTCCACCAGGTGCCAGCGCGCGGCCAGATCGTCGAGCCGGGCCACGAGTCCCTCGACAAAGGCTACGTCCTCCGGCGACAGGACGGGATTATCCCGATGACGCCGAAATGTCTCGCCCAGCTTCCGCACCCGCTCCCGGTATCGGCCGGGTCCGCCGTCGGGAAGCTGGCTACCGGCGGCCACGCCAGCCGCGGCGGCATGGAGTACCGCCAACCAGCGGCCGGCCAGGGCACGGTGCTCGGGGAGCAGATTCGAGTAGTCGGGACCGCCGGCTTCTTCCATGAAAAGCCAGCTGGAGGCGGCGTCGGGCTCGTCGACGAATCCGTAGTAGCGGAGCGACGGGACCGTGAGGTGAGCGAGCATGTTCTCGTAAACGGTGCGCTCGACGAGGGCGACCGCCCGCGGGCACCGTTTGGCGATGACGGGCGAGCCGCCCTCACCGGCGCCCTCGAGCCGGTACACACTGCTCTTCCGCTTTCGGACCCGCAGCGGCGTGATCGACCGCGGCTCGGCATGCGGATATAGCTCGCACCAGGCGCGCACGGCCGGATGGCTCTTGAGATTCGACCGCCGCTCGCCTACGGCGGCCGCGACGACCGGCGGCTGCGCGATCGCGACGGATGGGATGGAATCAGTGACGACCCGCCCGTTCTCCAGCACCAGGAGCGCCTGGCAACGCTCCAGCGTACTCGGCCGATGCGAGATCAGGAGCACCGTGCGGCCGCGCATCAGATGCCGCATCGCGCCGAGGATTACTGCTTCCGTTTCCGCATCCACGGCGCTCGTCGGCTCGTCGAGGATGAGGACGGGGCTGTCCTTGAGGAAGGCGCGGGCGAGCGCGATGCGCTGTCGCTGGCCTCCCGAGAGCTGCGCGCCGCGCTCCCCGACGTGGGTCTCGTAGCCTCGGGGCAGGCGCACAATGAACTCGTGCGCGTTGGCGGCGTGTGCGGCGGCGACGATCTGCTCCCGGCTCGCGCCGGGCGCGGCGTACGCGATGTTCTCCGCGATGCTGGCCGCAAAGAGCACCGTCTCCTGCAGCACGACGGCGAACTGGCGGCGCAGGTCGTCGAGCTTGTAGTCGCGCAGGTCCACGCCGTCCAGCAGGATTTGGCCCCCGGTCGGGTCGTAGAAGCGCGTCAGCAGGCTGATCAGCGTGGTCTTACCGGCCCCGGTCGCTCCGACTACGCCGAGCCGCGTCCCCGGCGCGATCGCGAAGGAGACGTCCTGCAGCACCGGGCGGTCCGGGCCGTACGCGAACGAGACGCCCCGGAACTCCACGGCGCCCGTCGCGCGCGTCACCGGCCGGGCATGGGGCCGCTCCGGCACGTCGGGCTGCTCGTCCAGCAGCGCGAACGCCCGCTCGGCGCTCGCCAGGTACCCCTGGAGGCCTGCCGCCTTCCGGCTCATCGTCTTCAGGGGCTCGTACAGCTGTGCCACGTAGCTGAGCACCATCCATAGCTCCCCCGGCGTGAGCGCGCCTGCGCGGACGTGCCCAACACCGATGAGCAGCACTGCCGCCATCCCGAGCGCCGTCACCAGGCCGATGAGCAGGCCGTAACCTCCTTCGAGCACCGCCAGTCGGATGCGCGCCGCCACGCCCTCCCGGGAGCGATGGACGAAGCGGCCAGTTTCGCGGGCCTCCTGCCCGAACGCCTTGACCACTCGTAGCGCGCCGAGTGTTTCCTGCACAACGGCCAGCGCCGAACTCTCGAGCTTCTTCACCTGGCGCGACTGGCGTCGCATCCGCGGGCGGTACAGGCGGGACAAGAAGAAGAGCGGCGGGGAGATCGCCAGCGCCACCCAGGCGAGTTGACGATCCAGTCCTGCGGTGACGAGCCACATCGTCACCACCGCTAGGGCTGCGGAGACGAAGGGAATGGCGCCGTCCACCAGAATGTTTTGGATGGCGGGGGCATCGTACTGGATGCGGTAGACGGAGTCGGCCGTGCCGCGGGAGTCGTGATAAGAGAGCGACAGGCGCTGCACCTGCTGCACGAGCAGCGAGCGGAAGTCGAGCACCAGCCGCTCGCCGATGTAGGTGCGGAGCAAGGTCGTCGCGAGACTCTGCAGCTGGCCGAGGACGGTGACGGCGAGCAGCAGCCCGATGGCAACCGCGAGGGCGCTCGAGCCCACCGCTGCCGGCGCCAGGGCTCGCAGCAGGGGCGGGAGCGGCCGCGCGCCCAGCACGGAATCGAGCACGATCTTGAGCGGCACGGGAATCAAGAGCGCGATCGGACTGGCGAGCAGGCCGAGCGCGAACACTCCCGCGACGTGCGGCCAGTAGGGTCGGGCCTGGCGCAACAGGCGTCGGTACAGCGTGGCGTCGCGCATCAGGACTCTTCGTCCCGCAGCCGCGCCACGGCGTCCCGCACCGTCGCCATGGCTGCCGTGCATTGCTCCAGCGTGCGCCCGGCGAACAGCAGGGCGCCACCGCTGAGGACCGCGGCGGCGACCCACGCATGGTCACGCGTCGCGCCGAACGTCAGGCCGGCGAACACGAGCGTGAGAAGCGGTCCGCGTACGGGCACGAACGGCCACCACCGCAGTCGTATCAGCTGCTTCCCGCCGGAATGTTCTTCGACGCCCATGAGCAGTCGTGCGGCGCCGAAGAATCCACCCCGGACTTCGAGGTCCCAGCGGGCGTGCCGACCGCCGCGCAGCACGCTCGCGCCGTCGGCGCGCAGGCCGGCTTCCATGGCGCGGAGCCGCTGCTCCTGCTCCTGCCACTGCTCGCTCCAGACGGACGCCGTGACCGGCCAGAGCGGTGCCGGCCGCAGTGTGCCACGCCGTCGCCACGGGGTGAGGCCCTCGTTGAGCCGCCCGCGCAGGCGGGCGATGGGCTGCATCACGTGCAGCGCCGCGGTCAGCAGCCGGCGCCGCAGCCGCACCGACCAGCGTGCCGGCCCGTCGTCGAACCGGGCGCGAACCCCGGACAGCCAGGCCTGTGCGATCGGCGGCGCAACGGCGCACACCAGCAAGGGCAGCGCGAGCTTGAAAGGTTTCCAGGCCACGCTCATGGCGGCGATTGCCGCCAGGCTCGCCGTCATCAGGTGCCATTCCGGCATCTGCGGGAGCGAGCCGAGCAGGCTGGGCGCGGGGGCGTAGAGCGACTGGAACGGCGCGCCGCCCCACACGCCATGGTATACGCGCGGACGGCGCCACCCGAGGGCGTGCGTCAACCCGCTGCCGTAGATGCGACCCGCCCAGCGTACGTGGCCCGGCCCGTTGTACTTCTCGGGCCACTTGCGCTCGAGCATCGCTTCGGCGCGGCCGTAGCCGATCTGCTGCTTCCAATAGGTGCGGACCGAGTTGCGGCGGTGGTGCCAGACCATCGCGGCAGGATGAAAGCCGAGGGTCCACCCCCGCTCCTGCAGGCGCCAGCACACGTCCACGTCGTCGCCCGCGGTGCGGAACTGTGGGTCGAACCCGCCGATCGCCGCGAGGCAGGACTTCCGGAACGCCATGTTGCACCCGGGGATGTGCTCGGCCTCGCGGTCCGTAACGAGGACGTGCACCGGTCCGCCCGGCGCGCGGGCGACGCACTCGGCGATTGGCCCGTCGCCCGGTGGCGCGATGTTCGGTCCGCCCACACCGGCGTGCGACGTGCTCAGGAACGTAGCCGCGAGGTAGGTGAGCCAGTGCGGGTCGGGGTGCGCGTCGTCGTCGAGATATGCGATGATCTCGCCCGTCGCGGCCTGGAGCCCGGTGTTGCGTGCGTTGGCCAACCCCCGGTTCGCGGTCTGGATCAGCTGAACGTCGTAGCCGCCGGCGATTGCTCCCGCGCCGTCGGTGGATCCATCGTCCACCACGATCACTTCGTAATCCGGGTACACGAGGCGGCGCAGGCCTTCCAGGCAATCACGAATCGTGCGCGAGCCGTTGTACGTGCACACCACGACCGAGATGCGGGGCCAGGGAACGCCGGCCGCGTACGGCACCTCGGCGAACGCCTCCCGCACCGCGTCCAGGGCGGCCTTCGGCGACCGATCGGCGCGGGTGAGGCCGAACGCCCAGTCCCCGACGTCGTGGCCGTGGCGGTACCACTCGTCGGTCCAGGAGAACACGAACACGCCGGCGCACCCGGCCGCGAACGCCGTGCGCACCTGCCAGTCGAGCGTCCGCGCCTGGGCGGCGTCGCCGTTGCGCACCGCGTCGAGGCCGAGCTCGCTCATCACGAGCGGCCGATCACCGGCGATGTTCTGGAGGCGCGCCAGGTACGCCTCGAACCGGTCCTGGGACTCGAGGTACACGTTGAAGCACACGAAGTCGAGGAACGGCAGCTCGAGGTACTCCGTCGTCGGATAGTTGACATAGGTCACGAGCCCGTCCGGGTCCTCGTTTTTGATCACGCGATACAGTCGCTCGAGGTAGCGTTGCACGCGGCGGCGGCCCAGCCAGCGCGCCATCGGCGCCGGGATCTCGTTGCCCAGCGCGTAGCACAACAGCGCCGGATGCCCGGCGCAGCTACGCACTTTGCGGCGAATCAGCGACGCGATGTTGGGTGCGCCCCGGCGATCGATGAGGTAGCCGATGTACTGCTCGGCCGAGAGCCCGACCATGACGCGCAGGCCGTGCCGCGCCGCGATGTCGAGCAGCGCGCGGGGCGGCATCGTGTGGGGAATGCGGACGGTGTTGATGCCGTGCGCCGCCATGTGGGCAAAGTCGCGCTCGATGGCCGCGAGGTCGTGATACTCGTTGCCGCGCGCGTCGGGAGCGAAGGCGCCATACGTCACGCCACGGACGTACAGCTTTTCGTCGCCGACGAACAGGAACTTGCCGCCGACGCGCGGTCGCGCGATCGGCGCGAGGACGTCGTCTGCCCGTGGCGGGCGCGACGCACTCACGACGGTGGCGTCGGCGGCACTCCCGCCGGCGTGGCCGTAGAGGGGGTGCGGTCGAAAAGTGCGACCCAAGGGTCCCTGTCTCACTCTGTTGGTCGGCCGTCCTGGGTGGTGAACCCGATGCGGCCGAGGGCGCAAGTGTGTGGTACCCGAGCGATGCGATCAGGTCGGGAGGTGGCAAGGCATGTGCCACGTGTTGCGGGCGTGACGCGTATCACTGCACAGACTGCACAGGGTGTGGCCGAGCTGGCGCAACGGATTGTCGCGCAAGGCGCAACGCGGGGAGCGACGAACCGGTCGAGGCCGCGGAGCGCGCGAGCGACGAGCAAGCGGCGCGGATGTGTGGGCCGGTCGCTGTGGCGCCGCTGCATCGCGCTTCGGCTGCGCGCGCGCAGCGCGTTACCGCGGGGGCTCGCGGAACGTCTTTAGGGGTTTTGCCCGCGTGTAACCGTCATCACGTCAGCGGCTCGCGGCGAGCGACCGCCGGATCGGCGGCGGCGTCGAGCCCGGCCGCACGCTGGTCCAGATCTCCCAGTTCAAGAGCGCTTCGTCGGCCGCATCGGCTTCCGCCAGATCGCGCGCCGGGATGCGCGAGCGAAACGCGCGCGGGTTGAGCTCGTCGAGCGGCCAGGCGTTCGCGACGTGAGTGAACGGCGTCGTGTCGGGGCGGTCCGCAAAGGCGTTCCACAGCGGCGTGGCGGCCGCGTCGTACTGGCTGAGCGGCGCCAAGCCGAGGATCAACTCGATCGAGCGCAGCACCGAGCTCGTCGTGTACAACGTGCTGTCCACGCTGCCGCCGCGGGCGTATGGCGATGCGAGCAGCAACACGGAACGGTGCGCGTCGACATGATCGGGCCCGTTCTGCGCATCGTCTTCCAGCACGAGGACAGCGAGGGAGGCCCAGGACGGCGACCGCGACAGGCGCTCCACGATCTGCCCGAGCGCCAGGTCGTTGTCGGCGACCATGGAGCGCGGGGTCGGCTGGCTCGCCTGGCGACCGCGGGTGTGGTCCCGGGGGAGCCAGAGGAGGACGAGATCGGGAAACCGGCCCTGGCGATCCCAGCTCGCGACGGAATCGGCGAACAGGCGTGCCCGGGTCGTATCGGCGATGCCGAGGTCGAACCCGGGGTACTCCGGGACGGTGATGTCCTTGAGCCCGGGGAAATTGGTCCGCGCCCGGCGCGCCGCGGGCGGGTGTGGCAGGTCTTCGTCGTCGGACTCGGTCATCTCGCCGAAGTTCACGACCCAGAGCCCCTTACGCTTGGCGGCATCCCACAGATAGGCATCGCGGGGATTCGCCAGATCTTCACCGCTCGTCAGATCCCACTTGCGGCGGTTGGAGTAGACGTGCGGCCACGTTTTCTCGTTGTAGTCGCCCGCGAACGCGCGGTCGCTCCATTCGTGGCCGTCGGCCGAGACCTCGCCGTCGACGTAGAAGTTGTCGAACAGGACCCAACGCCGGGCAATGGCGTGCGCGTTCGGCGTGATGGAGTCGTTGAAGATGGCGAGCCGCTGGTCGCCGTTGCCCTGGGGCAGATCGCCCAGCACCTGATCGTACGTCCGGTTCTCTCGGATGATGTAGACCACATGGCGGACGGGCGGACGGGCGGTCCCTAAAGGACTCCCGGCCGCACCGCCGCGCAGGCGGGCGTTCGAGTACGGGCTGAGCGCGTACACCCCACGGGTGTAGCGGGCGAGCGTCGTGCCATCCGGCACGGGCACGATCGATACCGACCCCGCGATCACGTTGCCGATGTAGTTGCCGTCGGGATTCGCCCCCGACCCATTGCCCTTGCCGTTCGCGACGTACAGCGCGCGCCCGTCGGGTGATACGGCCACGGCGGTCGGATACCATCCCACCGGGATGAGTCCGGCGACGCGCATGCGCGTCGCGTCGAGCCGCACCACGGCGACGGCGTTGTTGCCCGCCATTGCGACGTACAGGGTCTTCGCGTCGGGCGAGAGCGCCAGCGCGTTGGGATCGCTCCCGGTCGGCGCGTGGGGGTCGAGCGCAACCGTGAGCTGCTCCACGACCGCTCCCCGTCCGAGATCCGCGCGCACGATGCCGTTCGCGCCCGCGAGGGCCACGAACAGCTCGCCACCCCGCAGCGCCAGCGCGGAGGGATGCGGCCCCACGAAAACGGACCGACGGGTCGGCGGACTCGCGGACAGGTCGACGATCGAGACCGTCGAGTCGCCCCAATCGCTGACGTAGAGGTGCGAGGCGTCGGCGACGACCGTGTAGGGCCGGTGGCCGACGGCGACCGCGCCGCGCCGGGACAGCGTGGCGGCGTCGATCAGGTACACCGAGTCGCTCAGGTTTCCCACGACCGCCACGAGCCCGCGCGTGGGGACGAGTGCGAGCCCCGCCGCGAACAGCCGCGCGCTCGAATCGGCGAGCGTGACGGTGTCGGCGCTCCACCGCGCGCCGCCCTGCCAGGCCAGCCGGTACACCCGGTTGCTGCCGCCGCCGCTCGCCCACACGGTGTCGCGCCAGTCGCGGCCAGTGCGCGCGAGCCCGAGCCACGCCGCCTTGAGCGGCAGCCGCCACACCACGCTGCCGGCGAGCGGGTCGATGCGCATCACCCCGTTCTCGCCGTATCCGTTGTTCGTCACGAGCACCGAGCCATCGGAGAGGGTGACGAGGTTGAGCGGCAGGGTACCGACGCCGACCTGGCGACCCGCCGGACGGATACGCCAGCCGGAGGGGAGCAGCGTGGTTCCGTCCGTTTGAGGCCCGGGGGTGAGTCGAGCGGCGACGAAGCCGAGGCCTGCGATGACGGGCACGGCGAGCAGGGCGAGCAGAGCGCGTTTGAGCATGGGCAGGAATATCGCCGCTCGCGGGAGCCGCGTCAGCCCCTTAGCCTTCAGCGCCAATGAGCGGGCTCATCTTCCATCTCATCCCGCACACCCACTGGGATCGCGAGTGGTATTTGCCGCGCGCCGCGTTCCAGGCGCGCCTCGTGCCCGCGCTGGACGATCTGCTCGAGCGGCTCCAGGCGGACTCGGCGTACCGCAGCTTCCTGCTCGACGGCCAAACGGTGCTCGTGGCCGATTACCTGAGCGCCCGCCCGGAGCGGGAGGCCGAGCTCAAGACCCTGGTGAAGACGGGGCGCCTGCAGGTGGGGCCCTGGTACGTCCTCGCCGACGAGCTGATCCCCTCGGGGGAGGCGCTGGTGCGCAACCTGTTGCTCGGTGCCGCCGACGCCGAGCACCTGGGCGGGCGACTCGACGTGCTGTATTCGCCCGACGCGTTTGGCCATCCGGCGGTGTCGCCGACGCTGGCACGGGAGTTCGGGATCCGCTGTGGCGTCGTGTGGCGGGGGCTGGGCGGCGAGTCCGGCCAGGAGCGCGACCTGTACCGCTGGCGCGGCCCCGACGGGCGGGACGTGCTGGTGTGGCACCTCCCGCCCGCCGGGTACGAGATCGGGGCCGCGCTGCCGGCGGCCGCAGACCGGCTCGCCACGGCGTGGGCCGCGATCCGGCCCGGACTGGTGGAGCGAGCGGCCGCAAAACATATCCCGGTGTTCATCGGCGCCGACCATCACGCCGCTCACCCCGCCGTGTCGCGCCTGCGCGACCTGCTTGCCGAGCTCGAGCCGCGTAGCGCGTTCCGCGTGTCGCGGCTCGATGAGTTCTTCCAGCTGGTCGGCGAAGGCGTCCAACCGGCGCCGCTGGACGGAGAGCTGCGCTGGTCGTACCGCTACGCCTGGACGCTCCAAGGCGTGCACGCCACCCGCGCGCCGCTCAAGCGGCGCGCCACGGCTGCGGAGTTGTGCCTCGAGCGGCTCGCCGAGCCCCTAGCCGCGCTGGCGCGGCGCGCGGGAGGTCGCGACCGGCGTCCCGTGCTCGAGCTGGCGTGGCGCACGCTCGTCCGCTGCCAGTTCCACGACGCCATCGCCGGATGCACGAGCGACGACGTCGCCCGTGCGGTCGACGGTCGGCTCACGAGCGTGGAGGCGTTGGCGCGCGACGTCGTGCGCGGGGCCGTGTTCGACCTGGTGCGACACGACCCGGACGCGGCGCGGGAACGCGCCGGCGACCCGGCACCCGCCCTGGTGCTGTGGAACCCGGCCGCGCGGCCGCGCGGCGGCGTGGTCGTCGTCGATGTCACGCTGTTTCGGCGCGATGTTCCGGTGGGGCCGCCCTCCGGACGCGCGCCACGCCAAGGCCAGGGATACCGACCGTTCGGGCTCGCGGGGCCGGACGGCCGGTCGATCGGGCTGCAGCTGCTCGACCGGCGGCCCGGGCACGAACGGCTCGACGCGGCCCGGCATTACCCGGATCAAGACGAGGTGGACTGGGTGCGCGTGGCGCTGCGCTTGCCGGCCGTGCCCGGCCTGGGGGTCACGTGCGCCGGGCTCACGCCGGGCGCCACCCGGCCGGACCGCGCGGGAGAGGGTGCCGTGGTGAAGGGGCGCTCGCTGGTGAACCGCTGGATCGAAATCGTATTGGAGCCCACCGGCGCGCTCGCGCTGCACGACCGGCGCACCGGCGAGCGGTTCTTCGACGTGCTGCGGCTGGAGGACGGCGGCGACGCCGGTGACACGTACAGCTACTGCCCGCCGGTCCGGGATCGCATCGTGCGCGCCGCCGGGCCGATCAAGGTGCGGCGGCTGGCGGCGGGACCGCTCGTAGCTTCGCTTGAAGCAACGTTTGAGATGCGTGCCGGGCGGATCGAGGTACGGCTCGTCGTGATGCTGCACGCCGACAGCCCCGTGGTACGTTGCATCCTCGACATCGACAACCAGGCGACGTGGCATCGGTTGCGGGCGCGGGTGCCGACGCAGCTCGCCGACGTCTCCGCGCTGGCGGGGGCTCCGTTCGGGTCGGTCGCGCGCCCGCCGGTGGTCGTGCGCGCGGCCGATTATCCGCTCGAGACGCCCGTCCCGACCGCGCCGGCGCAGCGATTCGTCGCGGCGGCGGACGGGCGGCGCGGGCTCGCGCTGCTCGGGCCCGGCTTCTTCGAGTACGAGTGGACGCGGCGCGGCGACCTCGTCCTCACGCTGCTCCGTTCGGTCGGCGAGCTGTCGCGCGGCGATCTGCCGACTCGCCCCGGGCACGCCGGCTGGCCGACCGCGACGCCGCTCGCGCAGTGCCTCGGGACGAGCCGAGTGGAGTTGGCGATCGCCCCCGTGTCGCAGACCGACGTGGAGCGCGGCGACATGATCCCGTCGCTGTGGGAGGACGTCTTCCTGCCGGTGCGCGGCTTCTGGCTGCGTGACGCGCGGGAGGTCGTGCCCGCACCGATCGACATCGCGCTCGAGGGGACCGGGCTCGTCGTGTCCGCGGTGAAGCCCGCGCAGCAGGGCTCGCCCTTGGTGCTGCGGTGCTACAATGCCACCGGGCGCCGGGCGCAGGGTGCGTGGCGGTTCGGGGAGGGCGTGAAGAGCGCCCACCGCGTGCGGGCCGACGAGCGCGAGTCGACGGCGCTGGTGCTCGAGGGGCGGGGCAAGACAGTGCGGTTCGTGGCCGAACCGCACGAGATCGTGACGATACTCGTGACGTGAGATGACTATGAGACGAAGCCGGCGTGTCTCTTCCCACGCTGAAGCGTGGGCTCGGCGAGACACTGTCCTAAAGGACACGGGGTGTGCTTCAGCACAGTGTCGTGCCGAGCCCATCCTTCAGGATGGGTAACACCGTGCATGAGCACCATCTACCGGTCTCACGCACCGCCCGCTACCACACGCTCGGTGCACCCGGGCCCGGGACGCGCGAGGTCTGGGTCGTGTGCCACGGATACGGGCAGCTCGCGTCACGTTTCCTCGAGAAGCTACGCGTGCTGGACGACGGGACGCGCTACCTCGTAGCGCCGGAAGGCCTGTCACGCTTCTACTTAAGCGAGAGCCCGACCGAGCGCCGCGTCGGTGCAAGCTGGATGACCCGCGAGGACCGGCTCGCCGAGATCGAAGACTACGTGCGGTATCTCGACGCGGTGTATGACGCCGTGTTCGGTCCGATCGATCGGTCGCGGGTGACGGTGCACGCGCTGGGGTTCTCGCAAGGCGCGGCCACCGTCAGTCGCTGGACGGCGCTGGGCAGGGCCAAGGTCGATCGCCTCACACTCTGGGGCGGCGAGTTTCCGCCCGATCTGGATCTCACGCTCGAGACGGTCGTGGAGCGGCTGCGCACCGCGCGGCTGTCGCTCGTGTATGGGCGGGCCGATCAGTTCATCACGCCAAAAGTCGTCGCCGCGATCGCGCAGCGGCTGCGCGCCCACGACATCCCGTGTCGCGAGCTGCCGTTCGACGGAGAGCACGAGGTGAACGCGACGGTGCTCACAGAGCTGGCGGCGCTCTAGAGCCTCGCGTGGGATCGAGGGCGTCCTGCAGCGCATCTCCCAGCAGTGTGCAGGCCACCACCACCAGCACGAGCGCCAGTCCCGGCGCCGCCGCTACCCAGGGCGCGTTCACCAGGGTGTCCCGTCCCGACGCGATCATACTGCCCCACGACGGCGTGGGCGGCTGCACCCCGAGCCCGAGGAACGAGAGTCCGGCCTCGAGCATGATCGCGTTGCCGATCCCGAGTGCCGCGGCGACGATGACCGGCGTCAGTGCGTTGGGCAGGATGTGTCGCCACAGGATCCGGACCCGCGAGATCCCCAGCGCGCGTGCGCCCTCGACGAACGGACGCGCGGCGAGCGAGCGCACCTCGCCCTGGACGAGACGGGCGACGGACATCCAGCCCGTCAACCCGAGCACGACGATGACCAGCGCTGCGCTGGGGCGCCACAGCGCCGCGAGCAGCAGCAGCAGCACGACCCGCGGGAGGGCGAGGGCGATGTCGGTGAACGCGAGCAGCAGCGCGCGCACCGGTCCACGCCAGTACCCGGCGACGGCCCCTACGGCGAGGCCGATCGCGATCGCCAGCAGCACGGCGAGGGCCCCGACGCCAAGCGAGATACGAGCGCCGTAGACGAGCCGCGTCCACACGTCGCGCCCGAACCGGTCGGTGCCGAGCGGATGGATCGCGCCGCGCGCGTCCGCGCTGAGGGGCGGCAGAAATCGCGTGGCGACGATGTCGGGCTGGTCCGCATCCCGGCGTGAGACGAGCGGCGCCGCGAGGGCCGCCGCGACGACGACCAGCAGCACGCCGGCGCCGAAGATGGCGCGTCGGTCTCGCAGCAGCCGCTTCACGAGGCGTCGCTCCGCTGGCGGATCCGCGGATCGATCCACCCCACCACGCCGTCGGCGAGCAGGTTTCCCGCCACGACCAGCATCGCGCTCAGCGCGGTCGCTGCCATGACGACCGGATAGTCACGCGCCAGCACGGCTTCGACCAGGCGGCGCCCGACGCCGGGCCAGGCGAACACGAACTCCACGAACACGCCGCCTGAGAACAACGCGGGGAACGACAGACCCAACAGGATCGCCACGGGGATGAGCGCGTTACGGGCGACGTGTCGCCACAAGACCGCGAACGGCGCGAGTCCCTTGGCCTGGGCGGTGCGCACGAACGGCTGGCCTACGACGTCGTGCATCGCGCCGCGGACGAATCGCGCGATGCCCCCGATGCCGATCAGCGTGAGGGTGGCGAGCGGCAGCACGAGATGGCGCAGCCGATCGGCGAGCCACGGCCCGCCGGCGAGCAGGTCGCCGTCGAGTCCCGCGCGGCCGAAGGCGGGGAGCGCGCGGGCCCAGTACGTGAACACCATGATCAGCATCAGGGCCAGCCAGTATCCCGGAACCGCGAACAGCGTGACCGTCGCCACCGAGAGCGCGGTATCGACGCGCGGGCGCGCGATCGCCTGGACCGCCCCGACGGCCACGCCGAGCAGGTAGCTCAGCACGAGCGAGAGGCCGACCAGCTCGAGCGTGGCCGGTACGGCCTCCCCCAGCAGCGCGCGCACCGGCCGTCCCGTGGCGATGCTGGTGCCCCATTCCCCGCGCGCGAAGCGGCCCAGCCACGCGACGTACTGCACGGCGAGCGGCCGGTCGAGGGCCAGGGTGTGCCGCTGGGCGGCGACTTGCGCCGGCGTGGCCGTGGGACCGAGCAGCAGCTCCACGGGATCGCCCGGCGCGAGCCGCAGCAGGAAGAAGGTGAGCGTGACGACCCCCGCCACGACGGCGAGTCCCGTGGCGGCGCGGCGCGCGAGCGCGGGGAGCATGCGCGGAATCTCGCGCGCCCCGCGGACGCCCGCTAGAATCCGGGCGTGCTGCGACCCATGGGACGGGTGCTGCTCGCCGGCGCCACGCTGGCGGCGTGCGGGGGAACCGCCGCGCGCCGGGAACGCACGGTGGTGTACGCCTCGGGCGCCGACCTGCAGAGCGTGAATCCACTCTTGACCACGCATCCGCTCGCGAAGCAGGTGCAGCGCTACGTGCTGCTCACGACGCTGGTGCGCTACGACTCGACCCTCGCGCCGCGGCCCTACCTGGCGCGCGAGTGGACGTGGTCGCCCGATCGGCAGGCGCTCGTCCTGCGGTTGCAGACCGGCGTGCGCTGGCACGACGGCGTCGCGACCTCGGCGCGCGACGTGGCATGGACGCTCAATGCGGCTCGCGATCCCGCGACCGGATACCCCCGGCTCAACGATCTCGCGGACATCGTCTTCGTGAACGATCGCGACGACTCGACCGTGGTGATACGCTTCGCGCGGCCCCAGCGGGGCATCCCCGACGTCCTCACCGATCTCGCGATCCTGCCGGCGTACCTGCTCGACTCGGTGCCCCATGTCGCGCTGCGGCAAGCGGCGTGGAACGCGCACCCGGTCGGCAACGGGCCCTTCCGCTTCGTGACCCACGAGTCCAACCGGCGGTGGGTGTTCGCCGCCAACCCGGACTTCCCGCAGGCGCTCGGCGGCCCGCCTCGGCTCGAGCGGTTCATCGTCGTCGTCGTCGACGAGCCCACGACGAAACTCGCCGCGCTCACGGCGGGGGAGATCGACTTCGCCGGGATCCTGCCGTCTCATGCCGCGTTCGTCCGCCGCGCCCCCGATCTCGCGGTGCTCGACTACGCGCTGATCTACCCGTACGGGATCGTGTTCAACACCCGGCGGCCGCCGTTCGACGACGTGCGGGTACGCCGCGCCGTGGCGCTCGCCGTGGACCGCCAGGAGATCGTGGACGGCTATCTCTACGGCTTCGGCACGGTCGCCGACGGCGCGGTGCCGCCGGACGTGCCCGGGTATCTGCCGGGGCGACCCACGCCAACCGATCCCGACTCGGCCCGGCGATTGCTCGCCGGGCGAGCGGTCGCGTTCGAGCTGCTGAGCGTCGGCAGCGGCGAGGCACCGCTCGAGCAGATGATTCAAGCGCGCCTCGCGCGGGTCGGGGTGCAGGTCTCGATCCGCCTGCTCGAGCTCACCGCGTTTCTCGATCGAGTGAACGCCCGGCGCCGCGATTTCGACGCCGCCGTGGTCGGCACGTCCGGCGATGCTGGGTTGGGATACTTGGGCACGCTGGCCGAGCTCGCCGGGATGCGCGCCCCGGCCGATCCCGCGGCGGCGCAGCGCTTCTTCCGCGATTCGCTCCCGGTCGTGTTTCTCTATCACGCCCGCGGCGTCCAGGGGATGAACCGCCGGGTGCAGGGAGTGCGCATGGACGTGCGGGGGGAGCTGTCGGGCGTCACGCGCTGGCACGTCGCGCCGTGAAGCGGCGCGAGCTGCCGAGCGAATTCCGGGCGACGGCGCCGACCCGCCTCGACTTCGCCGGGGGCTGGACCGACGTGCCGCCGTTCTCCGCGCGCGAAGGGGGCGTCGTCGTGAACGGGTGCATCGGGCTGGCGGCGCACGTCGAGCTGAAGCTCGGCGGCACGCTGATTCGCCTGATAGCGGAGGATCTGGGCCAGGAGCTCGAGTGCGCCGACTCCCGCGGCCTCGTGCTCGACGGGCGTCTCGACCTGGTCAAAGCGGCGCTGCGGATGTTCCCCGTGCAGAGCGCCTGTACGCTGACCACGCGATCCGACGCGCCCCCCGGCTCGGGGCTCGGGAGCTCGGGCGCGCTCGATGTGGCGCTGGTGGCGGCCTTGAGCGGCGCGCGCGGTGAGCGCCTGTCCGAGCGCGAGATCGCCGAGCAGGCATGGTACCTGGAGACCGTGGAGGCGAAGATTCCGGGTGGCAAACAGGATCAGTTCGCGGCCGCGTTGGGCGGGTTTCAGCGCCTCACGTTCCGCGATCCGGACGTCGGCATTGAGCCGATCACCTTGGATCCGGCGTTCGCCGCGGCGCTCGAGCGACAGACGGTCCTATGCTACACCGGCCGGTCGCGGGTCTCGGGTGCCACCATCGCGCGCGTCATGGGGGCGTACGAGCGGGGCGACCCGGAGGTAACCGGGGCGTTGCGGGCGATGCGGGACGTGGCCGACGCGATGGCGGAGGCGCTGCGCGCGTCCGACCTGGCGCGCGTGGCGCAGCTGGTGAGCGCCAACTGGCGGCAGCAGCAGGCCCTCGACGCCGAGATGCGCACGTCCGAGATGGCGCGGCTCGAGGGCGCGCTCGCGCCGGCGGGCGCGCTCGGCGGCAAGGCGGCCGGATCGGGGGCGGGCGGAGCGATGTTCTTCATCACCGGCGACGACGCGCGACCCGCGATCGCGGCGGCCCGCGAGGCGGGCGCGACGGTGCTGCCGGTCCGCTGGACTCCTGTCGGAGTGCGCGCGTGGTGACGGCGGAGGCGCTGGCGGCCAGACGCCAGGAGATCGCCCGCTCCGCCGATCTTGGGGCGCTGCTCGCGCATCTCACCGCCCGTGCCGCGCCCTTGCTCGAGCGCCTGCCTCCCATCCCGACCGTCAAGGCCCTGCTCTCCGCCGACGGCGGCGTCTGCCCCGACGACGGCGCGGCGCTTGTCTTCGATCCCTGGAGTCCGCATGAGCACCGCTGCCCGCGCTGCGGCACGACGTGGTCCGGCGAGCGCCACGACCGGCACTGGGCGCGATTCCAGCATCTCTGGGTCGCGGAGCGGGCCGTGCACCTCGCGACGCTCGGCGCGCTGGCAGACAACGCCGCCGCCGCAGGACGTGCGTCCGAGATCCTCCGGGCGTACGCCCGGAGCTATTGGACGTACCCGAATCGGGACAACGTGCTCGGCCCGAGCCGGCTGTTTTTCTCCACGTACCTGGAATCGATCTGGATCCTCAATTACCTCGCCGCGGCGGTGTTGCTGCGGGCGTCCGGACGGCTCGACGACGCGACCGCGCAGGGGGTCGGCCAGGTGGCGGATGAGGCCGCGAACCTGATCGGTGAGTTCGACGAGGGGTTCTCGAACCGCCAAACGTGGAACGACGCGGCCTTGGCCGCGATCGCCGTGTGGTTCGAGGACGAGGAACTGGCGGCGCGGGCGATCGAGAGCCCGACTGGGCTGCTCGCCCATTTGTCGCGCGGCTTCGGGCGGGACGGGCTGTGGTACGAAGGAGAGAACTACCACCTGTTCGCGCTGCGTGGGTTCTTGACGGGCGCCGCGTGGGCGCGCGCGGCGGGCGTCGACGTGGGCGAGGAGCCCGCGCTGGGGCGGCTCGAGGCGGCGCTCCTCGCGCCGGCGCTCACGGCGCTGCCGGACTTCACGTTCCCCGCACGGAAGGACTCGCGGTTCGGGGTGTCGCTGGCGCAGCCGATGTATCTGGAGCTGTGGGAGGTGGGGCTCAGATACGTCGGGAGCGGGGAGACCCTAAAGGACTCCCTGACGGTCGCGGGAGAAGGGAAAAGAGAACTCGAGAGCTGGCTCCACGCCCTGTACGGCGTGCCTCCGATTCAGCTGGAGGTCTTCGACTCATACCTGCACGACGCGCCGAGTGACCCTCTCCCGTCTCCCGTCTCCCGAGGTCGACTCTCGTGGTGGGCCCTCCTTCACATGCTCCCGGAATTGCCGTCCGACGTCTCGCCTTGGACTCCCCGCAGCGTGCTGCTGGAATCGCAGGGCCTCGCGGTGCTGCGCGCCGGCGAGCGCTACGTGAGCCTCGAGTGCGGCCAGCTCGGCGGTGGGCACGGGCACCCCGACCGGCTGCACCTGACGCTCCACGCCGATGGCGTGCACTGGCTCCCGGATTTCGGTACTGGCTCGTACGTGGCGCGGGATCTCTTCTGGTACCGCTCCACGCGGGCTCACAATGCCCCGCGGTTGGACGGCGGGACCGGGGAGTCGGGCGACGCCACGTGCGAGACGTTCGATGCCCCGGGCGACTGGGCTTGGACCCGCGGCCGCTACGGGGCGGTGACGCGCACGGTGGTGGCCGGTCCGGCCTATGTGCTCGACGTCGTCGAGCTGGCGAGCCGCGAAGAACATCTGCTCGAGCTGCCGTGGCATTTCCAAGGGCGCAGTGACGTCACCACGCCGGGGCGGTGGGAGGACGGGGAGCTGGCCGGTGAGTTCGTAACTCACGTCGAGCGTTTCGTGCCGCACCCCGGCGTGCCGGTGGTCGTTCAGGTGGTTGCCGATAGCCGACAGCTGTCGGCGCTTTTTCTGCTCGAGGGAGAGCTGCTCCGCGCCGAAGGACCAGGGTTGCCGGGGCGCGGCACGCGCGCGCCGTTCTACGTGGTGCGCGCACGGGGACGTGCCGTCCGGCTCGTGACAGTGCTCGAGCCGATGGCTGAGGCCGCGCACGTGCTGGGCGTGCGTGTGAAGGGTGGTGTCATCGAGGTGGAAACGACGAGCGGAGTGGATCGCCACACACCGTCCGCCGCGGCGTGGGAGATCGCCTCCGGTGCAACGCGCCTGCGCCTCGCCGGCGCGCGCGATCCCGAGCCGCCGTTTCAGCCGCTGGTGCAGCTCGATCCACCCAAGCCGGCGGTCGCCGCGGCGTTGCGCGTCGATCGGACCCCGCCACTCGACGGCACGTGCGACGGGTTCGACGCGAGCGAGCCGCTGCGGCTCGACCTCGAGGACCAGTATCGCCGCAGCGAAGAGCCGTACTCCGGACCCGAGGACTTCTCGGCCGTCGCCTACGCCGGCTGGGATGACGCGGCGCTCTACCTCGCCGTCGAGGTGACGAAGCCGGATCTGTGCGTCCGCGCACCGCCCGGCGATGCGCCGCCGCTCCGGCTCGACAACGAGCCGGATGACATTCACTCGGACGGCCTGCAGGTGTACCTGCGGCACCCGGAGACCAGCGACGTCGCCGGCTTTCTGGTCGTGCCCGAGGGGCGGGACTCCGGGTCCGTGCGCGTTCGGGGGGCGGGAGATCGACCCGGAGTCCCCGGGTCGGTGCGGGGCGCCTGGCGCCGCACCCAGCAGGGCTACCGCGTCACCATCGCCGTCGCCTGGCCGGAATGGCACCACGCCCACGTCGGGGGCCAGGTCGGTTTCGACCTTATCATTAACGAGATGTTGCCCGGCCGCGAGCGGCGGGCGGGACAGCTCGTCTGGAGCGGGGGGAACGGCTGGGTGTGGCTGCGGGGGGATCGGCAGGACCCGGAGCGGTTCGGGATATTGGAGCTGGTGGGATGAGCGTCGTCGTCGTTCTCCACGAGCCCCAGGATCTCGTCAACATCGCGCACGTCGTCCGGGCGCTCAAGAATTTCGGCTTCCGCGACCTGCGGCTCGTGCGGCCGCGCGAGTTCGACGCCTATCGGATCGAGGGTATCGCGCACCAGACGCAGGACGTCCTGGCGCGGGTCACGCGGTACGAGCAATTGGACGAGGCGCTCGCCGATTGCGTGCACGTCGTCGGGTTCACGGCGCGGGAGCGCAGCGCCAAGCGCAACCGGCAGCGTCCGCGCGAGGCCGCGGCGGAGCTGCTGGCGCACGCGGAAGCGGGCGTCGTCGCCTTGCTCTTCGGCCGCGAGGACAAGGGGTTGCCGAACGACGCGCTCGACCGGTGTCATCGCCTGGTGACGATCCCGACCGAGCCGGCCTACGCATCGCTGCAGCTGGGCCATGCCGTGGTACTGACGCTGTACGAACTCGCCCTGGCGCGCGGCGCCGAGGCTCGCCCGTTCAAGACACCGCGCCGCGAGGCGCCGCCGGCGCGGGTCGAGGACCTGGAGCGACTGTTCGCGGACGTGGCAGCGGCGTTGCGGGTGATCGAATTCTTCAAGACGCGCCAGGCCGAGGGAGTGCTGCGGACCGTGCGGGAAGTCATCCACCGCACACCGCTCGACGAACGTGAGGCGAAGCTCCTCCGGGCGATGGCGATCGAGGTGGTCAAATACGGTGAGCGACTGGCGCGTTCCGGGATTCACGTCGACCGGGAGTAAGCGTCCCGACGCCCTGTTCGGGGCGGCGGGTGGCGAGCCGGGCGAGGACGCGGGCCTCCCGGAGCGGATGCTGCGTGCGTCCGGGTGCCGCGTCTGGGACGCCCGGGGCCGCGAGTATGTCGACTACGTCATGGCGCTCGGGGCCGTGGCGCTCGGGTACGGACACCCCGCCGTGAGCCGCGCGGCCGAGCAGGCGATCGCCGCGGGCGTCGTGGGTCCGCTGCCGCCGGTGCTCGAGGAACAGCTGGCCGATGTGCTCGCCATGCGGATCCCGTGGCTCGAAAGCGTACGGTTCCTGAAGACCGGCGCCGAAGCCGTGGCCGCTGCGGTGCGGCTGGCGCGCGTCGCCACCGGACGCGAGCATGTGCTCGGTTGCGGCTACCACGGGTGGCTCGATTGGTCGCAGGGCGGGGAAGGAATCCCCGTGACGACGCGCGCCCTGTATGCGGAGATTCCCTTCAATGACGTCGAAGGGACGCGGCGCTTGATCCGCGAAGCCGGTGATCGCCTCGCGGTGGTCGTCGTCGAACCGGTCGTCGTGGTGGAGCCCACGCGCGAGTGGCTCGACGCGTTGCGACAGGAGACCACCCAGGTGGGCGCGGTGCTCGTGTTCGACGAGATCAAGACGGCATTCCGGCTGGCGATCGGCGGTGCGGCCGAGCGCTATGGCGTGCGCCCCGACTTGACGGTCCTGGGGAAGGCGCTGGCGAACGGCTTTCCGCTCGCGGTGGTGGGTGGCAGGGCGGACTTGATGTCCGGAGTGGCCCGCACCTGGATCTCCTCCACCCTGGCGACCGAGACCGTGGCGCTCGCGGCCGCGCACGCGACGCTCGAGGTTTTCGCGCATGAGGACGTCTGCGGGCATCTGCACCGGATGGGCATCCGGCTGCTGCATGGGCTCCATCGGCTGCACCACAAGCACGGCGACGTGTTGACCGGCGTGGGCGGGATCGCCGAAATGTGTTTTCTGCACTTCGCGAACGAACGCCTCTCCCGGGATCTCGCGCGCGGGTGTGCGGCGCGGGGCCTGTTGTTCAAACGGACGGCGTACAACTTCGTGTCGCTGGCGCATGATGAAGAGACGATCGACCGCACGCTCGGTATTTTGGAGGACGTTCTCGGAGCGATCAGCGCGTGACGCTGCAACGCAAGCTGCTGTTGGGTTTCGCGCTGATGGTCGTCCCGACCCTGTTCGTCGGCGTCCAGGCGATCCGAACGAATGCTTTGGAGCGCGCCACGCTGGATGCGCTCGGTCAGCGCTTAGCGCGCTCGCGCACCTATGCGGACGTGGAAGACGCGATGTTCAACCAGACGCAGGTCATCTGGCGCTACCTGAGCGGTGATCCCGCCGCCAAGCAGGAGTTCCCGCTCACCGAGCAAGTGGTTGACTTCTGGCTCGATCGCTGGACCTCCGGCCTCCCTCCCGACGAGGTCAAGCACGCGGACGGCGTCCGGCACATCGAAGCCGACATCCGGGCGGTCGCGGCGCGCGTCTTCAAGCTGCACGATGCCGGGCAGCGGGACGCCGCGGCTCTGATCGCCCGGCGCGAGCTCGTCGAGCGGCTGCAGCCCACGCTGGCCCGCGTGAACCGCGAGATCTACCGCCAGACACGGGAGCTCAGCGTGCAGGGAGCGGTCGCCCAGATGCAGGCGATCGTCGAGGCGAAGCGCCGGGTCCTCTGGGCGACGGTGTTTCTCGCGCTGGTGGCGGGGCTCCTGGCGTCCTGGCTCATCTCGCGCGACCTCGCGCGCCCCCTCAACGAGCTGCGGCACGCGATGGCCGTCGTCGGGGCTGGCGACTTGGACCACGCCATCGTGCCCCGCTCCTCGGACGAGATTGGGGAGCTGGCGCGGGCCTTCGCCCAGATGACCGAACAGCTGCGTCAGTCGCGCGCGCAACTGGTGCAGTCCGAGAAGCTGGCGTCGATCGGGCAGATGGCGGCTGCGGTGGCCCATGGCCTGCGGAACCCGCTCGCGAGTTTGCGCGCCGCCGCCCAGCTCGCCCGACACCGGGTCGATGTGCCCGCCGCGCGCGAGCAGCTCGATGCCATCGTGGAGCAAGTGGACCGCCTCGACGCCCGCATCGCGCACCTGCTCCAGTTCTCGCGACCCGCGCCGTTCCACCCGCTGCGGGAGAGCGTCCGGACCCTGGTGGAGGGCGCGCTCTCCGGCTTCGCGGAGCTCTTGCGCGAGCGCGGCATCGCGCTTGGGGTGAGTGTTGCCGAAGCACTCCCCGACGTGCGGGTCGATCCCCTGCGCCTGGAGCAGGCCCTGACTGAAATCGTCTCGAACGCGCTTGACGCGATGCCTCCCCCCGATGGCGGGCGACTCGAGATCGCGGCGCACGTCGGGACGGGCGACGCCGGCGCGGGTGGGGGCGGGGGCGGGGGCGGGGCGGGAGTGGTCCTCGAGATCAACGACTCGGGGTGCGGGATTCCCGCGGAGATCTTGCCCAACCTGTGCGAGCCTT
>Ga0209471_1000494_pt1 | contig 26599 bp, 17 predicted proteins | sample GraSoiAngelo_128_FD_185885 | JGI IMG/M metagenome (GOLD analysis project Ga0209471, IMG submission 185885) | Grasslands soil microbial communities from the Angelo Coastal Reserve, California, USA - 14_0927_12_20cm (SPAdes) (version 2) | ecosystem: Environmental > Terrestrial > Soil > Grasslands ... | reverse complement strand
CCTCCGGGGACAGGGCCGTGGCCAGCGCGCCCGCAATCTGGTGGGCCAACTCGCTCTGCACCTCGAAAACGTCGAGCAGCTGGCGGTCGTACGTCTCGCCCCAGAGTTGCTTCGCGGTCCGTGGATCGACCAGGCGCGCAACGATCCGCACCCGCGGCCCGGCCCGACGGACGCTTCCTTCGAGGATTGTCGCCACGCCAAGCTCCTCCGCGATCGCGGCAATCCTCTTGCCCGTCTTCTTGTACTGCATAGTCGACGTGCGGCAGACGACCTTCAGCGCCGCGATCTTGGACAGCGTGGAGATGATGTCGTCAGTGACCCCGTCGCTGAAGTACTCATTCTCCGGGTCGGCGCTCATGTTCTCGAACGGCAGCACGGCGACCGACCGCGCGACGGTGATGTCGTGGAGCATCGCCTGCGCCGTCCCCACCGCGATCGCCACGGTCACAGGGGTACCCAGGGCTTCGGCAAACCGAGCGGCCGACATGAACCGATCGGCGGGCAGTGTGGCCAGTGCCTTCTTCACCGCCGCATCGACCGCTTCCGGAACCAGCTCGCGCACCGCGCGGAGCGATCCGATTGGGCTACTCAACCGGTTGGCGATCACCGCCTCGAGCGTGTTCCCCGCGAACGGTGGCTGGCCCACCAGCATTTCGAAGAGCACGCAGCCGAGGCTGTAGACGTCGCTCCGGCCGTCGAGATACTCGCTCCCCTCGGCCTGTTCCGGGCTCATGTAGGCCAGAGTGCCAATCACCCGCGGCCCGGTCAACGATTGGGCGCTGGCCACCCCGATAGCTCGGGCGATGCCGAAATCCGCCACGACGGCGTGGCCTGCATCCTGCAAGATGTTCGCCGGCTTGATGTCCCGATGCACCACTCCGCAGCTGTGCGCGTAGCTTAGCGCGTCCGCCACCTCGCGAGCGATCTGGAGAGCTTCGTCGACCGGGAGTTGACGTTCCCGGGCCAGGCGCTCGCGCAGCGATTCTCCCTCGACATAGGGCATGACATAATAGAGCAACCCGTCGGCTTCATCCGAGTCGTACAGCGGCAGGATGTGAGGGTGGTGGAGACGGGCGGCGATCTGAATCTCCTGGAGAAACCGGGCTGCCCCGAGCGACGCGGACAGCTCGGGCCGGAGCACCTTCAAGGCAACCGCGCGCTCATACTTCAAATCCTGGGCGAGGAAGACGTCCGCCATTCCCCCGTGCCCCACTTCCCGCTGGACCCTGTAACGGCCAGCGAGCGCTGAGGTCAGGCGTTCAAATAGCTCGGCCACTGATGGACTCTATTGAATGTCTGGACCTTCCGGGTGGGCAGCGGGACGCACGATTAACGATGTGCCGTCGTGTCACCTCGTCTGACTCGGCTTCTGATGATCCAGGCCCATTCTATCTCCCGGACGCCCCCCCGGTAAGTGTCCCCCTACGCCGTGATCGTCAGCTTGTGCCCCTTGGCCTTGAGCGAGGCTGCGAGGCCCGCTTTTTCGACCGACTTCACGTAGGCCTCGTCCGGACCGATCTCCTTCTTCTCGACCAGCTCGACCAGCGCGTCGTTAAGAGTGAGCATGCCGAGCTGCTTCGACGTCTGGATGATCGAGGGGATCTGGAACGTCTTACCCTCGCGGATCAGGTTCGAGACCGCCGGCGTCGTCAGGAGGATCTCCCGCGCGGCCACGCGACCACCGCCCAGCTTCTTGCACAGCGTCTGCGCGATCACGCCTTTGAGTGACTCGGACAACATCACCCGGATCTGCGACTGCCGGTCCGCCGGAAACTGGTCGATCATGCGGTCCACGGTGGATGCCGCCGTCGTCGTGTGCAGCGTACCGAACACGAGGTGGCCGGTCTCGGCGGTCTCGATGGCGATGGCGATGGTCTCCAGGTCGCGCATCTCACCCACCAGCACGATGTCCGGGTCCTCCCGCAGGGCCGATCGCAGCGCCCGCTTGAACGTATCGGTGTGCACCCCCACTTGTCGCTGCGTGATCACGCACTTCTTGTTCTCGTGCACGAACTCGATCGGGTCCTCGATCGTGATGATGTGGTCCGTGCGCGTGCGGTTGATCAGATCGACCAACGCGCACAGCGTGGTGGATTTGCCCGAGCCGGTCGGCCCGGTGACGAGCACCAGACCCTTCGTCAGGTAGCAGAGCTGCTGCACTTCCTTCGAGATGCCGAGCTGCTCCACGCTCACGACCTTGGCCGGGATCACGCGGAATACGGCGATCGGGCCTTTGCGGTCGCGCGCCGCGTTCACCCGGAAGCGGGCCAGCCCACCGATCTCGTAGGCGAAATCCGAGTCTCCCGTCTCTTTCCACTCGCCGCGGTTGCGCTCGGGCATGACCGACAGGAGCATCATCTCGAGCTGCTCCGAGGACAGCGGGGGCGTGGCCTGCCGCTTCATCTCCCCGTGTGTGCGGAACACCGGCGGCTCGCCCACGCGCAGGTGCAGGTCCGATGACGCCGACTGCACCAGCGCCTTGAGCAGCTCGCCCAGGGCGCGTTCGGCCCCTTTGTACTGCGCCGCGGCGAAGTCGACGGTCCCAGCGGCGCCCGGCGCGGGCGCTTCGACCATCGGCGCGGCGGCAATCGCGGAGGGCTTGGGCGGACGGGGCGGCGGTGCGGCGGGTGCGGTGGCTCCCGCGCCGGCGGGTGCCCGCTGGGCCGCCGGAGCGGGGCCTGTCGCCGGGCTTTGCGTCGCCGCGGAGTTCTCGACTCGCGCCACCATGGCGGTCAATCGTCCCCCGTCGGGCACGATGCGTACCCGCACCATGCCGCGATCCGCGATGTACTCGAATTCCGTCTCCGTCATCTGATCGATGTGGTCGGCCGACTCGGACGGCGCCACCTCGACCAGCAGGGCGTAGATGTGCTGATCCGTGAGCGGTTGCCGGCTCACCTTTCGGGGCTTGCCGTCCTTCACCATGGTGACCGGCTCGTCCGGCAGGAGGTACAGCTGATCGCCCTGCTCGCGCAGCAGGACATCGACGAACGGATCGATCCGCGCGGCCATGACCTAGCTCAGTGGGCGCGCGTACAGCACGTACGCGCGGTTGACGTAATGGGTCGCCGCATGGGTCCACACCGCGAAGAAAGGGTCATGAGACGCGTTGAGATAATCGAGCAGGCGCGCGTGGTGGTCGGGCAGCTCGGCGCTGGCCCACCCCCCGAGTTTGGAGCCCCCCGCCAGGACCAGCTCGACGCCGAGCATCCGCGCGGCCGAGAGCCGGGCCGGGTCGGCGATCGGCGCCTGGCGATCGACCGAGAGGGAGACCGTTTGCACCTTCGAGATCAGCAGGACGTCGTGGTTCGCCGCGGGCCGGAACGCGAAGAAGCCTTCGGGCCGGTTCAGGAGCTCCAAGACCGTCTCCGGGCCATCGTGATGGGGGACGCGCTCCATCAGGAAGATGTGGCCTGCCTGGGACGCACCCTGCGTCAAAAGCAGATTCGCGGGGACGGGGGTGCGGGGAAGCGACAGGTCGGGCACGACGAAATACTAAAGACGTGGAGGAGCTACGTAAATACCAAAGACGTGGAGGAGAAACGTTGAGGAACGACGGGGAGGATGACCGTGGAGGAACTACGTGGTCAACGCCTGTCCTCCACGTCGTCCCGTCAACGCATTTCCTCCACGTATTCTCTCACTTATTCTCACCGGGGTTGGCACTGGACTGACGCCGGTGGGGCGCGCGAACAACCGATCTGCTGGTCCATCCCGCTCGCGATCGGGCCGCAGGCGGTGCTTTGCGCCCCCTCGCGGGCGGCCTGCTCGGTTGGTCCCACGGCCGCGGCGCAGTTGGTCCGTCCGCGGTACTCCATGCACACGCGGCACTGCACCTTGGCCCGGGCGGTGGTCATGAAAAAAAAGAGCGCCGCGACGGCGAACACGGCGGCCAGGGCGTAGAGCGTCGAGCGCTTCACGGGTGGGGCGTCATTGGGATGGGCGCTAAGGTAGGCGCTCTCATCGGACTGTCAACGCCGCGCAACGGTTGCCGGGGCGCGCCGTCGCCCACGAACTGCATCGTGGCACACACGCCATTCATGATGCCCCGTTTGCAGCCCGTGCCCTCGCTGCATTTCTGCTGCACGCGGTTTGCAACGCCCCCTGCCAAATCCACGTGAAAGGAAGGTCACATGCACCGCTTCCTCCTCGTCGTCGCGGCCGGCCTGTTGGTCAGCTGTCGTGACGCCGCGCAGCCGACGGTACCGGCCGAGGTGGCGGCCACGCCAGCCGCCTCCGCCCCCTACACCTTTCTCGATTTAGGCAGCCTAGAGGGCTATACGGAAGCAGCTGCCATCAATGACGCCGGCCAGGTGGTGGGACGAAGCGCGACCGCTAGCGGGGAACTCCGCGCGTTCCGCTGGACGGACGGCACCATGGAAGACATCGGCCCGAACGCTGGCATCGCCCCGGTCTTGAAGCGCTTCCTCGCGCACTATTGGGGCCGCCATCGCGACCCGACGACCCCGGTGCCCAGTATCAGCAAGGGCACGCTGTGGGCGCTCGGCGCGCACGCCTGGCCCGCCAACGTGCGGGAGCTCTAGAACGTGATCGAGCACGCGGTGGCGCTGCTCGAGCCCGGTGCCGAAGTGCGTCCCGAGGACATTCCCTTCATCGAGTCGGCGGCGACCGATCCGGAAAAGCTGGCCGATGAGGAGCCGGACGGCGACGCGGCGAGCTATTACTCCGCCCGCGACCGCCTGCTGGCCCGGTTCGACCGGCGCTACCTGACGCGCGTCGTGATGCGGGCGGGCGGCAACCTCTCGAAAGCGGCGCGGCTCGCACAGGTCGACCGCACGACGTTCTACCGGCTGATGGAGCGGCACGGCCTCCAGCGCGACCTGTTGACCGGCGGCGCGGAGTAACGGTGGCGCGCCTCACGTCGACCACGACCCCAGAGCCCGAGACAATCGGGGCGGCCTCCCCTTCCCTGGTGCGGCCGCGACCCACGCCGCCCGCGCCGCAGCCGCTCGCCGGCGTGACGTGCCCGCTCCTCACCGCGGCGATTCGGCGCGCGGAAAAGCGCTGGGTGAGCGACCACGCCGCCGACGACGATCCGGACGAGATCCCCCGCGTGCTCGCCGCGATCGGACTGGCGGTCGACCGGCGGTTCCCGAGCTACCTGCTCTCGCTCGAGCCACGTCCCCCGCGCCTCGTCACGCAGCGCCTCCTCGCGTTCGTGCAATCCGAGCTGCTGCGCTTCTGGTCGGACGCGTCGCCCACGTCGCCGCTCCGCCTGCTGCGCCATCTCAAGGCGCTCGAGGACGTGCGCGACGCGCTGGACCACGACGCCGCGGAGCAGTTCGGTGCGCAGCTGGGGGGCGCCAATGGGCTGGACTTCCTGGTGCAGATCGTGCACGACCTGCGCTCCCCGCTCACGTCGATCCTGTTCCTCGCGGAGACGCTGATGCAGGAGCGCTCGGGCCCGGTGAACGAGCGCCAGCAGCGCCAGCTCGGGCTGATCTACAGTGCCGCGTTCGGCCTGAGCTCGCTCACGAGCGACACGATCGAGCTGGCCCGCGGCGGCGACCAGCTGGCGGACGATCGGCCCACGCCCTTGTCCGTATCGGAGCTGCTCGAGTCCGTGTGCGACATCGTCCGTCCCATCGCGGCCGAGAAGGGCCTCACCGTCGGCGTCACGCTCCCCACCACCGACCTGCGGCTGGGCCACGCCCTCGCGCTGCGGCGCGTGCTCTTGAACCTCACCACCAACGCCCTGAAATTCACGGAGCGGGGGTCGGTCGACATCGTCGCCGTGGAGCAGTCGTCCACGCGGATCAGGTTCACCGTCCGCGACACCGGCCCGGGCATCAACCCCGAGGCGCTGGCGAGCCTGTTTCATCCGTTCCGGCGCAGCGCCAAGGCGGGTCGCTACCTCTTCTCGGGTACGGGCCTCGGACTGGCGCTGACGCGGCGCCTGGTGCGAGCCATGGGCTCAGAGCTGTGCCTCGAGACGTACCCCACCGCAGGCACGCAATTCTGGTTCGACCTGGAGCTCCCGCCCGCCCAACCCACCTGACCGACTCACCGGCCTCGGCGTCGGGCGCCGGGTTACTTGAGATGGGTCAGGGTGTAGATCGTGACCGGGATGGAGAGCAGTACCGCGATAAACCGGATCGGACTGAACAGATCCGAGTGCTTGTTGCTGGGCACGATCAGCTGGTCTCCCGCCTGCACCCGCAGATCCTCCAGGGTGCGCCCCTCGGCAATCGCCCGCCGGAACTCGTTTCCCTCCCACAGGGTCTTGCCGGCGCGCTCGAGCTTCAGCTTTTTCATCTCCGCGTCCTTCGTGGGACCGCCCGCCGCCGTGAATAGCATCGCCACCACAGCGTCGCCCGGCACCGCATAGTACCCCGGCCGGGCCACCTCTCCGGTCACCCCGACCGAGAGCAACGCCCGGGCGTGCACCACCGGATCCCGGATGAACCGGGCGATCTCGCGTGCGACGATGGGCTGGAGCTCCGAGCGCAGCGCCCCCTTCAGCGACACCGTCCCCACCACCGGGAGCAACAGCTCCTGGCCGGCACCCACCGTGAACGTGTCGGAGAGCTGCTGCTCCTCCGACTTGACGCCCGCGCGGTCGGCGGCACGCACCGGAGCGGGGTCCTCCACGGTCACGACCACGCGGTCGCCCACGCGGAAGTCGCCCTGATCGAGCCGTGTCCGGATGACCGTGCTCTCGGCCACGAGCCAGTCGGGCCGCGACGTCCGGGCCATCTCGCGCAGCGCGTCGCGACGCGCCTCGAGCTCGGCGCGCGTGGCCTGGAGACGGCGAGCGGTCTCGTCGCCGGACCCTTGGGCCCGGCCGCTCGCGGGCACGAGGGCGAGCGCCGTGAGCGAGGCGATGAGTAAGGTGCGATGCATGGCAATCACTCCACGGTGACGCTTTTGGCGAGGTTGCGCGGCCGGTCCACGTCGCAGCCGCGCAGCACGGCGACGTGATAGGCGAACAGCTGCAGCGGAATGGTGGTCAACACGGGCGACAGGAGCGGCAGTGTCGCCGGCACGCGCAGCTGTGCTTCCGCGAGCCCCGACACGTCGCCGTTGCCTTCGGTGGTGATCGCGATGATGCGGCCGCGACGCGCCTTCACCTCCTGCATGTTGGACAGCACCTTGCCGTACACCTCGTCCTTGGGCGCGACGAACACCACCGGCATGTGCTCGTCGATGAGGGCGATCGGCCCGTGCTTCATCTCCGCCGCGGGATAGCCCTCGGCATGGATATAGCTGATCTCCTTGAGCTTCAGGGCGCCCTCGAGTGCCACCGGGAAGTTCACCCCGCGGCCAAGGTACAGCACGTTGGCCGCCCGCGCGAACTGCTCCGCCAGGTTCCGGACCTGCGGCTCGAGCGCGAGCGCGCCGGTCACGAGCTGCGGCAGCTGGATGAGCCGGCCCGCCAGCTCGCGACCCCGCTCCTCGGAGAGGCCCCGCTCGCGTCCCAGATAGAGCCCCAGCAGCGCCAGCGCCACGATCTGGCAGGTGAAGGCCTTGGTCGACGCCACGCCGATCTCGGGCCCGGCATGCAGGTAGATGCCCCCGTCCGCCTCGCGCGCGATCGTGCTCCCCACCACGTTGACGATCCCCACCACGCGCGATCCCGCGGCGCGGGCCGCGCGCATCGCCTCCAGCGTGTCGGCCGTCTCGCCCGACTGCGAGATCGCGATGGTCAGCGTGCCCGGCAGCGCGAGCAGCCGGCGGTAGCGGAACTCGGACGCGTACTCCACCTGGACGGGCAGGCCGGCGAGGTCCTCGATCAGATGCCGGCCCACGAGGCCGGCATGCCACGACGTACCGCACGCGAGGATCACGACGCGCTGCAGGTCGCGGCAGTCCGCGGGCGTGAGATTGAGCCCGTGCAGCCGCGCGGTCCCGCGATCCTGCAGCAGGCGGCCGCGCAGCGTGGCGCGCACCGTCTCCGCCTGCTCGCTGATCTCCTTCAGCATGAAGTGCGGGTAGCCACCCAGCTCGATCTCGGCCAGGTCCCAGGCGACGTCGTCCACCTCGCGCAGCTGCACGTGCGACTCGGCGTCGACCACGTGGTAGCCGTCCGCCGTCAGCACCGCGATGTCGCCGTCGTCGAGGTACACGACGGAGCGGGTGTGCTCGAGCACGGCGGAGGCGTCGGACGCGACGAACAGCTCCTCTTCGCCGATCCCGAGCAGGACCGGTGACCCGCGCCGCGCGACCACGATCTTCCCGGGCTCGTCGGTGCTCATGACGGCGAGGCCGTAGGTGCCCTCCACATGCGCCAGCGCGGCGATCACGCGCTCCTCGAGGGTATCGCCGGCGGCGTCCTCGATCAGGTGGGCCAGTGTTTCGGTGTCGGTCTCCGTGATGAACCGATGCCCCGCGGCCTCGAGCGCGACGCGCAGCGCGTCGGCGTTTTCCACGATGCCGTTGTGCACCAGCGCCACTCGGGCGTGGCAGTCGCCGTGCGGGTGCGCGTTGCGCTCGGAGGGAACCCCGTGGGTGGCCCAGCGCGTGTGCGCGATCCCGCTCGTGCCGTGCACCGGCTCGCGCTCCAAATGCTCGGCGAGCCCCTGCACGCGCCCCGCGAGCTTGACGACCGCCATGCCGGAGCCGTTCTGGATCGCAACGCCGGCGGAGTCATAGCCGCGATACTCCAGGCGACGCAGACCGTCCACCAGAATCGGCGCGGCCTGGCGCTTCCCCACGTACCCGATGATGCCACACATATCACCGCTGAGCAGTTCAAGATTGAGGCCACCACCAGCGGCCGCAGGCGCGCCGGGCGCCGCGGCCAACCGCGGCAGCTTCGCTACAAGCTTGTTGGCATATCACCGCGCTTCACCCGCACATGCTGCGACGCCCGTTCGCGCAAGCGCTGGGACGTCAAGCGATTGCGGCCGACCGCCCGGGCGCACGAGTCCTGCCCAAGCGGCTTCCCATGCGCCAACGTGCGACTCCGGCTTCCGGTCCCGTCCCCGTCCACGTTCCCCCTCAGGCCCCTCGGGTGCTCCTGGCCCACGGACGCGAGTGGCGCTCGCGCTCCCGGGAGCTGGAGCGCGCGCTCCGCCCCGCCGGGTACACCGTCCTCGAGGCCTTCACGGGACCCGATGCGCTCCAGCAAGCGCGCCGCTCGCAGCCTGACGCCATCATCCTCGACACGGCGCTCCCCGATGGCGATGCCTCGGGCCTGTGTCGCGCCCTGCGCGTCGATCCCGATATCACCGCCAGCACGCCGATTTTCGTCACCACCGCCGGTCCGGCGACCCGGCAGCAGGTGAGCGATGCGCTGCGGGCGGGTGCGAACAGCGTGTGGGCGGATCCCATCGACACCGAGGAGTTCCTGCTGCGGCTCGACGGACAGCTCCAGACGAAGTTCGCCGCCGACCGGGCGCGCGAGGAGGGGCTGCTGGACCATCAGACCGGCCTGTATAACACCCAGGGACTCGAGCGCCGCGCGCGCGAGCTCGCGAGCCACGTGGACCGACGCGGGGCCGCGTTGGCTTGTGTGGTACTCGCACCCGATGCGACGACGGACGTCGATGCCACGATCGAGTCGCTGGGGCGCATCCTCCGGTCGGTGGGGCGCGGCTCGGATACGATCGGGCGGGTGGGGCGGCGCGAGCTGGTGGTGCTCGCGCCCTACACCGACGCGCCTGCCGCGCTGCGGCTGGCGCAGCGTCTCCTCGAGACCGCCGCCGAGCTGGCCGGCGGCGACGCGCTCGGCATGCGCGCGGGCTACGACGTCGGCTGCGACTTCCGCACGTCCCTGCGCGATCCCGCGGAGCTCGTCACCCGGGCGCGATCGGCGTTGGCCGCGCTGTTCGCGGACGGTGGAGCGGAGCGGATCCGGTCGAGCTAACCCGACTTCGTCGTCACCGGGTCCTGCAGAACCTGCTGGTCCGCGGCATCCAGCTCGTCGCGTGTGCCGTAGCCCTCGAGATAATACGAGTAGTAGCGATACGCGCCGCCGGGGCGCACGTCGTTCAGGACGGCGCCGAGGACGTTGATGGGCAGGTGCTGCAGCATCCCGAGCTTCGCCTCCGCCAGCTCCCGGTCACTCACGCCCGTGCGGAGCACGACCAGCAGGCTGCCGGTGGCTGTCCCCAGGGCGAAGCCGTCCGCGCCGGCACCGAGCGGTGCCGAGTCCACGATGATCGCGCCGAATTGACCACGCAGCTGCCCCACCAGCTGGACCATGGCCGCGGAGCCTAGCAGAGCGGGCCCCGCGTGGCTGCGGGCCCCGCAGCTGATGAAGCTCAAGTTGCGGGTGCTCGTCCCTTGTATCGCCTGCTCCAGCGGCACGACGCCCGCCAGGATCTCCGTGAGACCGGGGCGACGGTGGCGGTTGAGAACGTGATGCAGGCGGCCCCGCCGCACGTCGCCATCGATCAACAGCGTGCGGGACCCGGCGTCGGCGAACGCGAGCGCCAGGTTCGAGGCCGCGAACGATTTCCCGTCCGAGCGGCCCGGGCTCGTGACGGTCACCACCACCGGTCCAGCGCCGCCGTGGCGGTTGGCCACGCTCAGGCGGATGCCGCGCAGCGCTTCGATCACCTGGCCCGCGCTCTCCTCGCGCTTGCCATTGTGCCAGTCCACGTGCGGCACCGCCCCGAGGATCGCGAGCCCCATGCGCTGGGTGACTTGATCGGGGTGGTGCACGTGGCGGTCGCCGTAGTCGAGGACCACGGCCCCGGCCACCCCCAGGCCGAGACCGCCGATCAGCGCCAGGACGACGAAGATCGGCCCGAGGCTCCCGCCGGGCGTCTGGGGCACCACGGCGCGGTCCAACACGCGCACATCGGAGAGGCTGCTGACGTCGGCCAGCCGGGCCTCCTCGTAGCGCTGCTGCAGGTTGACCACCACCTGCTCGGCGAGCGTCACGGCGCGCTGCAGGCGCGTCTCTTCCACCGCCAGGGGCGGGATTTTCCGCAGGTTCGCCGAGGCGGCATCCACGCGCTCGCCGAGCTGCTGCTCGCGCACCCGCAGCTCGGCCGCGAGCGCCCCCGCCAGCGCGGGAATCGTCTGTCGCTCGAGCGCTGCCACCTCCGCCGCCAGACGCCGCACCGCCGGGCCGGCGTCGGTGTAGTGCGCGCGCAACGTGCGCAGGTCCGCCTGCTTCGCCGAGAGGTCGCGCAGCGCCTGCGCCAGCTCCGTGGAGCGCTGCACCGAGCCGATCATCCCCAGCGCATCCACCGCCAGCGCAGACTCCGGGAGCTGCGCCAGCACACGCTCGATCGTCGCGCGGTCGCGCCGGGCCTCCTCGCGGCTCACCTTCACGTCGAGCAGTCCGGCGAACATGGGATCCCGCTGGTACTGCATGTTGGGAGTAACCGACGCGCCGTCCTGGTTGGAGTACGCGGTCACCGCCCCAACGCGGAAGATGCGCAAGGAATCCTCGGTCTGGCCCAGGCGGATCTGCGCCTGCGCCAGCTGCGTGCCGAGAATCCGGGTCAGCTCGGTGAGCTTCTCGCGCTTCAGGCTGGCCGCGACCTCCACGAACCGGTCCGCCACGGCATTCACGGTGGCGGCAATGAGGGCGGGATTGGTGCCGCCGAGCGCCATGCGGAGGAAGTTGCCGTCCAGATCCGCGCTGACCTTGAGCTCCTTCGCGAGCCGCCCCGTCGCCTCGTACGGGGCCGTAACGGTGAACGCCACCCGGCGGCGCGGCGCCAAGGCCTTGGCCGGAGGCACCCAGACGAACCCGATCGCCGCGCCGACCGAGTCCCCCACCGACCCCTCCTGAACCACCCCCTCGCGCCCGTGCGCCGTCAGCGTGAAGCGCTGGCCCAGAGAGTCTACCTCGAGCCGGTACGTCCCCGGCAGGACCGCGTCCTTGATGCCGAAGCCGCGCAACGCATCGGAATCACGGGGCTCGACCGGGGTCACGTAGAGCTGCAGTTCACGCACCACGTCGTCGAGCACGGCGTACGACTGCAACAGGTCGATCCAGCCCGAAGAAATGGGCAGCTGGCCCGACCAGATGGGGCCTTCATCCCGTGCGGGCCGGAGGGGCACCTGCACCCACACCGTGGCGCGTGCGACGTAACTCGGCTTGACGAGCAGGGCGCCGAGCACGCCGAGCGCTGTGCACGCCAGCGTCACACCGAGCACCACCCACTTGAAGCGCAGCGCGGCGGCGAGATAGCGCTGCCACTCGGCCGCGGGAGGCAGGGCGGGAGGGAGGGTCCAGGGAGCGACGCCCGCCCCCGGCGGGGCCGGGCTCCGGGCGATGCGATTCGGCTCGTGAGACAGCGGTTCAGTCGACAGCTCGGTGCGCATACCCTGTCGCGGGACTCCTTTTCACAAACGGGGGGGCGTTTTGCCGACCCAGCACCGCAATCTCGGTACCGCGGCGCTGCGCCGCCCGCCCGGCGCAACTCCTTCCAGCCCAAAACCATCGGACCAGGCCTCCCGGTGCGCCCAGCCCCTCCAGCGGTGATCTGTAACAGGGTTGCGACAAAATGGCTCAGCAGCTGATCGCCAGGGTCACACCCCGGCAGTCGTCGCGTTTCCGGCGGCGGCGCTCGTTCGCGACGCGCCGGCTTGTCGCGTATCGGCAGCGGAGTTGTAACGGGTTCGTATCAAAGCCCGCGCTGCGCGCGTGCAACGGGCACCGTAACTCTTTGGCGCGCAAGCCACATCCGACGATGTGGCCGAGTGCACGAGACCTGCTTGAGACGACCGCATGCCGCTGCGCTTGCCTGCTCGACCGCTGCTGTACCGTCGCACGCTCATCCTGCTGGTGCATATCGCACTGATCCCGCTCGCCTATCTCGCGGCGTTCGGGCTGCGCTTCGACTTCCAGATTCCGCCGCAGGAATTCGCCCACTTCCAGACCACCGTGTGGTATCTGCTCGGCATTCGCCTGATCGTGTTCTGGGCAGGCGGGCTGTACCGCGGCTACTGGAAGCATGTCGGGCTGCGCGACCTCGTGGACCTGGGGCTCGCCGTCACGATCAGCTCGGCGGCGTTCGTGGCGGCGCTGTCCCTGCTGGGCCTGTTGCGGGGCATGCCCCGCTCCGTGTTCCTGCTCGACTGGGTGGTGATGATCTTCTTCTCGGGCGGCATTCGCTTCGCCGCACGCGCGCTGCGCGAGAGCCGCCTGGCGCGCGCCCGCCTGGACGACGGGCGGCGCACCATCATCATCGGCGCCGGCGAGGGCGGCGAGCAGCTGCTGCGGCAGGTGCTGCACGACCCGCGCGCCGGGATGAACGTGGTCGGCTTCGTGGACGATAAGCCGGAAACGCACGGTCGCACGCTCCACGGCGTGCCCGTGCTGGGCCATACCGGCCGGCTGAAGGAGCTGGCCGCGAAATACGACGTCGAGCTCCTGGTGATCGCGATGCGGAGCGTCACGGGGGCCCAGACCCGCCGCATCGTGGATCGCTGCCGCGAGACCGGCGTCGAGTTCAAGATCATCCCTTCGATCGACGATCTCCTGAAGAAGCGCGCCACCATCGACCAGCTGCGCGACGTGGCGATCGAGGACCTGCTGGGGCGCGCCCCCGTGCACCTCAACCTCGAGCAGATCAAGCAGGACCTGGCGGGCAAGTCGATCCTCGTGACCGGTGGCGCCGGCTCGATCGGCTCGGAGCTGGCGCGCCAGATCGCCTCATACGGGCCCGCGCGGCTGGTGCTGCTCGAGCGCGCGGAAAGCGCGCTCTATTTCACGCACCTCGAGGTCGCGAAGGCGAACCCCGGCGTCGAGGTCGTGCCGTTCATCGGCAGCATCACCAACCCCGACCGGTTGGAGGAGATGTTCCGGCTGTACCAGCCGAACTACGTGTTCCATGCCGCGGCCTACAAACACGTGCCGATGCTCGAGAGCAACGCGACCGAGGCCGTGTGGAACAACGTGTTTGGCACGCTGCGCGTCGCCGAGTGCGCCGCCCTCCACGGCGTGGAGAAGTTCGTGCTGATCTCGACGGACAAAGCGGTGAACCCCACCAGCGTGCTCGGGGCCACGAAGCGCATCGGCGAGCGCATCGTGCTGGAGTTGCCGTCGCTGTGCGAGGCCGCGACCGATTTCCGCGCCGTCCGGTTCGGCAACGTGCTGGGCTCGGACGGGAGCGTCGTCCCGCTGTTCAAGCGGCAGATCAGCGCTGGCGGGCCGGTAAAGGTGACGCACCCCGACGTGACCCGCTACTTCATGACGATCCCCGAGTCGGTCGCGCTGGTGCTCCAGGCGGCGGCCCTGCCCGAGGCCGCGCGCCGCATCTCGATTCTCGAGATGGGCAAGCCGATCCGCATCCTCGAGCTGGCGGAGCAGCTGATCCGGCTGTCGGGCCTCGAGCCCTACCGCGACATCTCGATCGCGTTCAGCGGGCTGCGCCCCGGCGAGAAACTCGCCGAGGAGCTCGTCGCGTGCGCCGAGGACACCGTCGCCACCTCCGACGACAAGATCCGCGTCATCGAGCGCAACGGAGCGGACGGACCGGCGGTAGAGCGTGATCTCGAGCACCTCCTCGAGACCCTGGCCACCGGCTCGCGCGACGAGCTGATCGACGCCATTTCGCGCCTCGTGCCGGAGTACGTGCCGTGGCAGACGCGCGAACGACCGCTCCTGGCCCCCGCGCGTGCGCGCGCCACCCCCGACTCCCGCTCGCCGCTCCGGCCCGCGTACGCGGGCACGGCCGGCGCGGACGGCGCCCCCACATCCGCCACCGCCTGAACGGCCGAGGCGCGCCCGTGTCGCTGACCCGCGCTCCCGCCCGCCGTACCGAGTTCCTGCCCTTCGCGCCCCCGGTCATCGGGGAAGAAGAGATCCGGGAGGTCGTCGACACGCTGCGCTCGGACTGGATCACGACCGGCCCGAAGACCAAACGCTTCGAAACGGAGTTCGCGGCATCGCTCGACGCGCCCGGCGCACTGGCGCTCAATTCGTGCACCGCCGGCCTGCACACCGCGCTCGCCACACTCGGCGTGGGCGCGGGCGACGAGGTCATCACCACGCCGCTTACCTTCACCGCTTCGGTGAACGTGATCGAGCACGTGGGCGCGCGGCCCGTGCTGGTGGACGTCGAGCCCGACACCCTGAACATCGATCCCGCCGCCGTCCGGGCCGCCATCACGCCGCACACGCGGGCCATCCTCCCCGTTCACTATGCGGGGCATCCGGTGGACCTGGACGCGATCCACGACGCCGCGCGCGGTGTGGGCGCCGCGGTGATCGAGGACGCGGCCCACGCCCTGCCGGCCCGTTACAAGAGCCGCTGGATCGGTTCCGGCCCGAACCCTGTGGCGTTCAGCTTCTACGCGACCAAGAATCTCACCACCGGCGAGGGTGGCATGCTCACGGGTGCGCCCGACTTCCTCGACCGCGCCCGGGTGCTCAGCCTGCACGGCATGAGTCGCGACGCCTGGAAGCGCTACGGCAAGGGCGGGAGCTGGCGCTACGAGGTGCTCGCGCCCGGCTTCAAGTACAACATGAGCGACATCCAGGCGGCGCTGGGGCTGTGGCAGCTGAAGAAACTGGCGGGCTTCCAGGAGCGACGCCGCGAGGTGGTGCGGAGCTACCAGGAGGCGTTCCGCGACGCCGACGCGCTCGAGCTCCCGGTGGAGCGCGCCGAGGTGGAGCACGCGTGGCACCTCTATGTCCTGCGGCTCGTGCCGGAGACGCTGTCCATCGGGCGCGACCGGTTCATCGACGAGCTCACGGCGCGCAACATCGGGACGTCCGTGCACTTCATCCCGATCCATCTGCACCCCTACTACCGCGACAAGTACGCCTACGCCCCGCAGCGCTTCCCGGTCGCGCTCGACAACTTCGAGCGCATGCTCAGCCTGCCGCTCAACGCCCGCATGTCGGACCACGACGTTGCCGACGTGATCGAGGCGGTGCTCGACGTGACGCGCATGTACCGGCGATGAAGCTCGGTTGGGTCGGGTTTCACATGGAGGGGATTGCCGCGCTGGAGGCGGTCCTGGAAGCGGGCGCGCCGGTCGTCGCGGTGCTGACCCTCAAACCCGAGGTGGCAGCCTCGCGCTCGGGCGCCGCCGACTACAGGCCGCTGTGCCGCCGATTCGGCGTGCCGTTGCACGAGGTAACGAGCATCAACGAGCCCGGGACGCGCGCGCTGCTGCAGCGCTTGGGGCTGGACCTCGTGTTCGTGATCGGATGGAGCCAGATCCTCGCCCCCGAAACGCTGGCGACCGCGCGCCTCGGCATGATCGGCGCGCACGCCTCCTTGCTCCCCAAGAACCGCGGCAGCGCCCCCATCAACTGGGTCCTGATCCGTGGGGAGCACATCACCGGCAACTCCCTCATCTGGCTCGCCGACGCGGTGGATGCGGGCGATGTGATCGACCAGACCGAGCTCCCGATCACGCCCTACGATACGTGCGCCACCCTGTACGAGCGCGTGGCCGCCTCGAACCGGGACATGATCATGCGCGTGCTGCCGCGACTGCTCCGGGGCGAGCACCCGGGCAGGCCGCAGCCCAGATCGGAAGGGGCGGTGCTGCCCCGCCGCCGGCCGGCCGACGGCCTGATCGACTGGAACCAGGAGGCCTGCGCCGTCTACAACATGATCCGCGCTCTCACGAAGCCGTATCCGGGCGCGTTCGGCTGGCTGGACGGCCGCCGCTGGACGGTGTGGCAGGCCGCGCTCCTCCCCGGCGCCGCGGGCGCCACCGCGGGCCTCGCTCCCGGCGAGGTGCTGGGGCCCGTGATCAGTCCCGACGAGTCGGCGTGCGGGCAGGTCGTCGCCTGCCGCAGCGCGGCGGTGACGCTGCTTCAGGTCGAGGCGGACGACGGCACGCTGCTACGGGGGCGGCAGCTCGCCGAGCAGGACTGGGCCGGCAAATCGTGGGACCATGGCTGAGCCGCTCGTCGCGGCAACCCCGGCTCCGCCCGTTCCGCTGACGCGCCGCGCGTCACTCAACGGCATCGCGTTCGCCCTCGACCTGGGCGTCAAGACCGGTGTAGGCCTGGTGCTCACGCCGCTCCTGGTGGACCGGCTGGGGGCCGGGCTGTTCGGCGTGTGGGAGATGCTGGGGCGGCTCGCCGGCTACCTGGCCGCCATCGGCGGCCGGCCGGCGGAAGCGCTGCGGCTGGTGGTTGCGAACCGCCAGGCCGCCCCCGCTGCGGATCACCGCCGCGCCCTGGGCGCAGCGCTCGTCGTCTGGTTGATCTTCCTGCCCCTCGCCGTCGCCGCGGGCGCCGTCATCGTGTGGGTGGCGCCGGCGATCACCGGCGCGGCGCCCGCGCTGCACGCGACGCTGCGGCTCGCGGCCGCGCTCACGCTGGGCGCGACGCTGCTCGCCTGTCTCGCCATCCTGCCGGAATCGGCCCTCCAGGGGATGAACCTCGGCTACAAGCGCATGGAGCTGCAGGCCGCCCTGAACGTGGTCGGCGGCGCGTTTACGGCCGGGGCGGTGTACGCGGGCCTGGGCCTCGTGGGCGTCGCCGGCGCGCAGATCGCGATCGCCGGCGTGAGCGGGCTCTGCTTCTGGGTGTTGGCCCGGACCTACGTCTCGTGGTTCGGCGTGGCCCGCCCCGCCCGCGCCGACACGCGGCACCTGCTGCGCCTCTCCGGCTGGCTCTCGGGCGGCGACCTGATCAGCAAGCTGCTGCTCGCGAGCGACGTCCTGATCCTCGGAGCGGTGGTGTCGCCCACCGCCGTGACGACGTATGTCCTCACCGCCTACGCGCCGCGCGCGGCCGTGACGATCCACGGCAACGCGATGGGCGCGGCCATGCCGGGGCTGGGCGGGTTGCTTGGGGAGCACCAGTACGGGCGCGCGCAGCTGGTGCGACGCGAGCTCCTGGCGCTCACCTGGCTGTTCGCCACCGCCGTCGGCACCACCATCCTCCTGTGGAACCGCTCGTTCGTGGCCCTGTGGGTCAGCTCCAACCACTATGCGGGCAGCGACGTCGACCTGTTGATCGTCCTGATCGCGGTGCAAACGGCGTTCATCCGGTCCGACGCGTACATCATCGATGCCGCGCTGCAGTCGTGGCTCCGAGTGGTGATCAGCGCCGCGGCAGCGGTGCTGACGGTGAGCCTGGCGATCCCGCTGACGCGCGCGTTCGGGCTCACCGGCCTGTGCCTGGGTCTACTCGCCGGCCGCATGCTGCAGACCTTGACGTACCCCGCCGTGGCGCGGCGCTGCGTCGACGACCACACCCCCGCACTGCCGGTCGGCTTCGCGCGCGGTTTCCTGGTGACGGCGGTGCTGTTCGGCGCGGCGAGCGCGCTGGGCCGGCACGTCGTCGCGGCCGACTGGCTGGTGTGGGTAGCCGGCGTCGCCGGGACGCTCGGCTTGTCAGCGGTCGGCGCGTTCGCCATAGGCCTGTCGCGCGAGTCCCAGCACGCCGTGCTGCGCCGCGCCACTGAAGTCTTGCGTCGCCCCCGCCCCCGCCCCCGCCCCCGCCCCGGCCCGTGATCCCCCGACTGTCTTGCCACGAGCTGGACGAGCTGCCGCGGCTCGCCTGGCTGGCCGTGGTGGACCGCGCCGACGGCGTGGTACGCGTGCACCACGGGACGGGAGTGGAGTGTCGCGGCAGCTGGCTGGTCGAGGGTGTCTGGGACGGCGAGTTCCGGCTCGGGGACTTCCACACGAGCGACCACTTCTTCGGCACCGGCATCCGCGTGGCCGGCGACGCGGTGCACTTCGTGCCGTCCAGCGCGCTGGTCAATCGGCTGGTCTATTGTTCACACCGTGGTCACGTGCTCGTGTCGAACAGCCTCGCCCTGCTGCTCGCCTTCACCGGCGCCGAGCTCGATCCGGGCCACGACTATCGGGCGGAGACATACGCGATCCGGGCGGGGGAAGGACGCTACCCCAAGGCGTTCGCGGTGCGTCACAGCGAGATCCCATCCTTCTTCCAGGTCTCCGGGGAGAGTCTCGTCATCGGTGCCGGCGCGCCGACCTGCGTGAGCCTGCGGGCAGTCCCGGCGATTCCGTCCTACGCCCGCTATCGCGAGCTCCTCGCCGAGGTGCTCGCGCGGCTGCACCGCAACTACACGAGCGGCGACCGCCGCGTCCGGATGCAGGCGTTCGCGACCGTGTCGTCGGGGTACGATTCCGCCGCGGTCGCCGTCCTCGTGAAAGACCTGGGGATCGAGGCGTGCTTCACCGCGCGTCACTCGAACTCCCACATCCCGTGGTGGCTGAGCCGCCGGGCCGGGATCGACGACGGCAAACCGATCGCCGATCGGCTCGGCCTGGCGACGGTGTACCTCGATCCGAGCCCCGCCCGTGTCACGGAGGACGAGCTCTACTTCCTCGCGCCCGGCTGCGCGCCGAACAGCGTGTGGCTGCACTCGCTCGCGCGGCACATCGAGCGGGGCGGCCAGCCGGCGGTGCTGTTCACCGGCTTCCAAGGCGACGAGGTGTGGGCGCTCGATCCCTGGGAGCTTGCCTACCAGACCGCGGGAGTCGTGCGCGGCGACACGACCGCCCTGATGCTGTCGGAGATCCGGCTGAAAAGTGGATTCGTGAACGTCGCGGTGCCGGCGCTCTTGGCCCGCGGCATCCGCGATCTCGCCGCCCTGAGCGCGGCCCCGGAGATGGCGCCGTGGCGCCGGGGTGGGACTTACGACCGCCCGATCCCCCGGCGTATCCTCGAGGAGGCGGGGATCCCGCCCCGTCTGTTCGGGGGACGCAAGAAGGCCATCGTGCGGACGTACAGCTACCCCATGAACCCCGCCTTGCGGCACGCCTTCTTCGCCGACTTGCGGGATCGGCTCGGTCGGGGCGGCGTGTTCGTCCGCCTCCACGACGCCGCCAACCGGGTCGCGTTCTGGCTGTTCCGGGGCTACCATGTGACGCGCCGGGCGCTGGCGGCGGTCCCACCGCCCGACACACCGGCCGTGCTGGTGGGGGTCCGGTTCAATTTCGCGTACGAGCTGTTCTTCTGGGCCGCTCGGACCCTCAGCCAACGCCTGGCCGCGGTGCTGCGGACCCGCGAGGTCGGCCCCGCGTCGGTGTATCGTCACCGGGTGCCACGCTACGGCGCGGCGCCGGCCCCGCGCCGCTTCGAACGATCGCCCTAGGAACGACGCATGCACTTCCGCTACACGCCCGTCCCCGACTGGCCACCGCTCGCCTGGCTGGCGTGCGGTCACCGCGGCGACCCGACAGTCGAGGTATTCCACGGCCTCGATGTCGAGACGACGCCCGACGGGTTCAGCGAGGCGGTATGGGACGGCGAGTTCGCCCGGGCGGGATTCGACGAGACCGACCTCGTGTTCGGCTCCGGAGCGCGCCGCCGCGGCGGGGGCGTCACGTTCGTTTCGTCCGGCTCGACCCTGGACCGGCTGCACTCGCACGAGGTGGCTGGGAGGGTGTGCGTGGCGAACTCGCTCGCCTGCCTGCTCGTCGCCATCGGCGCCGACGTGGACCCGACCTACGCCGGGTATTACGCGGACTTCAAATCGATCAGCGACGGCCTGGCACGCTACGCCCGCAGCGTCGCCACCTCGGCGGGGCCCGTGCGCCTCACCTACTTCCACAACCTCGTCTGGGACGGCAGGGCGCTGCGTGAGCGTCCCAAACCCGCGCCACGCCGCGATTTCGGCGACTTCGCGGCGTACCGAGGGTTCCTCGAGGCGTCGCTCGCGGGCCTGGCGCAGAATCTGAGCTCGTCCGGTCGCGCCGTCCCGTTGCGGATGCTCGGTACCATCTCGAGCGGGTACGATTCGCCCGCGGTGACCGTACTGGCGCAGCCGTATGGGCTGCAAGAGGCGATCGCGTTCGAGCCGTCGAGCAGCGGCGCACCCGACAGCGGCGGCGCGATCGCCCAGGCTCTGGGCGTGCGACTCCGCCGTCTGGCCCGCGACGCCTGGCGCGGCCCGGACGCTCCCGCGGGGCCTGAGCTGCCGTTCCTCGCCGCGGACGCCAAAGGCGAGGACGTGTACTTTCGGGGCGCCGAGGCGCACCTCGCGCGGCGCGTGCTCGTGACCGGATACCACGGCGACCAGATGTGGAGCAAGCGGCCGCGCGCCCCCAGTGCCGACATCGTGCGGGGCGACCAATCGGGGCTGTCCCTCTCCGAGTATCGCCTCTGGGCGGGCTTCATTCATCTGCCGGTGCCGTTCCTCGGCGTGCGCCAAATCGGCGACGTGAGCGCGCTCAGCCGCTCGGCGGCGATGGCGCCCTGGGACGTGCCCGGCGCCTACAGCCGCCCGATCTGCCGACGCATCGTCGAAACGGCGGGCGTCCCGCGCGACGCGTTCGGCGTCCGCAAGCAGACCGCGTCCGTCCTGTTCTTCGAGCGGGACGATATGTTGTCCCCCGGCTCGCTCGCCGACTATGGCGTATGGCTGCGCGAGCACGCCGCCGACTGGAGCGCACGGGGTCTCGCGGCTCCGACCCGCTCCCCCAGCGCCGCCGCCCGGCTGCGTGCGGCGCTGGCGCGGCTCGCCCCGCCGCGACTGCGCAACGCCCTCGGGCTCGCCCACGGGTCCCGTCTCTTTCCACACCTCTTTCCGTGGGCCGTCGAGCGGGCGAAGGCACGCTACCACGCCACGCCGTACGAGGTGATCGCGGAACGCCATCTCCGAGCGCCGGAGCAGCGCGCGCGTGCCTAAGCGCGTGCTGGTGATCGCCGCCCATCCCGATGACGAGCTCCTGGGGTGCGGGGGTACGGTCGCGCTGCATGTGAAAGCGGGCGATACAGTGACGACGGTGATCGTGTGCGAGGGAGAATCCTTCCGCTACGGACCCGCCGGGGTCGGCCAGGCCCAGCACATGCGCCGCGCGGCCGACGTCCTCGGCGTCGCCGATCTCCGCCCGCTCGGCTTTCCGGACCAGCGGCTCGATACTCTCACCCTCACCGAGATCATCGCGCCGCTCGAGCGCATCGTCCGGGAAGTGCAACCGCAGATCGTCTACTGCCAGTACGGGGGCGACATCAACCAAGATCACGAGATCCTGTTCAAGGCCGTGCTCGTCGCCACCCGGGCCACCGAGCCTGCGATCGAGGCGGTGTACGCCTACGATACCGCCAGCAGCACCGAATGGGGGTTTCCCCGTCGCTTCGTGCCCGACACCTGGGTGGACATCTCGACGACACTCGAGCAGAAGCTGGCCGCGATGGCGTGCTACGAGAGCGAGCTGCGGCCGTATCCGCACCCCCGCTCGCTCGAGGCGCTGCGCCACCGTGCCCGGGCGTGGGGTAACCAGCAGTGTCTGGAGGCCGCCGAGGTGTTCGTGACCGTGCGCCGCGCGCTGCGCCGTGGCCAAACGCCTGGTTGAGGTCGTGCTGGCGGCGCTGGCGGCCGTCGTGGCCGCGCCGCTCGTCGCCCTGGCCGCCGTCGGCATCCGCCTGTCGTCCGCCGGCCCCGTTCTGTACCGCGCCGAGCGTGTGGGTCGTGACCGGCGGCCGTTCATCATGTTCAAGCTGCGCACGATGCACCTGCGGCGCCGCTCCGACTCGAGCCGCATCACCGGCCCCCGCGACCCGCGGGTGTTCCCATTCGGGGCGTGGCTTCGAGCCGTGAAGGTCGACGAACTCCCCCAGCTCTGGAACGTGCTGCGCGGCGAGATGTCGCTCGTCGGTCCACGCCCCGAGGACCCGGCCATCGTGACGCGGCTGTACACGGCGCTCGGTCTCGAAACGCTCGCGGTCCGCCCTGGGCTCGCCAGCCCGGGGAGCATCTACAGCTCGACGCACGGCGCCGCGTTGCTCGTCGGAACGGACCCCGAGGCGGCGTACGCGGAGCGGCTGCTCCCCGTCAAGCTCGCGCTCGACGTGGTGTACGTGCGCCACGCCTCCCTCTGGTACGACGCGCGCATCGTGGCGCGCACGCTGTGGGTGATCGTCACGACACTGGTCGGCCGGCGCCACTTCCCGGATCCCCCCGAGCTGGCCGAGGCGCGCCGGTTGCTTTCCCAAACACCTGCTGCGTGGCCGCAACAACGTCACGTTTCGCATTTGTAAGGCGGCTGATACAAACAGGGCTCTCGCGGACGTCGTTTTGCGATTGCCGAGTGAGGCACGGCTCGTGCCTCGCCCGGCCGTATGACCCGCGCCCTCATCGCCGTCCTCAGCTTCGCCGTCCTCGTGGTCGTGTCGACGTGTCGGGACGACGAGAGCTCGCGCTTCCCCACCGCTATGCGCCGTACGCCGACGGCCGACGTCTCCGCCGGGAGCGGCCCCGTCACCTTAGTCGGTGCCGGCAACGTGTCGTTGTGCAATGCGACCGGGGACGACGCGACCGCCGCACTGCTCGACACCATCCCCGGCACCGTGTTCGCGGACGGCGACGCCGCGTACGACAAGGGCGCGCTCACGCAGTACAACACGTGCTACGGAGTCACGTGGGGGAGACAGAAGGCGCGTACCCAACCGGCACCGGGCGACGTGGACTACAAGACCGCCAACGCGAGCGGCTACTTCGGCTATTTCGGCGCCGCTGCGGGCGACCCCAAGCAGGGCTACTACAGCTACGACGCCGGTGCCTGGCACGTCGTGGTGCTGAACAGCGGCAGCCCGTCGCTGGTCCCGACCACCGCCACGTCGCCGCAGGTGCAGTGGCTTCGGGCCGATCTCGCCGCGCACCCGGCGCATTGCACCCTGGCCTACTGGCATCACCCCCTCTTCGACTCCAAAGACAACCCGAACGCCAACATCCGGCCCCTGTGGGACGTCCTGTACGCCGCCGGCGTGGACGTCGTGGTGAACGCCCACTATGGCTTCTACGAGCGGTTCGCGCCGCAGACGCCGGCCGGTGTGGCCGATCCGGCGGGCGGCATCCGGGAGTTCGTGGCGGGAACCGGCGGCGCGCTGGTCACGCCGTTCGGCACCGTGCGGCCGAACAGCCAGGTGCGGAACAGCGGCACCTTCGGCGTTTTACGGCTCGACCTCGGCGACACAAGCTATAGTTGGCGGTTCGTCCCGGTCGCGGGCAAGACGTTCAGCGACAGCGGCACGACCGCCTGCCACGGCGCCCGGCCCACGGTGAGCGCCGGGCCCGACATCACCACCAATCCGGGCGACACGACCACGCTGTCCGCGACGTTCAGCGATCCCGACCCGAGCGATGGTCCGTGGGGATACACGATCACCTGGGGCGACGGCACGTCGAGCACCGGCAGCACCGCGAGTCAGACGGCGCCGATCGCCGCCACGCACGTCTATGCGGGCGGGGCATCGTTCCGCGTAACCGTGACGGTCACGAACAACGGCGGGATCTCCGGCGTAGACACGGTTGCCGTCACCGTCGTCGCACCGCCCGTCTTGGTGGGCGCCGGAGACATCGCCGACTGCACGCGCAACCAGGATTCCCTCACCGCGAACCTGATGGACACCATCCCCGGTACCGTGTTCGCGGATGGAGACAACGCATATCCGGACGGGTCGAGCACCGTCTACAAGAACTGCTATAACCCGACGTGGGGCCGGTTCAAGGCGCGCACTAAGCCGGTGCCCGGCAATCACGATTACCTCACCGCCGGCGCCGCGGGATACTTCAATTACTTCGGCTCGCTGGCCGGCCAGTCGGGGAAGGGCTACTACAGCTACGATCTGGGCACGTGGCACGTCGTCGCGCTGAACTCGAACATCGCGATGAACGTAGGCTCGCCGCAGGAGGTGTGGCTCAAGGCCGATCTCGCGAAGAGCACCAAGCAGTGCACGGTCGCCTACTGGCACCACCCGCTCTTCAGCTCCGGCAACGAGGGGGCTCACCCCGAGGTGGCGCCGCTGTGGCAGGACCTGTACAACGCCGGGGCGGAGCTGGTCATCGTCGGGCACGACCACGACTACGAGCGCTTCGCCCCGCAGGCGACGAACGGCGTGGCGGACACGGCCTTCGGGATCCGGGAGATCGTCGCGGGTACGGGCGGCGGCGGTCTGTTCTCGGCCCACCCGCCGGTGCCGAACTCCGAGGTGCTGAACGACAACACCATCGGCGTGCTGAAGCTGACGCTGCACACGAGCGGCTATACCTGGAAGTTCCTGCCCATCCCGGGCAAGACGTTCACGGACGAGGGCAGCGGCTCCTGTCACGGCGCGCCGTCGGGCGTGAATCATCCGCCGACGGCCGCGCCGGGCGGACCGTACACCAGCACCGAAGGTGTCGCCGTCACCTTCGATGGGAGTGGCTCTTCCGATCCCGACGGAGATGCCCTCGCCTACGCGTGGACCTTCGGTGACGGCGCCACCGGGACGGGGGTCGCGCCCAGCCACACCTACGTCGGCGGTGGGGCCTATACCGTCACACTCACCGTCACCGACGCTCGCGGTGCATCCAGCGCCCCGGGCACGACCACTGCCACCATCGCGAACGCGGCGCCCGTAGTGAACGCGGGGCCGCCTCAAACCGTGAATGTGGGAAGCCCGGTCACGCTCAACGCCACGTTCACCGACGGCGCGAACGACGGCCCCTGGGCGTTCGGCATCGATTGGGGCGATGGGTCGCCGCCAACAAGCGGAAGCACGAGCACCCCGGGTTCCATTACGTCCACGCACGTCTACAGTGCGGCGGGCGTCAATACCGTACGCGTCACGGTGACGGACAACTTCGGGGCCGCCGGGTCCGGAACGACCACCGTGACCGTCACGAGTCAGGTCGTCACCCTGGTGGGCGCGGGCAACATCGCGCGCTGCGACCGAATCAACGACGAGGCGACCGCGGCGTTACTCGATAACATCCCCGGCACCGTGTTCGCAGGGGGCGACGGCGCTTACCCGAACGGCACGCTCGCCAATTACCAGAATTGCTACGATCCGAGCTGGGGCCGTCACAAGGCCCGCACGTACCCGGTGACCGGCAACCACGAGTACGACTCGAGCGCCACCGCGGTCGGCTACGTCAGCTATTGGGGCACCAGCTATTCGGGCGTCCTCGGCGGGGATCCCAGCCAGGGTTATTACAGCTACGACCTCGGCGCGTGGCACATCATCGTGCTGAACAGCAACAACGCGTTCGTCTCGACCGCCGTGGGCTCGCCCCAGGAGACGTGGCTCCAGTCCGACCTCGTGGCGACCACGAAGCAGTGTGTGCTCGCCATGTGGCACAGCCCACGGTTCTACTCGACTACCTCGAGCACGTTCTTCCCAACCGGCAGTGTAAAGCCGTTCTGGGACGATCTGTATGCTGCGGGCGCCGAGCTGATCATCAACGCGCACATGCAGGACTACGAGCGGTTCGCGCCCCAGACCCCCACCGGTGCAGCCGATCCCACGAACGGCATCCGGGAGATTATCGTGGGCACCGGTGGGAGTGGGCTCGACGCGCCCAACACCTTGATCATTCCCAATAGCGAAGTGCAGATCAGCGGCGTGTATGGCGTGCTCAAATTGACCCTGGGCGACGGCTCTTACTCATGGGAGTTCATCCCGGTCGCGGGCCAGACAGGGACGGATTCGGGGAGCGGCAGCTGCCACTGAATAGGGGATTGGCTTCAAGCGGGCCGTAACACTGCCACGGCGTTGCTGTGGCAGAGTTACAACAGGAAACGACGGGCGCTCAGGCGCCGCGAACCAACCCAATAGTTGACTATGGGTTAGCTATTGGCGTTGCGCGCACGCAACATGCGCTGCCACTCGGCAATGCCCGACCGCGCCCGTCGTCTATCTGCCCAGCTTATGCCCCCGACGGTGCGTGTCCTTGTCTGTGCGCTCGGTGCGTCCCTGGTCCTGTCGACCTGTCGCGAGGACCGCGGTCCAGCTGCGCCG
>Ga0209471_1000492_pt1 | contig 26658 bp, 27 predicted proteins | sample GraSoiAngelo_128_FD_185885 | JGI IMG/M metagenome (GOLD analysis project Ga0209471, IMG submission 185885) | Grasslands soil microbial communities from the Angelo Coastal Reserve, California, USA - 14_0927_12_20cm (SPAdes) (version 2) | ecosystem: Environmental > Terrestrial > Soil > Grasslands ... | reverse complement strand
GAAGGGGTACGACTGGCTGCGCGAAGAGGCCGTGGTGGCATGACCGACGTCGCTGACAGGACCGAACGGTACGTCGCGGACTTCGAAGCGTTCGCCCAAAACGGCGCCTCGGGCGCGCCCGAGTGGCTGAGGGAGATCCGCGAGGGGGCGATCGCCCGTTTCGCCGAACTCGGGTTTCCCACGATGAAGCAGGAGGAGTGGCGCTTCACGAGCGTCGCGCCGATCGCGGACCAGCGCTTCATGCTGCCGCTTGCTCACCGCTCCCCGGGACCGCCAGGGACTCCTTTAGGGCTCCCCGCTCCCTCAGACATCGAGCGCCTGTGCGTCGGTGCGGGTCCGCGCATTGTCTTCGTGGACGGGCGCCACGCCCCGACCCTCTCGACGCCGGAGGACCTGGCCGGCGGCGTGCGGGCGGGGAGTCTCGCCGTCGCGCTCCGGACCGATGCGGGCGGGGAGCTGGCCCGCGTGCACCTCGCGCGTCACGCGCGCTGGCGTGACAGCGCCTTCGCGGCGCTCAACACCGCATTCCTCGCGGACGGCGCATTCGTGCACGTTCCCGCCGATGTGACACTGGAGCGGCCGCTCGAAGTGGTCTTCCTCTCGACCGGCCGGGTGGGCTCCGACGGCCCGGTCGTCTCCCATCCGCGCAGCCTCATCGTGGTCGAGCGAGGCGCGCGGGCCACCCTCGTCGAGACGTACGCGGGCGTGTCGCAGGGCGTGTATTGGACCAACGCCGTCACTGAGGTCGTCGTGGGGGAGGGCGCGTGGGCGGAGCTGTACCGCGTACAGCGGGAGGGGCCGCACAGCTTCCAGGTGGCAACGACACATTCGCGACAGGAACGCGACAGCTACCTGGGACTGCACGTCGTGACGCTGGGGGCGGCGCTCGCCCGGCTTGATATCAACGCGGTGCTCGACGGCCCCGGTGCGGAGTTGATCCTCAACGGGCTGTACCTGCTGGGGGGTGCGCAGCACGCGGATCATCACACGGTGATCGACCACGCCCAGCCGCACTGCGCGAGCCACGAGTTCTTCAACGGCGTGCTGGCGGAGCGGGCGCACGGCGTCTTCAACGGCCGCATCATCGTGCGGCCCGGCGCGCAGCGCACCGACTCGAAGCAGACCAACAACAACCTGCTGCTCTCCACCGAAGCCCGCGCCGACAGCCAGCCGCAGCTCGAGATCTACGCCGACGACGTGAAGTGCACGCACGGCTCGACGGTGGGTCCGATCGACCAGATGCAGCTCTACTACCTCCGCAGCCGCGGGCTCTCCCCCGACGCCGCCCGGAGCATTCTCACTTACGGCTTCGGCGCGGAGATCCTCGACCGGATGCGGCACGCCGAGCTGCGCGACCGGCTCGACCACCTGGTGCGCGCCCGGCTCAGCTGATGCTCGACGTCGCCCGCCTCCGCGCCGACTTCCCCCTGCTCGCGCAGCGGGAAAACGGCCACTCGCTGGTCTACCTCGACAACGCCGCGACGACCCAGAAGCCGCAGGCGGTGCTCGACGCCATTACCGATTATTACCGCACCACCAACGCCAACGTGCACCGCGGGGCATACGACCTCGCCATTCGCGCCACCGAGGCGTACGAGGCGGCGCGGGCGACGCTCGCCGCGTTCGTGAACGCCTGGGCGCCGGAGGGCGTGGTGTTCACTCGAGGCACCACCGAGGCGATCAACCTGGTGGCGGGCACTTATGGCCGTGCGAACGTGAAAGCCGGCGACAGTGTGGTAGTCACGGCGATGGACCACCACTCGAACCTCGTGCCGTGGCAAATCCTGTGTCAGGAGAACGGGGCCACGCTCCGGATGGTCGAGATCACCGAGGACGGGCGGATCGATCTCGCCGATTTCGGCCGGGCGCTGGAGCGGCGACCCAAGATCGTCGCGTTCCCCTACGTGTCCAACGCGCTCGGCACCGTGAATCCGGCGGCGCAGCTCGCCACGCTCGCACATGCCGTCGGCGCCGTCGTCGTGGTGGACGGGGCCCAGTCCACCCCGCACCTGAAGGTCGACGTGCAGGCGCTCGACTGCGACTTCTACGCCCTGTCGGGTCACAAGATGCTCGGGCCGATGGGCTCGGGGGCGCTGGTGGCGAAGCCGGAGCTGCTCGACGCCATGCCGCCCTACCACGGCGGGGGCGAGATGATCTCGCGCGTGTGGGACGACCATTCCACGTACAACAAGATTCCGCACAAGTTCGAGGCCGGGACGCCGAACGTGGAAGGAGCGGTCGGACTCGCGACGGCGATCACCTACCTCGAGCGCATCGGGCGCGAGCGAATCGCCGACCACGAGCAGGCCCTCGCGGCGGCCGCGATCGAGAAGCTCACTCAGATCGAGGGCGTGACGGTGTACGGTCCGCGCGGCAGAGGCGACCGCGCGGGCGTCGTGTCGTTCACGTACGGGGATATTCACCCACACGACATCGCGACCATTCTGGACCAGGACGGGATCTGTATCCGCGCGGGGCATCACTGCACGCAGCCCCTGATGCGGCGGCTGAACGTGGCTGCAACCGCCCGCGCGTCCTTTTATCTGTACAACGGGTTGGACGAGGTGGACGCCCTCGCCGGCGCGCTCGTCAAGGCGGGAGCCCTGTTTGGATACGTCCCCGCCTGATCCGCATCTCAGCGCCCTCTACCAGGAGCTGATCCTCGATCACTACCGGCGGCCCCGCAACAAGGGGACGCTGGAGCAGGCGACCCATACGGTGTCCCTCAACAACCCGCTGTGCGGCGACGAGATCGACCTGCAGCTGCGGGTCGACGGCGACCTGATCAAGGAAGCGCGCTTCATCGGTCGGGGCTGCTCCATCAGCCAGGCGGCCGCCTCGATGATGACGCAGTTGCTCAAGGACAAGTCGATTCCCCAGGCGCTCGCTCTGGCCGACCGGATGAGCGCCATGATGCAGGGGGACGAGGGCGCCGCGCGGGACAAAACGTTGGGTGAGCTGCGCGCCCTGGCCGGTGTGTCGAAGTTTCCCGTCCGCATCAAGTGCGCCCTGCTTCCCTGGAACGCGCTGACCGACGCCATCAAGTCGTAACGGGGCTAGATTAGCCTCGCGCACATGACGTCCCCCTTCCCTACCCCGATCCTGATCCTCGATCGGGTCAGCAAACGCTTCGCCGGTCACACCGCCGTGGATGAGCTGTCGCTGTCCGTTCCCCGCGGTGTGATCTACGGCCTGCTCGGGCCAAACGGCGCCGGGAAGACGACGACCATCCGTATGATCATGGACATCCTGGAGCCGGACGGCGGCGCCGTGCGGATATTCGGCGAGCCCGGTGGGGGGCGAGCCCACTCGGGGCGGATCGGCTACCTCCCGGAGGAGCGCGGCCTGTACCGCAAGATGCGGGTGCTCGACGTGCTCGTATTTCTCGGCGAGATGAAAGGCATCGATCGGCGGCGGGCGCGCCAGCGGGCGGGGGAATGGCTCGAGCGACTCGGCCTCGCCCAATGGCGCCTGCGACGGGTCGACGAGCTGTCGAAGGGGATGCAGCAGAAAGTGCAGTTCATTTCGACGATGCTCCACGACCCGGACCTCTTGATTCTCGACGAACCGTTCTCGGGACTCGATCCTGTGAACGCTCAGGTGATGAAGGACACGGTGCTCGACATGCGCCATCGCGGGAAGACCATCCTGTTCTCGACCCATATCATGGAGCAAGCCGAGAAGCTGTGCGAGCAGCTGTGCATCATCGCGCGGGGACGGAAGCTGGTGGACGGCGCGCTTTCGGACATCAAGCGGACACACGGCGGACACCATCTCGTCATCGGGTTCGACGGGAGTCTCGGCGGAGCGGCGCAGGTCTTCGCCGACAGCACCCTCGTGAGCAAGGTGGACGACTACGGTCAGTATGCCGAGCTCGAGCTCGCGTCGGGCGCCGACCCCCAGCAGATCCTCCAGCGCCTCGTGACGTCGGGCGCGCGGTTGTCCAAGTTCGAGCTGCAAGAGGCGTCGTTGAATAAGATCTTCATCGACCTGGTGGGGCCGGAGGCGGCGCGTGCATAAGATCTGGGCGGTGATCCGGCGCGAGTTTGTCGAGCGGGTGCGGAGCAAGTGGTTCTGGACGTCCGCGATCCTTGGTCCCGTGTTCTTCGCCGCGATCATCATCATCCCGCTGCGCTTCGCCTCGACCGGCGGCACCAAGTCCATTGTCGTGGTGGATGGGACGGCGTCGGGGTTCGGCGCCCGCGTGGCCGATTCGCTGGCCCGGGGCAAGACGTTCACGGTCCTCGCCCGACCCGTGCCGCGGGCCGGGCTGCTCGATTCGCTGACGCGTGAGGTCGGCCGCAACCGGCTGGATGGGCTCCTGGTCCTCACCGACCGGACGCTGGAGACGGGCGCGGCCGAGTATCGCGCGGCGAACGTGTCGTCGTTCCGCGACATCGACGAGCTGCGGGGCGTGCTCGGTCGACTCGCGGTGAATGCTCGGCTCGAGCGCGCCGGCGTGGATCCCGTGACGGTCGGTCGGGCGCAGATCCGGATCGACCTCGAGACCAAGAAGATTTCGGGATCGGCGACGACGGGTGAGAGCTCGGCACAATCGTTCTGGCTCGCGTACGTCATGTCGATCGTGTTGTTCATCGTGATCGCGGTCTACGGCGTCAACGTGATGAGCTCCGTCCTGGAAGAGAAGACGACGCGGGTCGTCGAAGTCCTGGTGTCGTCGCTGCGTCCGTTCCAGCTGATGCTCGGCAAGGTGGTCGGGGTCGGGGCCGTGTCGATTTTCCAGTTCGCGATCTGGGGATTAGGTGGGCGGCTCGTGCTCTCGCAGCGGGCGGCGCTGCTCGGCACCACGTCGCCCTCGGACGTCGCGCAGGACGCGGCGTTCCAGCTCCCGCCCGTGCCGGCGGCGACGGTGGTGGTGTTCCTCGCGTACTTCCTGGGCGGCTTCTTCCTGTACTCCGCCATGTTCGCGGCGGTGGGCGCGATGTCGTCCAACGAGCAGGAGGCGCGTCAGGCGCAGCAGCCGGTGGTGTTCCTCCTCATGATCGCGTACCTGTCGGTGTTCGCGCTCGCGAACGACCCGGGCTCCACGTACGCGGTCGCGTTGTCTTTGGTCCCGTTCACGTCACCGATCGCGATGCCCGTGCGCTGGGCGGCAGGCAGGGTAGGACCCAACGAGCTCGTCGGGTCGCTCGTGCTGCTCGGGGTGGGGATCGGCGGCGTCACGTGGGTGGCGGCCAGGATATACAGGGTCGGTATCCTGATGACGGGGAAGCGGCCGAATCTGAAAGAGCTGGCCCGCTGGGTGAGAACGGCTTAGGAGGGGCAAAGGCTAGGCGCGCAGACGCACGAAAGGCTAGACGCACAGACGCAGCAGACGCGCAGGGGAAAACAGTCAACGGGGAGTAGAGGGTCTCGCCGACGAATCGCTGATCTTTCTCAGCAAACCATAGAGCGTCTTGCTGGTCTCCACGGCGAGCGCCTCCAGTCGCCCGAAGTCCGCGGGCTCCAAGTATCCCACATCCCGGGCGATCTCGAGCGCGGTCTGGACTTCCGCGAGTGATGACCACGCTGTGTCCAGGTAGCGTCGATACTCTCGCGTCCCACGTCGGGTGCTGCCTTCGGCGATGTTCAAGGGAACGGAGTAGCATGCGCGACGCAGCTGGTCCCCGAGCGCCTCCTGCTCATAGTCGGGGAAGCGGCGCGCGGCTTTGACACACTCGACGGCCAGCCGCTGGGCGTGCTGCCAAGCCTTGAGCTTCTGATGCAATGGCATGTCCTAACGTGGGTCGAAACGGTCGAAACTGCGTTATCCCTTTAACGCCACTCGTACCTGGTTTGCGCAATCTGTTACTGCCCTAGCTTGTCGCGTCTGTGCGTCTAGCCTTGGCATCGCCTGTTCGCGTACTTTAGTCTTAATGACAAGCGACTATGACGTGATCGTCGTGGGAGCCGGCCACGCCGGTACCGAAGCATCCGCCATGGCCGCTCGACTGGGTGCGAGGGTCCTCCTCCTTACTTCCAGCCTCGACACGATCGGTCAGATGTCCTGCAATCCCGCTATCGGTGGGATCGCGAAGGGCACCGTGGTGCGCGAGATCGACGCGCTCGGTGGCATCATGGGGCGAGCGACCGATCGTGCGACGATCCAGTTTCGCATGCTCAATCGCTCCAAGGGTCCCGCCGTGTGGGCGCCACGCGCCCAGTGTGACCGCACGTTGTATCGTCGAGCGGTCCGGGAACTGCTGGAGGGTTTCTCAGGCATCGAGCTGACGCAGGGGATGGTGACGCGTCTCATCCTCGACGGCCGGCGCGTCGCCGGCGTCGCCACCGCCGACGGGCGCAGCTTCCGCGCGCGGGCCGTGGTGCTCACTGCCGGCACGTTCCTGCGCGGACGCATCCACCTCGGCACCGATACCCAGATCCCGGCCGGCCGTGCGGGCGATCAACCGGCCGTGGATATCGCGCAACATATTGAAACACTTGGACTTACAGTGTCACGCTTCAAGACCGGCACGCCGCCGCGGGTGGATGGTCGCAGCGTCGACTGGTCTAGAGTCGAGCGCCAGGACGGAGACGGCACCGCTTACCGCTTCTCCTTCTACGAGCACGCCGAGCTACCGCGCCAGTTGCCATGCTGGATCACGTGGGCTGGGGAAGCAGTGAAGCAGATCATCCGTGCGCACCTCGGAGAGTCGGCGCTGTACGGCGGGGCGATCAGCGGACGGGGGCCGCGCTATTGTCCTTCGGTCGAGGACAAGATCGTGAAGTTCCCCGAAGCCAAGCGCCACCAGGTGTTCCTCGAGCCGGAGGGACTCGACACGCACGAGCTGTATGTGAACGGGCTGTCCACTTCCCTGCCCGTCCCCGTACAGCTCGAGTTCCTCCACGCGGTGCCGGGTCTCGAGCGGGCGAAGATGACCCGGCCGGGTTATGCCATCGAGTACGACTATTATCCGCCCACTCAGCTCACGCCGTGGCTGGAAACGAAAGCGGTCGAGCACCTGTTCTTCGCCGGGCAAATCAATGGAACGACCGGATACGAGGAGGCGGCGGGCCAGGGTGTCGTGGCCGGGATCAACGCCGTGCGCCGGATCCGCGGCGCGGAGCCCGTGATCCTGGGACGCGACGATGCCTACATCGGCGTCCTGGTGGATGACCTCGTCACGCGGGGAGTGGACGAGCCGTATCGGCTGTTCACGTCGCGCTCCGAGTTCCGGTTGCTGCTGCGGCAGGACAATGCGCTACGGCGGCTCGCTCCGCTCGCCGAGCGCCTCGGGTTGCTCACGGCCGCGGAGCGACGCGTGGCGGCGCGCCGCTTCGAGGACGAGGAGGAGGTGCTGCGCGTGGCCCGCGCGGCGACGATCACGCCGAGCGCCGCCGCGGCGGTGCTCGCGACGACGGGCACGAGCCTGGGGGAGCCGGAGCGCGTCGCGAGCGTGGCCCGGCGGCCGGGCGTATCCCTGCGCGCGCTGCTCGAGGCCGCAGGGGTGACGGTGACGGCGGAGGAGGCCGCGGTGGTGAGTGCCGGCATCGAGCTCAAGTACGACGGATACCTGGCGCGGGAGCGGGAGGCAGCGGCGCGTTTGGCCGAGCTCGCGTCGTTCGCGCTTCCCGCAGACCTTCCCTACCTCGAGTTCAGGACCCTCGCGACCGAAGCGCGGCAAAAGCTCGATCGCATCCGACCGACCTCGCTCGCTCAAGCGGCGCGTATTCCCGGCGTGTCGCCCAGCGATCTGCACAACCTGGTAGTCGAAACTGCCCGCTGGCGCCGACGGGTCGCATAACCTGGCCTCCAAGAGGGTGTTTCACGTGAAACTGGGCAGCGGTTTCACGTGAAACTCACTCTTTACGTTGGGGGTACCAAGACCCTATATTGAGCACCTCACAGCGAGCAACAACATAACATATTTGTATACAATAGCTTAGATAATGTCGCGCGTCATCGCAATCGCCAACCAGAAGGGCGGCGTCGGCAAGACGACGACGGCGGTGAACATCGCCGCGTCGCTCGCCACCGCCGAGCGCAAGACCCTCCTCGTCGATGCCGATCCCCAGGCCAACTCGACGAGCGGCGTTGGCATCGAGCGCGACCGCATCCGCCACTCGTTGTACGATGCCTTGCTCGATGGCCGTTCCCTCGCCGACGCGCGATTCACCCACGTGCACTTCCCTTATCTCGACGTCGTGGCAGCCACGCAGGACTTGGTCGGCGCCGAGCTCGAGCTCGTCAACAAGCAGGGGCGCGAGACGATGATGCGGCGCGCGCTCGGAGATTTCCGCGACCAGTATCAATACGTCGTAATCGATTGTCCGCCCTCGCTCGGTCTGTTGACGCTCAACATGCTCACGGCCGCCGACAGCGTGCTGATTCCCATCCAGTGCGAGTACTACGCGCTCGAGGGTCTCTCGCAGCTCCTCAACACCGTCAAGCTGGTACAGCGGAACTTCAACCCGGCGCTGGCGATCGATGGCGTGCTGCTGACGATGTACGACGCGCGGTTGAATCTCTCGAAGCAGGTGGCCGACGAGGCCAAGGAGTACTTCGGGTCGCAGGTGTTCGCCATTACGATCCCGCGCAATGTGCGCCTCGCCGAGGCGCCGAGCTTTGGGAAGCCGATCCTGTTGTACGATGTGCAGTCGGTGGGCGCGAAGAGCTACCTGGCGGTGGCACAGGAGCTGATCCGGCGCGTGGAGCACGGCGCCGTGTCCTCCCCCGCCCCCCCCGCTGCGGAACCGGTGCCGGAGGTGCCCGCATGACGGAAACCACCGCAGGTCGCCGTCGGCTCGGCCGGGGCCTCGAAGCCCTGCTGGGGCCTACGCGCGAGGAAGCCGAGCGCGAGGGGAGTCTCGTAGAACTGGCGATCGCCGACATCCGCCCCAACCCCTACCAGCCGCGCCGGGACGTCGACTCCGCGGCGCTCGAAGAGCTCCAGGCCTCCATCCGCAAGGCCGGTTTGTTGCAGCCCGTCGTGGTGCGCCCCGTCCCGGGCGCTAACGGCGGCTTCGAGCTGATCGCCGGCGAGCGGCGGCTGCGGGCGTGCCAGGCGCTCGGCTGGGAGAAGATCCCCGCCGTGAAGCGCGAAGTGGACGACCGCACCGCTCTGACGCTTGCGCTGGTCGAGAACCTGCAGCGTGACGACCTCTCGCCGGTGGACGAGGCGCGCGGCTACGAGCGTCTCCTCGCGGAATTCAGCCTGACGCAGCAGGACGTCGCGGACGCTGTGGGTCGCGACCGCTCCACGGTCGCCAATGCCCTCCGCCTGCTGAAACTGCCGCCGGCGGTGCTCGCGCTGCTGCATGAAGGTGGGCTCTCGGTCGGCCACGCCCGGGCGCTGCTTGCGCTGGAGGACGCGCGTGTCGCGACGTCGCTCGCCAAGGAGGCCGTGGACCTCGGGCTCTCGGTGCGGGAGGTGGAAGACCGGGTGCGCGGCGGCCGGGCGCCGGTCCGGCGCCCGCGTCTCAAGAAGGGAATGGGACAGGCGCCCGAAGTGCGGCGCATCGAGGACGCGCTGCGCCGTCGCCTCGGCACCGACGTGCGGGTGACGCTCCGCGCCAAGGGCAAGGGACAGATTCATCTGAACTTCTATTCCAACGACGATCTCGCGCGGCTCCTGGAGCTGATTCTCGGCGCGCCGTTCGACGGATGAAGCAGCGGAAAGATCGCCGCGTCACCATCGTCGTCCACACCGATGGAGACCTCGCTTCCCGCCAATACCGCGTCCCGCTGTGGGCACTCGAGGCCGGGAAGTGGAGCGCGCTGGTCGTGGGTCTGTTGATCGTGCTGTTCTTCGCGTTCGCGGGACCGATCGGTCGCGCGGCGGCCCGCGTGCCCGGCCTCGAGCGTCAGGTGGCGCGGCTTGAGGAGGAGAACAGCCGGGTGCAGCAGCTCGCGGCGGCGCTGAACCGGGCCGAGGCGAACTACCAGGAGCTGCGCACCATGTTGGGCGTGAGAGCGCCGCGGGAAAAGGGAGCGACGGCCCCGACCGGAGACCTCGTGCGGGCGGTCGCCGTACGCGCCCGCCCTCCTTCGGCGCCCCTGCGCTACGAGCCAGGCCCGGCGGAACCGACGCATTGGCCGCTCGACGTCGCGGGCTTCGTCACCCGCGGGCAGGTGCGGCCCGGCGATGTCGCCGAGTCGCATCCGGGCATCGATATCGCCGTGCCCGCCGGAACGCCGGTCCGTGCCGCCGGCGGCGGGTCGGTCGAGGCGGCGGGCACCGACCCGGCGTACGGACTGTTCGTGCTCATGCGGCACTCGAGCGGGTATGAAACGATGTATGGGCACGCCTCGCGCCTTCTGGTGCGCGAAGGCGACTCGGTGCAGGCGGGGCAGGTGATCGCGCTCTCCGGCAACTCGGGGCGATCCACGGCGCCGCACCTCCACTTCGAAATCCGCCGCGAGGGCAAGTCGCTCGATCCCCTCACGGTCGTGAAACAGGAGAACTGACATGGCGATGTTCACCGAGAAGGGGCAGGGGGGGCTCGAGTCGGAATCCGGACTGTCCATCATCGGGACCGGCATGCGCGTCGTGGGGGACATCAGCGCGGACGGTGTCGTGAAGATCGAAGGCACAGTGGTAGGTACGGTGCGCGCCGGCCGGCAGGTGCTGGTGGGGAAGGGCGGCGAAGTGGAAGGAGACGTGATCTCGCGCGAGGCGATCATCGGTGGCGAAGTGCGCGGGTCGATCCGGGCCGACGAGCGTATCGAGATCCAATCCACCAGTGTGGTGCACGGCGACATCGCGGCGAAACGACTGCTGGTGCAAGAGGGAGGCGAGATCAACGGCGTCGTGCGCATGGGCGAAGCTGCCCTCGAAGCGGAGACCGTTGAGAAAGCGGGGGCGCAGCGGTCCTACTAGGCGTGCCAGATATCCACACGCTCGCCCTTCCACGTGTGGATTGTCTATCTCTATATGTTATAATGCTTTAGATGTCATTGTGGTGTGGGAATCTCACCTCACTGTCGATAATCTGGTGAGATAATGTCTCCATACTGCCATGAGGTGAGAGGCTCGATGGAGCTCACCGAGCTGGTCTCGTATCTGGACGGCTACCTTCGGGTCGCGGAGGTGCCGGATGCGCCCCACGCGATCAACGGGCTGCAGGTCGCGAACGCGGGGACGGTGAGCCGCCTGGCGGCGGCGGTCGATCTATGCGAAGCGACCGTGCGCATGGCGGCGGAGCAGGGGGCCGACGTGCTGCTCGTGCACCACGGCCTGTTCTGGGGTGGGCTCCAACCGCTCACGGGGCGCGCGCATCGGCGGGTGGCGGGGCTCATCGCGAACAATATCGCGCTCTACAGTGCCCATCTTCCGCTGGACCTGCATCCCGACGTCGGCAACAACGTGGTGCTCGCCCACCAGCTCGGCGTCTCGCTCCGCGGCGAGTTCGGCGAGGAATACGGTGAGCGCATCGGCCGTTGGGGAGAGGTCGACGTGTCTCGAGTTGCGCTCGAGCGCCAGCTCGCGAGCCTCACCGGCCGCGCACCGCGGCTGATGGCGTTCGGCCCGGAGCGGGTGCGCCGCGTGGGGATCGTAACGGGGGCTGCGGGCTCGATGATCGCGCAGGCCGCTGCCGCCGGCCTCGACACCTTCGTCACGGGCGAAGGTCCCCACCACACATTCTTCGACGCCGAAGAGCTGAAGCTGAACGTGTTCTACGCCGGCCACTACGCCACTGAAACGGTGGGCGTCAAGGCGCTGGCGGAACACCTCCACGTCCGGTTCCATCTCCCTTGGACGTTTCTCGATCATCCGACCGGTCTGTGAGCGCACGCCGCGTGCTGGCCGTGCTCGCGGTGTCCGAGCTGTGCGGCATGGCGCCGTGGTTCTCCGCGTCCGCCGTCGCGCCGGCGCTCTCGCGCGTGTGGCGGCTCGACACGGCCGGCGGAGCGTGGCTGACGATCTCGGTGCAGCTCGGCTTCGTCGCGGGTGCGCTCGGGTCGGCGCTACTCACGCTTTCCGACCGTTGGTCCGCCCGCCGCCTGATCGCAGGCTGCGCCTGGCTCGCGGGTCTCGCGACCCTCGGTGTGGCGTTCGCGCCGGGCCCCGGAGAGGGCATCGCCCTGCGCATGCTCACGGGCGCGGCGCTGGCGGGCGTGTATCCGCCGGGAATGAAGATCGTCGCGGGGTGGTATCGCGAAGGTCGGGGACTCGCGATCGGTGTCCTCGTCGGCGCGTTGACGCTGGGTTCGGCGCTTCCCCAGCTCGTTCGCTGGGCGGTCCCGGCGGAGCATTGGCGGCCCGTGCTCGTCATAGCGGCCGCGGCGGCGTTCGTCGGCGGCCTCCTGGTCCTCCTCGTGCCGCACGATGGCCCGTTCGCCGCGCCAGCGCCACCGTTCAGCTGGCGGGCGGCGCCGCGCATTCTCGCAGACCGTGCCGTGTCGCTCGCCAACCTCGGCTACCTGGGCCACATGTGGGAGCTGTACGCGATGTGGACGTGGCTGGCCACGTTCGTGGCGGCGAGCGAACTGGCCCGGACCGGTGGCGATTCCACGGGACGCGGCGCGCCGGCGTTCATCACATTCGCAGTGGTCGGGAGCGGCGCGTTGGGGTGCTGGCTGGGCGGGAAGTACGCTGATCGGTGGGGCCGCACGCTGATCACCAGCGTCGCGATGACGGTGTCCGGCGCGTGCGCGCTGGCGGTGGGCCTCGTGTTCGGCCGCCCCCTGGCGGTACTAGTGCCGCTGCTCCTCGTCTGGGGCGTCACGGTGGTCGCGGACTCGGCCCAGTTCTCCGCTGCCGTGAGCGAGCTGGCCCCGCCTGAGCTGGTGGGGACCGCGCTCACGCTCCAGACGAGCCTGGGGTTCCTCCTGACCTGTCTCACGATCTATCTGTTGCCGTGGGTGGCGGCCCGGATGGGGTGGCGCTGGAGCATGAGCCTCCTGGCGCTCGGGCCGGCGTGTGGCGTATGGGCGATGCTGGTGTTGCGGCGGCGGCCCGAGGCGGCATCGCTCGCCGGCGGGCGAGGCTAGGGTACCGCGACGATCCCCACTTCGCCGCCGAACTCGTCGGAGGCGCGCGTCGTCCCCGCCGGCGCCGTCCACCTCCCACCGTCGATTCGCACGTTGATCCGGTGTACGCCGCTCGGAATGCGGAGCCAGCTTTCCCACGTATCCTCGCCCGCGCGGCGCAGGGCGACCGGCTGCCAATCCGTGAAATCGCCGGCCACTTCCACCATCGCTCGGGCGAGAGCGTAGACGACGACCCGGACAGTGCTATCGAAAGCCGATTGCAATTCGAGTCGTGCGGTGTAGCCGGCCTCGCCGTCGCCCGAAGCAGGCGACCGACCGAGCGGCTGCGGATCGCGGCGGGCGCGTGGTCGTACGAGCGCTGTCCGGAGGCGCAATCCGGCGCTCACGTACCGCCCCGCCACGCCGCCGCTGACCGGATCGGTGGGATAGCGGCCGCCCGAGACGAAGAGCGCGGTGCGCTCCCCCAGGGTGAATACGGTGCTCGCTTCGCCGTACACGCCGTGACCTGCGCCTCGGCTCGACACTCTGGCTGCGAGCGAGGCGTCGAGCTCGACGGAGCCCCGGCTCGCGTGGAGTGTCGACCCGACATCGCTGTAGGCCGTATCCCCGACGATCGATCGGGTGGCGGAGAAGGCGACCGTCACCCAGGAGCGTCGCGCCCAGGCACCGACGCCGCCGACCGCTACGGGGCGGGGCGCGCGCCCGTATGAGGTGCGCCCCCCAGTCCCGCCGATCCACGCGCCCCAACCTCCCGCGACAAAATGCAATCGGGCCTCGGCCGTAGCGTGCCAGAAACTCGCGAAGTCGGCATAGCTGCTCCCACCCGCGAAGAGAGAGAGGTCGCCGCGCCAGCGGCGGGGGAGGAAACTCGGCGGGGTGAAGAGCGAAGCGGCGACGAGTCCCTGGAGACTCCGGCGACCGCTTTCGAAGCGGAGATAGGTGCCACGAGCCGTGACGGTGGCGCCGGGCCGCTCCCAGGTGAGGGTTGGGGTGAGGGACGCGGCGCCGGACCGAAGGAAGCCATCGTAGCGCACACTCGAGACGCCAATGTCGACGGTCCCGGTGGTCTGGGCGGTGGCGCGAGCGCCCAAGAGGGACGTTGCCGCGGCTAGGGACGCGGCCCAAGCATGTCGCGCGGCCGGCGCTGGCCGCACGGGGTTAGGGGCGGCCCGGGCGCTGCTGGCGGGCCCCCGCGTTCACTCGCAAGTCCGCGGCCGTCGCCGCGGCCGCGGTGGCCGCGGCAGGGGGCGCGCCCAACGCGATGTCGCGCTCGACGGCGCGTCGGAATTCGACGAGATCCGCGTCTCTGGCCCGCGCGGCAAGGGCCAGCACCGCGGCCGCAGCGCTGTCGACGGGGACGCCGCTGGCCACCAGATCGGCGAGCACGGCGAGCGGCATGGTAAGGGCCTCTCGACGAGCCTGCCGCAGCTGTGCCAGGATGGTCGGGGACGCCCCCGCGCGGAGCGCCGCAGCACCGGCGGTGAGCTCCGCCGACGAGGCTGTCGACCCGAGCGCGTCACGGGCCTGCCCCAGCTCCGCGGCGAAACGCCGCACGGCGGCGACGATCAAGTCTCCCGAGGCCCGCTTGGTCGCGCCTTCGAGCGCACGCTGCACGAGCGGCTCCGTGGGGAGCAAGGCTCTGCGCGCCGAATCGACGAGCGCCGCGACGGCAGGCCGTGTGGCGGCGTCGAGTCGCTCGAGGCGCGGGTCGGGCTGCTGACCCGCCGCACGTCGCGCGACCAACATCGCCGCGAGCAGGGGAAGCGCGCTACGGCTGAAGGCGCGCGTCACGAGCCCCCGCCTCCCACGGTGAGCACCGAGCTGGGTGCGCCGTAGTCCTCATCACGGGCGACCGGCGCCGAGGGGTCGGCCAGCCAGCGCGAGTCGTCTACGAAGAAAGCGTAGTGATAGCGGCCCGGCACGAGCGGCACCACCACGGTCCACAGCGCCTCGGTTCCGGTCTGGCGCATCGGCGTGCGGGTCGCGTCCCAGTCGTTGAAGTCCCCGACGAGCGATACACGGGTCGCGTGGGGAGCGACGAGGACGAACTGAAAGGCGCGCGAATCTTCCTCAGGGGGAGCAGGCGGTCTGGAGTCCATCCGGGTGAGGACGACCACGACTGCGACGGCGGCGGCCGCCGCGAGCCCGCCGAGTGGTGTGAGCGTGAGCTGATGGGGGCGCTTGAGCCAACGCCACACCTCCCCCAGCCAAGTCGTGCGGCCGGGCGCGGGGAGCGCGGTGATCGCCCGCATGACTCTCTCGTCGAGCGCCGGGTTGATCCGCACGGCTCGCCGAAGATGCCGCGCGAGGCGCTCGACTGCGTCTTCCGACTGGTCAAACACGCTCGGCCTCTTTCAGCATCGCCTGGAGCTGCTCCCGCGCCCGCTTCACGCGCATTTTCAGCGCGGAGACGCCTGCGCCGGTCAGCCGGGCCATGTCCTCGTACTCGAGCTCCTCGACATGTTTGAGGAGGAACGCCTCGCGCGACTCGGACGGGAGACGCGCCAGCGCCCAGCGGACCATGTCGTCCCATTCGGTCCGCCCGTCCGGTCCCGCCAGCGGCGCGGTCTCGAGCGCGACGGGGTCGTGCACGAACCGCCGCGCCCGGCGCGCGGCGCGGGCGCCGGCCGTGCGGCAGCGGTTCACCAAGATGCCGTACAGCCATGCACCGAAACGCTCGGGATCGTCGCAGCGCGCGAGCGAGCGATAGGCACGGACGAAGGAGTCCTGCAGCACCTCTTCCGCGTCCTCCCGATTTCCGAGCATGTGCAACGCGTACCGGCCCAGGCGATCGCGATACCGCGCGACGAGATCGGCGTAAGCGCCGGTGTCGCCGGCGTGCACACGGCGCACCAGGGCGGCGTCGCTCGTCCCCACGCTGTGTATACCCATTGAGAGGATCCTTGCGTCACACTACCCCGCTGGTGTGACGCCGGCCAGGGGAGTCGGGGTATCTGGAGCGGAGTGCCGCCACGATCCTTCAAGGAGCGAACGATGTCGAGACGCGTCGCCATGCCCCTCGTTGCCGCCGTCCTGCTCGCCGCGGGCGGGTGCTACCAGGATGACAGCGTCACCACCGTCAACCGCAAGCCGTTCGCTCGTGTGCTGCTCACGGACGCCCCGTTTCCGTACGACTCGCTTGGCAGCGTGAATGTGTACGTGGTCCGGATCGAGGCCAACGCCGCGGGGGACACTAGCGGGACGGGGACCTGGGTGCTCGTCACCGAGCCCGGGAAGAGCTTCGATCTGCTCGCCTTGCAGCAGGGTGCCACCGCCCTGCTCGGCGAAGGGGAGCTGCCGGCCGGCCAGTATCATTCGATCCGGATGACGATCGACACCAATCGGTCCTCGATCGTCTGGAACAGTGCGGGCCAGGCTCCCGTGAATTGGCACGCACAGTCGGCGATTTATACCTTCGTCGATTACCCGGTGAGTGGTCCGACCCAGGGTGACATTGTGGTTGACTTCGACCTCGGGCAGAGCTTCCAGTACAACTATTATGGGAGGAACGAGTTCGATTTCACGCCTCACCTCCGCGCGATCAACTCTGCAGCCGCGGGCGCGATCGCAGGGACCGTGACGCAGAGCTACGGTGGGACGACGGGTCCGGTCCGGAACGCCCAGGTCTCCGTGTTCGTGCCGTACCCGGGCCAGCCCGACAGTGCGTGGTACCTCGAGGCCACCGGTCGCAGCGATCCGGCCGGACACTACAAGGTCGCCTTCCTGCGTCCAGGCAGCTACGTCGTCAGAATCGAAGAGCCGTTCCTTCCATACCTCGATCCTGTGGTCACGCCGAACGTGCACGTGGCTGCGGGCGACACGACGCCCTTGTCGGTACTGCTCCCCAATGCCGGCTCGAGTGGCGCCGCGTATGTGCGCATCTCCGGGCCTACCTCGGTGGGTGTGGGCGGGACGATCACCCTGTTCGCGGCGGTGGGCGACGCGAACGGCAATCCGGTCCTCAAACCGTCGGTGTCGTGGACCAGCAGCGACGAGACGACCGCCAGCGTGACCGGTGTGGGTGACACCGCGAGTGTCATCGGGCGGAAGCAGGGCATCGTGACCATCACGGCAACGAGCGGTGGCCTCAGCGACTCGCACACGGTCCAGGTGGCCGGTTCGGCCGCTCCGGTAGCGAGCGTCACGGTCGTGCCCGCAAGCGCGGACCTCGCGGTCGGAGACAGTCTGGCGTTCCGGGCGGAGCTGCGCGACTCGGATGGGACTCTGCTGCTGGACCGCCCCGTCTCGTGGATCAACGCAGACAACAGCGCCACGATTCAACTCTATTCCTACGGGACGACGGCAATCGTCTGGGCTCGGGCTGCAGGAACGGCGGTCCTCCGAGCCACGAGCGAAGGCAAGGCGGGCCAGGCAACGATCACGGTGCACTGAGCCAGCGGTGGGGCCGTCGGGCCCGCAGCGCGCGGGAATAGGGGCAGGGGGCTCCCCTCGCGCGCCGCGGGCTCGTAGTTTGCGGTTCCCGTGTCCCATCCGGAGGTACCTTGCGTTTCGCTCCGCTCGTCGCGCTGGCCCTGGTGGTTGCCTGCGCGCGTCCGCCCCGCGCCGCCGCGCCTCCCCAGCCCGGCCTGTTCGGCCCTTCCTCTCAACCAGTCCTCTTGCCGCCGAGGCAGTTCGAGCCGGACGTGCCGCGCACCGATGCCCAGTGGCGTGCCGTCGGCCGGGAGGCGGCGGCGCTGCTGTCGCAATACGTCGCGATCAACACCACGAATCCGCCGGGCAACGAGCTCCAGACCGCGAACTGGCTGAAGGCGGTACTCGCGCGTGAAGGGATCGACGCTCAGGTGTTCGAGCCCCGACCCGGGAAAGCGAACCTGTACGCCCGTATCAAGGGGGACGGCAGTGCGCGGCCGCTCATTCTGCTCAACCACATGGACGTCGTGCTCGCGAGCCCCGAATACTGGAAAGTCGACCCGTTCAGCGGGGCCGTGCAGGACGGCTACCTCTGGGGCCGCGGCGCGCTTGACATGAAGGGCGAGGCGATCACGCAGCTCCTGAGCCTGCTCACGCTGAAGCGCGCCGGCGTGCCGCTCAGGCGAGACGTAATCTTCCTCGCGACGGCGGACGAAGAGATCGGCGGCGGCGTTGGCGCGGGCTGGTTCGTGGAGCACCACCCGGAGGTGGTGCAGGACGCCGAGTTCCTCCTCACCGAAGGCGGTGCCATTCGGACCGATGCCAACGGACGGATCGAGTATTACGGCGTGGGGACCACGGAGAAGTCACCGTTCTGGCTGAACCTCACCGCGCACGGCACGCCCGGCCACGGGTCGCGCCCCACGCCGGACAATCCCGTCCACCGGCTGGTGCGAGCCCTGTCGCGCATCGCCGCCTATCAAACGCCTCTAGTCGTGACCCCCGCGGTAGAGCGCTATCTCCGCGACCTGTCCACGATCGAGTCGGACCCGGCCCGGCGGGCCGCGTTGGCGGACGTACGCGCGGCGCTGCGCGATTCGGCCGCGGCACGCCTCCTCACTGGCGATCTCACCTACAACGCGCTGCTCCGTAACACCATCTCGATCACGGGACTTCAGGGCAGCGACAAGACGAACGTCATTCCGCCCACGGCGCGCGCCACACTGGACGTCCGCCTCCTCCCGGGGCAGGAGCCCCAGGCCTTCCTCGCCGACCTCGTGCGGGTCGTGAGTGACTCGGGTGTTGAAATCACTCCACAGGGTCCGAGCTGGCCTGCCACCGAGAGTCCGACGGAGACGGAGCTGTTTCGCGCCATCGTGGCCGCGGCACGCGAGCGCACGCCCGACGCGCTCGTCACCACGCCGCCCCTCACCGGCTTCACGGACAGTCACTATTTCCGACGTCTGGGCATCGTGAGCTACGGCCTCTCACCGTTCCCCTTGAATCAGGCCGAGTCGCGTGGTATTCACGGCAACAACGAGCGGGTGAGTCTCGACGACCTGATGTTCGGGGTGCATTTCGTGTACGACATCGTGGCGCGCATCGCGGCGAAGTGATCGCGTTGTTCCTCCATCCGCGCCGTTACCCGCCCTCGCGGGAACGGCGCCTGCCGCTACTCGAGCGCGTCACCAAGCAACCGCTCGGGTGGGTGGCCGAGCGGTTGGCGCGTTCCCTCATCCGCTGGGATCGCGCCCGGCTCGAAACCCCGGACATCGTGGTCCCCGTGGAGGGCCTCGCCCCCGGGCTCGCGGGCTACCGTCTGGCGTTGGTCACCGATCTGCACCATGGCCCTGCCGTGCCCACTTGGTGGCTTGAGCGCCTGGCCGATCGGGTGCGGGAGCTCGACGCCGATCTCGTGGTGCTCGGCGGCGATTTCGTCAGTCATGCCCGCAGCGACATCGACGGTCTCGAGCGGGTCCTGGCGCGGTTCCGTGGTCGCGACGGTGTGGTGGCCGTGCTTGGGAACCACGACCACTGGGTGGACCCCGATCAGGTCGGGGCAGCGGTCGAGCGCAGTGGCGCGACGCTGCTCCACAACCGGCACCGGCTCATCCGTCGTGGAGCGGCGCTGCTGGCGGTGGGCGGCGTGGACGACTTTACCCACGGAGCCGTCCGGCCCGACGAGGCATTCGCCGGCGTCGCGCCGGATGTGCCGCGCGTGCTCATCTCGCACAACCCCGATCTCATCGAATACCTGCCCCTGGGCCTCCGGGTGGACGTAATGCTGGCGGGACACACGCACAACGGCCAGGCGCACCTGCCGCTCCTCGGGCCGATCACGGCGCCGTCGCAGTTCGGCCGGAAATACCTGCATGGTCTCAAGCGGGTGGGGCAGTGCTGGCTGTATGTCTCGGCGGGCGTGGGCAGCGCGTGGATCCCGCGGTGGCGCAACCCCCCCGAGCTCCCGGTGATACGGCTGACGACGCCTACTTGAGGGCGACGACGAACCGCACGAGCACGGTTTCCGCCGTCTGGGGCGCGACCGTGCAGAAACACTCCACGCCGATCAGCCGCTTGACACCCAGTACCTCCGCCTCTGCGATCCCCGGCACATCCCGATACGTGATCTCGAGCGTCGTGCCGTCGATGATCCGGTACGCCACGGGGCGTCCGAGCAGGCGGTGATGCGGGTCGATCCGGCCGAGCCCCTCGCTGAGCCGGTGCTGAATCGTCGCGGCCTGGGCGCGCTGCGGCGCGGGCGTCTCGGTCACGGCCCCCGACCATCGCGGTTGGCGAGCACGGCGGCCGCGTTACGCCGCATGCCGACGATCCCCGGGCGCTCGAAGGGCGTGTCGCCGAAGCAGCGTTGGAACGACTCCGGCTCCCCCTCGAACAGCGCCGCGAGATCCGGCTCGGCGATCTCGGGGCGCACGCCGAGCTCGGGGTCGCGCGTCGGGCGTGCGAACTTCACGTTCCAGGGACAGACGTCCTGGCACACGTCGCAGCCGAACAGCCACTCGCCCACGAGCCGCTGCTCGGCGTCGCTGAACTCGGCGGTGTGCTCGATGGTGAGGTACGAGATGCAGCGCCGCGCGTCGAGCACGCCCGGTGCGACGAATGCACTGGTCGGACAGGCGTCCAGACAGGCGCGGCAGGTACCGCAGCGGTCCGCCTCGAACGGCAGGTCGGGGGCGAGCTCCGCGTCGGTCAGCACGACACCGATGAAAGTGAACGAGCCTCGGTCGGGGTCGATCAGCATCATGTTCTTGCCGATCCAGCCGAGCCCGGCCCGCTGCGCCAGCTCGCGCTCGGGCACCGGTCCTGCGTCCACGTAGCAGCGGGTCGTCGCCCCCGGCACGCCCTCTCGAACGGCGGTGGCGAGCCGCTCGAGACGGCGACCGACCACGCGGTGATAATCTGCTGACCAGGCGTATTGAGCGACCCTCCCCGACGCCCGACTGACCCCGGTCGCGAGACCGGGGTGCTCGGGATCCCCGGGCTTGTGCCCGAGGTCAGTCGCGCCGTGGAAGTAGTTCGTAAGCGTTACCACGGCGACCTGTGCGCCGGGCATGATGCGGGCGGGGTCCTTGCGCTTCGGGGCCTGGCGATGGAGGTACGCCATGGTGCCTGCGTACCCGGCGCTGAGCCACTGATCGAGCTCGCTCGCGTGCGCGTTCGGCTCGAGAGTGGCGATCCCGACCGCGTCGAATCCCAGCGCGAGCCCTCTACGCTTCACCTCGACGCTGTTGCGCGACGCATCTGCGTGACGTCTTTGCTCGACGCCTTTTTTCATACATGCATTGTTTCGCGTCGCCACCTCGCGAAGCGGACGACGTCCTCGAGCGACGGCACCGCGTCTTCGTCGCCGTAGGCGGTGAACATGCGCCATCGGACATACTCGAGCGGCGGCAGCGGCAGGAACGGTGCGCGCCGGTACCAGTCCCGTGCCCGGAAGCTCCAGGTGAGGCGGACGAGGTCGAGCGCGAGCCGCGGGCTCACGAGGGCCCGCAGGGCCAGGCGCGCCGCGAGCGTCCGCCAGCCGGCCGAGGCGTTCATGGAGTGAATTTACTCGCGAGGCGTGCCCCGCGCGCTTTTCCTCCTGTATATTGACCGCCTATGACGCTCGCCAGCGGTCTCGACGCCGGCGCATCGGCCGGAGCTCACGCGCTCGCCCGCTATCGGAGCGAGTTTCCGATCTTCCGGGACGCGGTATACCTGAACACCTGCTCGCTCGGCGCGCTGGGCGACCGCACGCGCCGCCGCGTCGCCGAGTTCTTCGATCTGTGGCAGGCGCGCGGGGCGTCCGCCTGGTACGACGTGTGGTGGGCGGCCCTCGGCGAGCTGCGGGCGCGCTACGCGCGCATCGTGGGCGCAAGTCCGGAGGAGATCGCGCTCGCCCCCAGCGTTTCGGTGGCGCTGTCCGCGGTGGCCGAAGCGCTGGACTACCGACGCCGTCCCAAGGTGGTGATCACCTCGCTCGACTTTCCCACTCTCGCCTACCAGTGGCTCGCGAAGCGGGCCCAGGGGGTGGAGCTGGTGGTGGTCGAGAGCCCGGACCAGGTTTCCGTGCCGGTCGAGGCCATCGCGCGCGCGGTGGACGACCGGACCGCCCTCGTCGCCACCTCGCACGTCTACTTCACGAGCGGAGCCATCCAGGACATCGAGCACGTGGCGGATGCCGCACGCAAGTGCGGCGCCTTGACCCTGGTCGACGCCTACCAGTCGGTGGGACAGGTGCCCGTGGATGTGAAGGCCGCAGGGGTGGACTTTCTCACTGCGGGCGGGCTCAAGTGGCTGCTCGGCGGGCCGGGGATCGTGCTGCTGTACGTTCGCGACGAGCTCGCGCGGCGGCTCGCGCCGACGATCGCCGGGTGGTTCGGTCACAAGGACCAGTTCGCCTTCGACCCCCGCGGGCTCGAGCTGCACGACGACGCCCGGCGCTTCGAGCTGGGCACACCGGCGCTGGCGGCCGTCTACGCGCAGCTCGGGGGCCTCGACTACATCGACGAAATCGGGGTCCCCGCCATTCGTCGGGTGACAGCGACGCTCACTGAGGATCTGGTCGCCCGGGCACGAGAGCACGGGCTCCGGCCCAAGGTGGCTCCCCGCGCCGAAGATCGTTCGGCTATCGTGATGCTCCCCGCGGCCGACCCCGCGGCGGGTGTGCGACGTCTCGCCGCGGGCGGGATCATCGCGGACGCCCGACCAGGACACGTCCGTCTCTCTCCTTTCTTCTATAACGTGCAGGACGACCATGTCTCAGCGCTCGAGCGGCTCGCAACGCACACCGGTCACTGAGGACGAACGCCTCCTCGCCCAGGGTCCCCGCGAGCGGCGGGGGTTCGTCAAGACGGACTCGTGGCGAGTCCTGCGGATCATGGGGGAGTTCGTCGAAGGGTTCGACACCCTCTCGGACGTGTACAATGCCGTCACCGTGTTCGGATCGGCGCGCACCCCGCCCGAGGACCCTTACTACGAGAAGGCCGTCGAAACCGCGCGCATGCTCGCGGAGGAAGGATTCCCGATCATCACGGGGGGTGGCCCCGGGATCATGGAGGCCGCGAACCGCGGAGCCCAGGAGGGGAACGGCCTCTCGATTGGCTGCAACATCGAGCTCCCGTTCGAGCAGGGGCTCAATCCGTACGTCGAGCGCGCGATCAACTTCCGCTATTTTTTCGTCCGCAAGACGATGTTCGTGAAGTACTCCACCGCCTTCATCGTCTTCCCCGGGGGATACGGGACGATGGACGAGCTGTTCGAGGCGCTTACACTGATTCAGACGGGGAAGGTGAAGCACTTCCCCGTGATCTTGTTCGGTGAGCAATACTGGGCAGGCCTGACCGAGTGGCTGCGGGAGCGCGTGGCGGGGGAGGGCAAGATCGCCACCACCGATCTCCGGCTTCTTACCGTCACCGACAGCCCCCGAGAGGCCGTGGCGACCGTACGCCAGGCGCGGGAGCGCCGCACCCAGGGCGCTTCGGCCGAGGCCCAACGCGACGCGGAGGTGCCATGACCACACGCAAAGACTTCTTGCGCGGCCAGCGCATCGATCCGAAGCCGATCACGGGGCGTGAGACGGTCCCGGAGCTGGTAGACAATGCGTTCCTGGCCTACAACGCGGGCCGCCTCGCCGAGGGGTGCCGCCTATTCACGGAGCTGATGCTCGAAGACGACGTCACCGTCGGCATGAGCCTCACCGGCGCCATGACGCCGGCGGGGCTCGGGATGTCGACCATCATCCCTCTGCTCGAGGCGGGATTCATCGATTGGATCGTCTCGACCGGGGCCAACCTGTATCACGACGCGCACTTCGGGCTCGGTCTGACGATGCACCGGGGGACCCCCTTCGCCGACGACGTGGAGCTGCGCGAGGAAGGCGTCGTCCGCATCTACGACATCTTCTTCGACTACGAGGTGTTGCTGTCGACCGACGCCTACATCCGGGAAGTGTCGGCGGGCCCGGAGTTTCAGCGCCCCATGAGCACGGCGGAGTACCACCACCTGCTGGGCGGCTACATCCTCGAGCGCGAAAAGACGCTGGGGATTTCGCGGAAGTCGGTACTCGGCGTGGCGCACCAGTGCGCCGTGCCGATCTACACGTCGTCGCCGGGCGACTCGTCCATCGGGATGAACGTGGCCGAGCAGGCACTCACCGGATCGCGGCTGCGTTTCGACGCCAGCGCGGACGTCAACGAGACGTCGGCGATCGTTTTCGACGCCAAGACCCACGGCGGGAAGAGCGGTGTGCTCATTATCGGCGGCGGCAGCCCGAAGAACTTCGTGCTGCAAACGGAGCCGCAGATCCAGGAGGTCCTGGGCATCAGCGAAAAGGGACACGACTATTACCTCCAGATGACCGACGCGCGCGCCGATACGGGCGGTCTGTCCGGCGCCACGCCGTCCGAAGCGGTGAGCTGGGGGAAGGTTGACCCCGAAAAGCTTCCCGGTACGGTGGTGTGCTATCTCGACAACACCATCGGCTTTCCCATCCTCGCCGGGTACGCGCTCGCCAAACGAAAAAAGCGGCGGCTCAAGCGACTGTATGACCGGCGCGAGGCGATGATGCGCCAGCTCACCGAGGCGTACCAGGAGGCGAAGGCGGACCGCGACGCGCGCGCCGAGGCGACGACTGTCGGGCGTAGACCCTGACCGCGTCGTCCCCCCCTCCCGCGGACACGTCCCGGGCGTACGCGGCGTACGTCTTGGGGCTCTTGACGGTCATCAACCTCCTCAACTACACCGACCGCAACGTCATCTTCGCGCTGTTCGAGCCGATCAAGCGGGAGCTCGTCCTGTCGGACCAGCAGCTCGGCTGGCTGGGGTCCGCGTACGTGATCGTGCTCTCGCTGGCGGCGCTGCCGCTGGGGGTGCTCGGGGACCTGAAGTCCCGGCGTGCCGTGATCGCGTTCGGCGTCGGGTTGTGGAGTGCCTTCACGGCGCTGGGCGCGACGGTGAGTCGCTTCTGGCAGCTGCTCGTGTGCCGCTCGCTGGTGGGGGTGGGCGAGGCGGGCTACGGGCCGGCGGCCCAGGCGTTGCTGGCGGAGTTCTTTCGCGGCAAGCGCCGCGCCTTTGCGCTGGGGATTTACTCAGTCGGGATGGCCTTCGGCGGCGTGCTCGGGATCTGGCTCGGCGGCGTGCTCACCGAGCGGTACGGCTGGCGCACGGCCTTCGTCGCCCTCGGCGTCCCCGGCTTGCTGCTCGCGCTGCTGGCGTCCCGGCTGCGCGAGCCGCGGGGTCGCCCGCCCGCGACGATCCGCGCCACCGTGGAGAGCTGGTACACCCGTGGGCGGGTGGGTGCCCGCGAGGCGGTCCGGCTGGGCGCGCCGCTGATCGGGCTCACGCTCGCCGGTGCGGGGGTGTCCGGCGCACTCGATTTGTTCCTGCCGCGGCCGCGCGGCCTCGATACCGCGGTGTTCGCCGCCTGCGTGAGCATCGGCATCGTGTGGACGGTGCTCCGGCTCGTGCCGGTGGCCGTGCGCCGAACGACCGAAGCGACCGAGGTCGCGGCCACCGCATTCGGCGACTTCCTCCAGGCCGCCGGGACGGTGCTCCGCACGCCCACGCTGATCTGGATGTTCCTGGGCGGGGCGCTCGTCACCTTCGCGGTCAATGGTTTGATCGCCTGGGCGCCAAGCTTCCTCGAGCGCACCCACGGGCTCCCGGTCGCCGCCGTGGGACGCCAGTTCGGCGTATGGGGACTCGCCGGCGGGGCGCTGGGGGCGCTGTTCGGCGGCCGGACGGGGGACTGGCTGCTCACCCGCTGGAGCGGAGGGCGGGTCGTGGTGTCCGGGGCGGGCTTCGTGCTGGGGGGGCCGGTCTGCGCGGCGTTGTTGCTGATCGACGAGCTCCGGCTCTTCGTGCCGCTGTTGTTCGGGACGTTCTTTCTCTACTCGTGGTTCAACGGGCCGCTCTCGGCCGTGATCCTCGACGTGGTCCCCGCGGCGGTCCGCGCGTCGGTGCTCGGCGCTTACGTGCTGTTCTCGCACCTCGCCGGCGATGCGATCGCCCCGCCGCTCATCGGGTACCTGTCCGACCGGTTCGGCCTGCGGCCCGCCATGCTGCTGCTGCCGACGGCGGGAGCGGTGGGTGGGTTGGTGATCCTGATCGCGCTCAGCACGGTGGGGCGGGATATGACGCGGGTGAAAACATGAATGCGAAGAGCGGAATGCGGAATGCGGAATTGCAATGGGAGGTCGAGCGTCGAGCGACGCTGGTCCTGACACTCCGCATTCCGCATTCGCCATTCCGCATTGGGTGGGGAGGGGAGGGGCGGTGAAGATCGCCGTCGTGTTCGACACCCTGCATCCCGACTGGGAGGACGCCGACTACAAGAAGGAAGTCGACGCGAAGGTCGAGGAGGCGGAGTACGACGTGGCCCGGGCGCTGCTGGCTCAGGAACACGACGTGCTGATGGTCGGCGTCGCCGATCAGCTGGCGCCGGTGCTCGAGCGGTTGGCCAAGTTCCAGCCGAAGCTCGTGTTCAACGGGTGCGAGTCGTTCCGCGGGCACGCGCGGCACGAGTACGCGCTCGCGACGGTGCTGGAGATGCACGGCTATCGCTACACGGGGTCGTCCCCGACGGGACTGCTCGTTGCGCGCAACAAGTCGCTCACCAAGAAGATCCTCGCGCACCACGAGATCCGGGTGCCGGCGTTCGCCGAGTTTCGCCCGGGGGAGAAGCCGATCCGTCCGTCGGAGCTGCGGTTTCCGCTCATCGTGAAGCCGCTCTTGGAGGACGCTTCCGTGGGCATCGCGCAGGCATCGGTGGTGAAGGACGACGAGGACCTCGGAGTGCGGGTGAAGTTCATTCATGAGAAGTTCCACCAGGCGGCGATCGTCGAGGAGCTGATCGA
>Ga0209471_1000490_pt1 | contig 26755 bp, 20 predicted proteins | sample GraSoiAngelo_128_FD_185885 | JGI IMG/M metagenome (GOLD analysis project Ga0209471, IMG submission 185885) | Grasslands soil microbial communities from the Angelo Coastal Reserve, California, USA - 14_0927_12_20cm (SPAdes) (version 2) | ecosystem: Environmental > Terrestrial > Soil > Grasslands ... | reverse complement strand
CGAAGGCACTTCTTCTGCCACGATGAACGGGCCCGACCCGACGAATCGACCTTCTCGCATTGCGAAAACCAGCGTGCGCGCGAAAGCGACCTCGATTGGAACCTTGCTGTCGAGGGCCCTGACGACAAATCCGGCGTTGGCAGCGGCCAACCTCAAGCCGTTGGCGCGCAGCGATTGCTCTACGTCCTCGACGCTGATTAGCGAGCCGTCATTGAAACGGCGCTCGCGTGGCAGTTCGATATAGATCTGGCCGCGCTGCCTCATTTCCACGCGCGAGGCGAAGGCTGGAACGAATTCGCCTCGCGCGTCGAATCTGGCGAGCGGTTCGAAGACCCAGTTTTGTGCCCAACTGCTGAAGCTCGGCGACCCCGGTACGGGGTCGACTTTCTCCAATGAGCCCGTCACTGCCACGCGCACGATAAAAGGCGTGCGCGATCGCGGCGAAGGGCAGGCGAGCAGGACACTGCTAATGATTAAGAGCCGTCGCACCCCACGGCAGATTTCCGGTGTCCGCTTCTTACGTCAAGTTCCGCTACCCAACGACCATGCTGCAGGGCATTGCGTTGCGCGTGCTCTTCCTCGTGCTTCGCTTGATCGTCATTTGAGACTCCCTCTTCAGGCCGCTTGGTTGACTTGCTCACCTTCGTAGAACTCCGCGAGATACCGGCGGACCACGGTCTCGCGGAAACTTTTCTCGAAAATCTCTTTCTTGCAGTGCACCTTGTCGGTGCGGCCGGTCTTGAGGAACTCGCCGCCCAGACAGCCGCCGACGCAGACCGGCATGTAAGAGCAATCGCCGCACTGCTCCCAGGGGCGCAGCTCGACGAGAGGCGCGATCTTCTCGCCCTGCTTCTCCGCCACCTGCGTCACCGCCATCTGCGGCAGGCCGGCCACGGCCGGACATTTGTAGACATGCCCGTCGGGGTCGATGGTGTAGTTGTTCTTCCAGTGCAGCTCGCAGGGGCCGAGCAGGCTCTCCAGCGTCTCGCCTTGGTGCTGCTTGAGCGCCATCCCGCGCCGCTCGATGTTCTTGTTCAGCTGCACCAGCGTTTGCGCCTCCTGCTTGCTCGAGCAGCCGGTGCAGGTGCCGACTCCGTACTTCTGCGTGTCGACGATCGGCTTGAACTTCACGCCCTCGAGCAGCCCCGCCACGCCGGCCTGCTCGAGCCGCTCGAGGAGCCGCTCGAAGGAGGCGAGCTGATCGGGAAAGAAGTTGCCGCCGATGCGCACGCGCACGCCGGCGCGGACGAGCTCGACGACGTTGGCGAAGATGGTCTCGAAGGTGCCGCGGCCGTCGCGATAGATGCGCTCGCGATCGTGCGTCTCCTTGTCTCCGTCGAGGGTGATCTTGAAGATGCCATCGCCGTAGCGGCGCATGGCGACGGCGAACTCCACGTCGAGGAGCACGCCGTTGGTGGTCATTTCCCAGGAGAACTCGCCGCCCCGGGCCGCCATCGAGGCGGAGAGGATCTCCGCCGTGCGCAGGCAGTAATCCTTGCGCGTGGTCGGCTCGCCGCCGAAGTAATGGACGTGCAGCTTGCGCAGCGCGCGCTCGTCGACCGTGCGGAGGATCCACTCCAGCGTCGCGTCCTCGGTGGGCGAGGACATCTTGGTGAAGGCGGGGTGTTCCTTCTGGAAGCAATAGTTGCAGGCGAGATTGCACTGCAGCGTCGGCATCAGTGTCACGAACATCGTGCCGGGGACGCCCTGCGACGCCTTTTCCAGATGCGCGCGCAGGCGCTCGTCGTCCTCGGCGCGGTCGGCGACGAGAAATCCTTCCGCAACCAGCGCCTCTTGCGCCTCCCGCTCATCGGCAGCCGCGCTCTCCGTCTGCCACCGCGAGAGCGCCCGCAGCGCAGCGTCGTCAACTCCGACGTACCGATCGTCGAGAACGCTATAAAGGATGTGCTCGCCAGGGCGGACATTCCGGTACGGGACGACGAACCGCGACAACTGCATGGTCCGCCCTCCCAGCAACAGTGGTGCCACGATCGCCGGACACTTCTCGCCGAGTGAGAAGGCCAGTTTTCGAGCCGGCGGCCCACGTTCGGGCCGGTTCGATTTCGGGCCTATGGGTCGGATACCAGATGCGCGAGTACGACTTCGCCAGGGTCCCAACGTTGGGGAGAGCGCGGGATTTCCGCGCACAGCCCGATCCTGGGCCGCCGAGCCAGATCCCGGGCCTTGCGCTGGCGCGCGGATTGCTCAGCGTTGGCTGCGTGGACAACGAAAAACTCATCGGGGTGCGGTACGTAAGGGCGGCTGGCCGCCTCATTCCTGTTCATTTTTTCCGTAATGATGGAGGGTCGGTCGCGGGCCGATTCATGCTCGACCCGAAAGACACGCCCATCCTCGACGGACCGACGCCCGAAGCGATCCTCGCTCTCTGGCGCGAGGTCAGCGATGGGTTGCTCCTCGCGCGGGAGGCCGCTTGAGCGACGCGGCCAAGCAGCGGACGGCGCGCCCCAAGCGCGAGCCGGCCGCTCCTGCCGCTGATCTGCAACGGTTCGTCAACGCCGGCCGGCTGGCCGCGGGGACCGCGCCTGATGCGCTCGCCGCGCTCGGGCTTGCCCAGCACGACGTGGCGTTTCTCTGCCAACTCCTCGAGGAGGGGAAGAGCCCCACGGCCCGCGACGTCCGCGAGGCTGCCGAGGGAGCCCGCGCGGCCGTCGCGCGCGCGGTGGGACGGATGGCTGCGGTGCTCAGCCTTGCGCGGCCGAGACAGGCCGACATCACCCCGCTCGACGTGCGCGAGGTGATCGGCGCGGCGCTCTTCGATCTCGAGGCGCGCCTGGCAGGATTTTCCCTCAGCGCCGAGCTCGGGACCGCGCCCCTGGCGATGGCCGAGCGCGGCGGGCTCTTGCAGACTCTCGCCTCTCTCTTGCTCGACGCCGCCGACAACTCTCCGCCCCGCGGCCGCATCGCGGTAACTTTGCAAACGCTCGACGGCCACCTGGTGGTGGCCATCGAAGACGAAGGTCCCGCGCCTCTCTCCCCTGAATCGCTGCCCGATCGGGAGGGAACCCCGCTCTGGCTCTGCCGCAACGTCGCGCGCTCGTTCGGCGGCGAGCTCGCCGTCTCGCAAGGCAACCGGGGCGGCCGCCGCGTCACCCTGCGGCTGCGCAGCGGAAGATGATTAGCGTCGAGGACCTAGTCCGGATGCTGATCTATCAGCCGTTCTTCGTGCTCGATGTCGAGCTCGTGCTGGTGCTCCTTTTCGTGCCCGATGTCGAGCACGTGCTCGTCCTGATTCACGCGAACAAGCCCCGAGCACCGAACGGGAACGACACCCGAGAACCAAAACGAGCAGGAGCACGAGGACGGCTGGCAACGGGCGCGAACAGACGAGCATTGTCCTAGCCCCGGCGGAGGCGGCGGGCCGCTGCGATCCCCAGGATCGCGGCGGCCGCCAGCGCAGAGCCGAGCATGAGGAGGAACAGCTCGGGATGGACGACTTCGCCATGCTCGATCTCCTCCGCGCTGGGCAAGAGCGACCCCGCCCAGCAATAGAGCACCGTGCCGGGCGCCATTCCGACCGCTGTGCCGATGACCAGATCGCGCAGGCGCAGGGGAGTCAGGCCGAGCACGGCGTTGCTCGGGGTGTATGGCAAGAGCGGCGAGAGGCGGATGAGGACGACGGTGAGAATTCCGCCCTCGGCCGCGAGATCGGCGAGCGCGCGCGCCCGGGGCCGCTCGAGCAGCGCCTGCGCCGCGGCCTGGCCCGCCAGTTTGCGCGCGAGGGAAAACGCGGTCGCTGCGCTCGCCACCGCGGCGCCGAGCGAGATCAGCGCGCCCCACAGCCCGTAGAGCCAGCCGCAGGCGACGATGAGCGGGATGATGGGCAAGAGAAACAGAGTGAGGAGATAGATCGCGGCGCAGCTCGCGAGCGCGCCCGGCAGGCCGGCGCCGTGGATCAACTTCGCTCCCTGCACGACGAACCGCGCCACCGGAAGATGGCGGGCGAGCAGCCAGAGCGCAAAGAGAAGCAGCAGCGCCGCGCCGATGCGCGCCGCCTTGCGAACGGGCACGTCAGGTCTTCTTGAAGAGCGGATCGTCGGCCATCTGCCCGTGCGCCTCGGCGCGCGCTTCCGCCTGCAGCGCTTCCCAGTCGCGCCGGTCGGCCTCGTCCATCTGGTCGAGGGCGAAGTTGAGGCGGGCGCGCGCTTTCACGGCCCGCGCCTTCGCCTCCTGCGCTTCCGACTTGCCCGCGACGAGGAGCTCGGCGGCCCGCAGAGGCGGGAGGCCCGGCTCGCGCGACTTCGCCTCCTTCTCTTCCGCCTTGCGCAGATCCTCCTCGGCCGCCGAGAGCGCCTGCTGCGCCTCGAAGGCCATCTGCTGCGCCTTGCTCTTGAGCTTCTCACCGCGCCCCGACTTGTTGCGCGCTTCCTCCTGCGCCCGCGCCTGCGCTTCGAGGTGCTGCATCTTGAGGATCAGCTCGTCGGCATCGTCCGGCATGCAGCGAGGATACACTGCTCGCGTGACGCTGTGGATCGCCGGGGCGCGCGGCCGCGACACCGCGCTGGGCATCGAGGGCGGCCGCATCGTCGCCGAGTCGCCCCAGCCGCCGCCCGGCAGCGAGGTGCTCGAGGCGAGCGGCCTTTTCCTCGTGCCCGCCTTCATCGACGCGCATGTCCATCTGCAGCTGGTGCCGGGCGCGCCGCGCGCGCTCTTGCGTTCGGGCGTGGCGGCGGTGCTCGATCTCGGCGCGCCGGAGAGCGCGCTTCCTTTCGCCGAGGCCGCGCCGCTGCGGGTGCGATTCGCCGGGCCGCTCTTGACGGCGCCGGGCGGCTATCCCACGCAGAGCTGGGGCAAGGACGGCTATGGCCTCGAGGTCGCTTCCGAAAAGGAAGCTGCGCTCGCGGTCGAGCGACTCTTCCGCTCGGGAAGCCGATTCCTCAAGCTCGCCTTCGCTCCGCGCAACCCGACTCTTGCGCCGGCGGTCGCGCGGGCCGCTGCGGATCAAGCGCATCGCCGAGGCATGCTCGTCGCAGCCCACGCTCTCGACCGCGATTCGGTGCAGCGCGCACTCGCGGCCGGGGCGGACGTCTTCGCCCACGCTCCTCTCGAGGCGATCCCTCTGCCGGGAAAGTGGGTCATCTCCACCCTGCGCGCGTTCGGCGGGACGGTGCGCGGGCTGGGCGCGCGCGTCGTGTACGGGACCGACCTGGGCAACCAAGGCACCGAGCCGGCCATCGATGCTCGCGAGCTGGCCCTGCTGGAGCGCGAGGGCGTCGATTTCCTCCGCGCCGCCACGCTCGACGCTGCCGAGATGCTTGGAGCTCCCGACCTGGGACGGCTCTCGATCGGTTCGGCTGCGAGCCTGCTCGCCGTGCGCGGGCTCGACCCCGAGTCGCTCGCCCATCCGGTCTGGGTGATGAACTGCGGTACTCTGCTGCGGTGAGCAAGCTCTCGCTCAGCGTCGTCTCGCCGCCGCGGCCCGACCGATCGGGTCTCGGCCGCCCGCCTTCGTGCAGCTCTCGGAGCCGATGCGCCGGTTCCGCTGCAACCAGAAGGGCTGTTGCTGCAGCGGCTGGGCCATCCCCTTCACGCTGGAGGACTTCCTTCGCTTGCACGACCACCTCGCGCCCGCAGCAGGCCGGGCTGAAGAAGGGGATCCAGCTGGTCCTCGAGCAGCGCGAAAAAGAGAGCGGCGAGCAGACGCTTTCGGATACCGGCAGGACGACGGCCGCGTCGAGCTCTGGTTCGACCCCGTCTGTCCCGAAGTGCTCGAGCAGCTCGACGAGTCGGAGGAGCCGCTCCGCCTCCACCGGCAAGAGGGTTTCTTCGGCGATGCCGGGCTCGATCTGCGCGTCGCACACTCGGCGGATCCGATCGGCGGCCGCATCGGGGAGACGCGGTCGACCGCTCAGCGCTCGACCGCATCCGCGCGGCGAGCGTCGAGGCCTTCGCCGATCCTTCGCGGCCGGTCTGGCGGACTCTCGCCGCTCTCTTGCACGCCTATCGCCGGCTGCGCAGCGGGAACGAGGCGGCCTTCGAGGTGATCGAGCCCGAAGACGCGCAGCCATTCCTTCGTTTCTTCGGCGACTCGATCGGCGCGCACGGCGCGGAAGTGCTCGCGGCGACCGTGATCCGCCACCGGCGATTCATCTGGTCGATCGACCCTTCGCCCATCGCGCAGAGCGAGGATTTGGTCGAGCATCTGCACCGCTGGCAGCCGGCCCTCGCCCGCTGGCTCGCACCGCAGGAAGATGCGCTCCGCCCGCTCACCTCGCGCTGGCTGGCGCACCGATTCGGCACGCCGATGGTCGCGGTTGGCGGCGAGCTGCGCGCGGCGGCCGATCGCATCGTTCACCTCTACGCCACTTCTTTGCGGCTGGCGGCGGCGATGGGCGCAGTGCTGCAGCGGCCGGTCGATCGCGATCTCTACAAGGCCGCCATCGGCGCCTCTGAGTTCTTCTACCGCTCCCTCGATCTGCCGCGGGACACGTTGCCCTGGTTCGCCTCTTCTTGATTTTCAGGCGGGCTGAAGCTTGAGCAGCGTGATCTCCGCCGGCGCGAAGACGCGCATCGGCGGTCCCCAGAAGCCCGTGCCCCTGCTCACGTAGAGCTGCGAGTCGCCCCGGCGATGTAGACCCGCGAGATACGGCTGCACCAGCGCCACCAGCCAGGAGAAGGGCCAGATCTGCCCGCCGTGCGTGTGGCCCGACAGCGTCAGCGAGACTCCCCGAGCCACCGCCTCGGAGAACTGCCGCGGCTGGTGCGCGAGCAGGACGAGCGCGCGCGATGGGTCGCGGCCGCGCAGCGCGCGAGCCATGTCGGGCGCGCCGGTCGGATCCTCGACGCCCGCGAGGTCGAGCCCCGGCGCGATCTCCACCCGCTCGTTGCGCAGCGGCCGGATGCCCAGGCTGGGTAGATATGCGAGCCACTCTTCCACGCCCGAGTAGTACTCGTGGTTGCCGGTGCTGAAGTAGATCCCGTGTTTCGGTCGCAGCCGCGCGAAGGGTTCGACGTGCTCCTCCAACTCGTGCACGCGCCCGTCGACCAGGTCGCCGGTGATGGCGACGAGATCGGGCGAGAGCTCGACGATGCGATCGACGACGTGCCCCACCCAGTCCCGGCGCAGAAGGGGCCCGATGTGCACATCCGAGATCTGCACGAGCCGGAAGCCAGCGAGCTCGCGCGGCAGGCCGCGCAGGCGGATCTCCAGCTCCTTGATCTGGACCGATCCCAAGGCGCTCTTCACTCCCAGCGCCGAGAGGCCGGCCACCACGCCTCCCACTCCCGCCGCGAGCGAGCGCGCGAGGAGAACGCGCCGCGACGCGTCTGGCGCGTCGTCGCCGCGCAGCTTGTGCAAGAGGAACGCCGTCAGCCTGCCGGCGTCGGCGATGCCGAGGAAGGCGACGAGAAGGAATCCGACGCCCAGCCAGATGAACGCCAGCCACACCGCCGGCCGCACCACCGCTCCGGGATAGAGCCGCGAGGCAGCCATCGTCACCGGCAGCGCCAGGCCGAGAGCGATGATCGCGCCCGTCGCGATGCGCGCCGCTGACTGCGGCAACTGCGGATCGCGCACGAGCCGGGCCCAGACGTAGTAGTGCATGCCGGCGACCAGGCTGAGAGCGACGGCGAGGAAGACGAGAAAAGGAAGGGCGCGCGCCACCTCTAGAAGATGCCGCATTCGCCCGGGGGTTGCGCAAGCGGAGGCGCGATCATTCCTCCGACCGCAACAGCGCGGCGAGCCGCTCCTCGTCGAGGCGCACGCGCAGCGTCTTCTCCTGCGAGATGGTCACTGCGCCGGGCTTCGCGCCGCGCGGCTTGCGCACATGCTTGCAGCGGGTCCAGGCGACCTCGGCTCCGTCGGCACCGCGGGCGGAAGAAAAATGCGCGGCGAGCAGCGCCGCATCGCCGAGGGTGCGGGCGTCGGGAGCCTCGCCGGCGCCGGGAAGGACGACGTGCGCGCCCTGCAGGCTGCGAGCATGGAGCCAGACGTCGTTGCCGCGCGCCACGCGGAAGGTGAGCGCGTCGTTGTCGCGGGCGCTGCGGCCCACCAGGATGGGCGCGCCGCTCTGCGAGCGGAAGCGGCGGTAGGGGAGCCGCTCCGCCTTCGGCATCCTCGCTCGCTGCGGCTTCGCCGGCAGCGACAGCTCGACTGCGGCCAGCTGCGCCGCGTCCTGCGCGGATGATGCGCGGGCGAGACTCTCTTCAGCGCGCGCCAGCTCGGCCGCGACTTCCTCGCGCCGGGAAGCGATGCGCGCTCCCGCCGCCTGGTAGCGCTTCGCCTTGCGCAGCCAGCGCGCGGCGTTGGCGGCCGCACTGAGGGAAGGATCGAGCGCGACCATCACCTCGGCGGGCTTTCCCTCTTCGTCGATGCGGGACCAGTCCTGCAGCCGCGCCTCGCGCGCGCCGCGCGGGATGCGGCTCTGCTGCGGCAAGAGCAGCTCGGCCTTGTGCAGATCTTTGGCGGCGCTCTCGGCGCGGGCCGCGTCTTCCTCGACCGCGGCGAGAGTGCGCCGCAGCTTCTGCACTCGCGACTTGAGCCGCGCGGCCAACTCCTTCTTGCGGGCGGCGAGGCCCGCCTCCTCTTCGCGCTGCAGCGCGGCGCGCAAGAGTGTCTCGCGATCCAGAAGCGGCGCCGGCTCGCCCAGCTCCACCTCGCGCGTCGCGGGATAGGTTCCGCCCGGCCGCCGCTGCGGTCCGGCTCCGCTCGTGGCCCAGACGATGCGCTCACCCTCCAGAAGCAGCAGCGCGCCGTCTTCCTCAGCGACGAGCGAGCGCGATCCGAACTCGAGCCGAGCCGCGAGCCCGCGGCGGTCCTCGGCGATCTGCAGCCGCGCTCCGCTGAGCGTCGCCCCCTCCAGCGCTGCGCGCAGCGTCGCCTGCGAGCGCGGCGCCGACTCCGGCGAGGTCGGACGCCGCTCGCTGATGGCGGCCACCGCCAGCCGCGCGTCGAGCACGACCAGCACGGTTTCACCCGGCAGCCGCAACTGCAGGACGCAGAGCTGCGCCGAGGGCAGCCACAACTTCTGTACCTGCGCGTCCGCGAGGGCACGCACCTCGGAGAGGAGGCGCTTGCGCGCATCGCCTTCGAGCGCCGGACTCATCTTTGCTCTCGCGGAGGCGGAGGCCTCACGCGCCCCACGGGGCGGCCCCCCGAAAGGCCGCCCGGCCCAGTCGGGCTACTTCCTCTTCGTCTTGCGCCGGGTGGTCCGCTTCGTTCCAGCCTTCTTCTTGCCGCCCTTCTTCTTTGCAGGCATCAGGCCCCTCCTCCACGAGAAGACAATGTCGCTCCGAAGAGCGCGAGGGCCACGATACACTCTCCAAAAAATTCTTCAATCCTTCGAGCAAGCGCTCTGCGCGCCGGCAAACGCATCTGCCTGTTGAAAGAGCTGCCAAGCTGCCCCTAGAGTGCTGGTTGCATGCGCCAGCTGCCGCTCCCTTTCACCCGCGAGACGAAGAAGTCCGAGCCCCGCGTGGCCCTCTTGCTGGAGGCGCCGTCGGGCGAAGCCGGAGTGGTGCTGGCGGCGCGGCTCTCCTCGCTCTTGCGCGAGCCGGTGGAAGTGGAGCTGACCGACAACGCCTGGACGATGGTGAGCTACCGGCGCGTGCAGGGCCACCTCTGCTTCCGGCTGCACCACATGTTCACCCGCGCGCACGAGACAGTACTGCGCGCTCTCGCGGGCTTCACCGGCCGCAACCGCCGCGCGCACGGCCGCGTGATCGACGAGTACGTCCGGGAGCACAAGAGCCTCATCCGCCACGCGCCGCCGCGCATCGAGGCGCCGCTCTCGCCGCGCGGCCGCGTGCACGACCTCGCCGACATCTACGGCGAGCTGAACGCGCACCAGTTCCGCAACCAGATCCGCGCCTGCATCGGCTGGGGCCGCCGCTCGCCGGGCGGACGGCGCCGCTCGATCAAGATGGGCGTCTACTTCCACGACCAGAAAGTGATCCGCATCCATCCGGCGCTCGACGACGAGCGGGTGCCGCGCCACTTCGTCGAGATGGTCGTCTTCCACGAGATGCTCCATCAGATCTTCCCGCCGCGTATTGACGACGAGGGCCGCCGCTGCGTGCACGGCCCGGAGTTCCGTGCCGCCGAGCGCCGCTTCCCCGGCTACGACCGCGCGCGCGCCTGGGAGAAGGCGCACCTGCATCTGTTACTGAAGAACAGGGGTTGAGCGCCCGGCGTTGACCGTCGAGCGCCAACTGACGACTGTGTCGTCGTGTTCCGACTTTCCGCTCTCCTCCTTCTCGCTGCAGCCTGCGCCACGCCCTCGCAACCCTTCGAAGGTCATCCGGTCCTGGCCGACATCCAGTTCCAGGGCAACAAGTCGATCTCCAGGGGCGAGCTGCTCCAGCACATCGCCACCGCCCCGACCGGCGGCTTCTTCAGCAAGACGGCGCGCTATTACGACGCCGATCTCTTCGCCCTCGATCTGAAGCGCATCGTCCGCTGGTACAACGAGAAGGGCTTCTACGAGGCCAAGATCCTCGACGTGCAGGAGCTGCGCGACGACGCCGGCCGCGTCACGGTCGTGGTCAAGCTCGAGGAAGGCCCCCGGGCGATGGTCAGGAAGATGGACTTCGCCGGTCTCGAGCAGCTCGACAAAGGCGAAGTGAGCGATATCGACGATGCGCTCCCCATCCATCCGGGCGACGCCTTCGACGAGGACTCCTACGAAAAAGCGAAGGACGTGCTCCAGCTCCAGCTCAAGGAGCGCGGCTTCGCGGAAGCGACGGTGGGCGGCAAGGTGGAGATCGCCGAGGACGTCGAGGCGCACATCACCTTCCTCTGCCAGACGGGGTCGCGCTTCCAGTTCGGCAAGGTGATGGTGCAGGGCAACCGGCAGGTTCCGGCCGAGGAGATCGCCTTCGCCACCGGCATCAACCGCGGCGATCGCTACAGCCCGACCGCCCTGCAACTCGCCCAGCAGCGCGTCTACAACCTGGGCGCGTTCTCCGGCGTGCGCGTCGGCCTCGAGCCGCTGGGCAACTCGCCCTTCGCCGCCATCCGCGTGAACGTTCGCGAGGCCCCGTTCCAGACGGTCCGCTTCGGCGTGGGCGCGCAGACCGAGGACACGCGCTGGGAGCTGCCGCGGCTGCGCGCCGAATACACCAACCGCTCGCTCTTCGGCGGCCTGCGCCGGCTCGAGCTGCAGACCACCGTCGGATATGCTTTCGTCACCAGCCCGTTCTCCTACGACCCCGCGCACTCGGGCCTCACCTCCTCGTCGAGCGCGCAGATGGTGGTGCCCAGCGTCATCCTGCCGGGTCTCGACTTCATCACCCGCGGCGAGTTCCGCCGCGAGGTGCAGGGCGGCTACAGCTACGACCAGGTCGCCGCCCGGGTCTCGCTGCTCTACCGGCGCGGGCGGCACACCGTCTCGCCTTCGCTCAACTTCGTCCGCTACTTCCTCATCGACCTCGGCGTCACCTCCATCGAGAGCCTGGTGGCGCGCACCGGGCCGAGCGCAGGGCTCTTCACCGACTGCCCCGTCTCCTGCACGCTGACCTATCCGGAGCTGCGCTACACCTACGACGCCCGCGACAACGCCATCGAGCCCTCGAGCGGCATCTACTTCAGCGCCGGTGTGCAGCAGACCCTCAAGCCCGGCTCGTTCAAGTATTTCCGCATGGACCCGGAGATCCGCTTCTACAACCCGGCCTCGCGGTACGCCATCTTTGCCGTCCGCGTGCATTACGGCGGCATGATCCCCGAGGGCGGCAGCGCCACGCCCTTCACCCAGCGCTTCTTCTACGGAGGCCAGAACGAGCAGCGCGGCTACGCGCCGCTGCGCCAAGGCCCCAAGCTCGGCATCCAGCCGGTCTGCGACGCCACCAAGGACCCATCCTGCCCTCCCTCGTACGCGCGCGGCAGTCTTCCGGTGGGCGCGAAGGCCGCGCTGCTTTTCACCGCCGAGCTGCGCATCCACGCCGACTGGCTGCTCAACCATCTCGGTATCGTGCCCTTCGTCGACGCCAGCCAGGTCGGCGACGACTGGCGGAACCCGATGGGCTCGACCAGCTATCGCTCCTCTTTTGGCCTCGAGTTCTCCCCCGGGATCGGCTTGCGCTACATCACGCCCTTCGGCCCGCTCCGCTTCGACATCGCCTGGGTGCTCAACCCCAAGGACATCACCACCATCAGCTCCAGCGACCAGATCCTCCCCACGCGGGTGAGCGTCCATTGCGGGGGAGCGGACACCACCTGCATCCATGAATCCCGTTACGCCTTCCACTTGACCTTGGGGGAGGCGTTTTAGGTGCGGCCGCCGTTCTCTGTGACAACATTCCACGGACGGTGAGCGAGCAGACGCACGTGCAGCCCGGTTATTCGATGCCGCCGCCCTGGCGCGAGCCGCGCGAGTTGAAACCGGGCTGGCGCAAGGCCGGCCGGGCGCTGCTGCTCGTCCTCGGCTCGATCGCGGCTTTCGTCCTGCTGGCGGTGCTGGCGGCGATCGTCTGGCTGCACACAGGGAAGGGCGCGGAGGAGCTGGGCCGATTCGTCGCGCACGAAGCGCGCCTGGCGATCGAGGGCGACCTCAAAGTGGGCGAGATCCGCGTGGGCGGCTTCCTCCATCTCTGCGCAGAAGGAGCGGAGCTGCGCGACCCTGACGGGCACAAGGTCCTCGCGGCCGAGAGCATCTGTGTCGACCTGAGCCCGCTCGCGCTCAAGGCCCACCGGGTAAAGGCGAGCAAGGTGCGGCTCGAGAAGCCTTGGGTGGAGATCGCTGCGGTCCCCGGGCCGACCCCCGGCACGCAGACGACGACGCTCGCCCGCGCTCTCGCCCCGCGCAAGGTGCAGCAGAAGACGGCGAGCGGGCCTTTCGAGTGGGTCATCGACGTTCGCGATCTGCAGCTTCGCGGCGGCGCGGTGGCTATCCGCCCTGGCGTCGGCGAGCCGGCCACCTTTGCGCTGGAGGATCTCGATATCGCGCAGGCCCACGCCATCTACTCGGCGGCGTCGAGCGCCGCGGCGCTCAAGCTGTCCGCGGAGCTGGCCGCACCGGGGCGCGCGCCGCTCGCCCTCGATCTCGACGCGACGGTCGATGGCGCGCCCATGAGCGGCAAGGCAGCGCTGACCCAGCTTCGCTTCAAGCTCGGCGAGAGCACTCTCGTCTTGAACGGCTCGTGGGACCTGGCGCGCCAGGCGGGCGAGCTGCGTTTGCGCGAGCTCGTGCTCCTGCCGCGCGACGTGGCCCAGCTGACGCCGGTGCGCGAGGGCCGGCCGCCCCAGCCCGCTCCCATCGCCGGGGAAGTGCGCGGCCAGGCGGATCTGCGCAGCGACGGCAAGACGGCGCAGCTGGAAGTGCACTTGCAGGCGGGCGGCGGCCGCATCGATGCCAAGGCGACCGGCACGCTGGAGAAGGACCCGGTCTGGGATCTGCAGCTCGCGCTCGAGGCGGTCGACCCCGGCGCAGTCTCGCCGCTCGCGCCGAAGGGGCAAGTGAGCGCGCGCGTCTCCCTCCACGGCAAGGGAAGGCCGCGTTTCGACGAGCACGGGATCCAGGGCGACCTGCGCGGCAACGTCCATCTCGGCCCGGCGCAGCTCGATCGGGTCGGACCGATCGTGGCCGATTTCGAGGCGCGCCTCGAGGGCCGCTCCGCGCTGATCAAGGCCTTCAGCGCCACCGCGCTCGGCCTGCAGATCAAGGCGCACGGCACGGCGGCGCGCGACGACCTGGCGCTCGATCTCGACGTCGACGCCAAGGACCTCTCGCATGTCGGTCGCGCGGTCGGCGCGCTCACCCGCAAGCCTTCCCTGCCGCTGGCTGGGGCGCTGCAGCTCTCGGCGCGGCTGACCGGCTCGCCGCGCTCGCCCGATGCGCGGGTCCGGCTGCGCGCTCCGCGCCTGCGCTGGGCGCCGACGGTCGTCGCAGAGGGCCTGGCCGTGGACGGAACGCTGCACGGCCCGCTCCGCGCTCCCGACGGCTCGCTGCGGCTCGACGCCAAGCGGCTGTCGGTGAGCAACATCGACCTGGGCGCGCCGCGCGTCGACATGGGCTTGCAGTGGCCCATCGCGCATCTGCGCATCGACGCCGGCGTGCAGGACGGCGCGATGTCGGTGGCGGGCGATGCGCGCATCGACCAGGACAAGGACGGCCTGGTGCTCTCCAACTTCATCGTCGCCTACCCGGGAAATCAGTTTCATCTCTCCCGCGACGCCAACGTGCACTTCCGCGAGGAGGTGGTTGTCGAGCCGCTCGAGCTGGTCAGCGACCACGGCTCGCTGCGGGTCTCGGCGCAGCTCTGGCCGCAGACGGCGCGAGAGCAGGCGCGGGTGGAGGCGGCGCTGGTGGTCTCGAGGCTCGAGCTCGATCGCTTGCCGCAGTTTGCGCTGCCGAAAGACCTCGGCTTGCACGGCGTCGTCGATGCCAATGCGGTCGTGAACGGACCCCAGGCGAAGCCGGACCTCGACCTGCGCGCCGATTTGAAAGGCGCAGGAGCGAAGCCGGCAGGCGCTCTCGACATCGACGCGCATACGCATGCGCATTTGCACGGGGGCCGCCTCCAGACCGACGGATGGATCGCCTCGCCCGGCATCCTGCGCTTCAGTTTCGACGGCGAGCTGCCGGCCGAGTCGCTCGCCCAGCAGCCCTCGAATGCGCCCATCAAGCTCGAGGCTCGGCTCGAGCAGGTCGATCTCGCCAAGCTGGCCGCCACCGGACGAATCGCCTCCTTGGAGCGAGCCCGGGTGCACGGGCTGGTCGATCTGCGCATCTCGGCGGCAGGAACCCTGGCGCAGCCGCGTGCGACCGTCGCTTTCGCGGGTCAGAACGTGGGGACGCAATCGGTGCACGACGTCGACGCCCGCGCCGGCCTGCTGCTCGACAAGAGCCGCATCGCCTTCGACGGCGGCGTCGCGCTGCAGGGCGCGGAGGCGCTGGGCCTGACTGCCTCGGCGCCTTTCGATCTGCTCAAGGCGCTGCGCGATCCGGCCTACCTGCGAGGGATGATGCAGCGGCCCGTCAAGGCCGATCTGGTCGTGACCCAGCTGCCGCTCGAGCGGGCGGCGCAGGCCGGACTTCTTCCCGCGGGGAGCGCCGGTATCGTCAGCCTCTCGTTGCGCCTGGAGGGAACTCCGGCGCAACCCCAGCTCGCGCTCAGCTCGTCGGGCACGGGGGTCTCGGTGGGCCGGCTGCACGGGCTCGCCTTCCAGGCGGAGCTGGGTGTCACCGACCAGGTCAAGCTGGTGGCAGGCGCGCAGGCGCAGGGCGATACCGTGGCGCGCCTCGAAGCCAAGGCGGCGCTGTCGGGCGGAGAGATCCTCGAGCTGGTGGAGCGGCGCAATGATCCGCAGGCGCTCACGCCGTTGTTCGACCGGGTGGTGTCGATGACACTGGAGATTCCCGGCCTGCCCATCGCCCGCGCCTCGCAGCTGGCGGGGCAGAAGCAAGCGATGGCCGAGGGGCGAGTCGTCGGCCGCGTCGTCCTGAGCGGAACGCCGGCGCGGCCGCACCTGACGGGGCGGATCACTCTGCGCGATCTCACCTCGCAAAAGAGCAAGCTGGGCGCGGCCGACGTCTACCTCGAGGCCGACGCGGCCGGGGCGCTCTTGCACGTCGGCATCGATCCTCCTGGCGGCGGCAATTTCCTCGCCCACGCGCAGCTGCAGGCTGACCTGGGCGGGCGCACGCTGCTCCGGCGCGGCGCGATGTCGGTCCTCGACGGGCAGCTCAAGGGAGAGGTGCAGGCCAAACAGCTCGACCTCGCCTTCCTCTCCGGCCTCTTGCCCAACGTCCGACGCGCCGGCGGCACGCTCCAGGGCGACGTCAAGCTCGCCGGCGTCCTCGCCAAGCCGCAGGCGGAGGGCAACGCGCACCTGCGCAGAGGCCTCTTCGACGTGGTGGGGCAGGGCGTCTACGAGGACGTCGGTCTCGACGCCACTTTTTCGCCCAAGGAGGTGGTGGTCGATCGGCTGACCGGCAACACCGGCACCGGTACGTACAGCGCCGTGCTCTCCGCCTCGCGCAAGAGCCAGGGCGACGGGACGGACAGCGTCCAGTTCACCGGCGAGGTCCATCTCGGCGACGGCGAATCGGTTCGCGACCGCAAGCGACCCGACGGCACGCCGCTGCGCGCCGGCGCCGTCCCGGTGCGGCAGGCGGGCGAAGAGCGGATGGACATCGGCGGCGAGCTCGACCTCTTCGGCGACTACACCGGCGATCTGCTCACGGTGAACGTCAAGATCCCCGACGCGCACGTGGACGTGAGGCAGCTGCCGGACAAGAAGCTGCCCGGCATGAAGCCGAACCCCGACGTGCTCCTCGTCCACCCCGGCGAGAAACCGCATCCGCCGGGAATGGAGCCCGAAGAGGTGGAGGCCGAGCAGCGGGCCCTCGCCACCGCCGCCTTCCGGATGCACGCGCACCTCGAGCTGAACCACCTCTACGTCAAGGCGGCGGACTTCGAGTTCCCGGTGGAGAGCGACCTCCAGTTCGACTACGACGCGCGCCATCCAGACGAGCCGACCGCCGACGGAACCGTGCACGTGCCGGCCGGGTCCTTCACCGCGCTGGGGCGCAGGTTCGTCATCGAGGACGCCAAGATCATCGAGACCGGCGGCGAGATCGACGATCCCGAGCTGGACGTGAGGGCGCGCTACGACAACCCGAAGGCGACGGTGACCATCCACGTCGCCGGCACCGCCAAGGATCCGCTCATCGACATGTCGTCGAATCCGCCGATGGACCAGGACGCGATCGCCTTCTTCCTCGCCACCGGGCGCGTCCAGGGGCACGCCACGCAGCAGGGCGGCGGAGTCGACCTCTCCGGCGCAGCCACCAGCGTTCTGGGGAGCATCCTCTTCGGACAGGTGCGCAAGGAGCTGGCCAGCGTGCTGCCGGTGGACGTGCTCACCATCGAGTCGAACTCGCTCGGCGTCTCGACGGCGAGCATCGGCAAGTACATCGGCGACCGGGTGTACATCGGATATCGGCAGCAGTTCACGCCGGTGCAGTACGAAAACTCGAGCGAAGGGCGCATCGAGTACGAGATCAGCAAGCAGGTCACGGCCGAAGCCACTATCGGCGACAAGACCAAGGACGTCTCGGTTCTCTGGACCAAAGACTTCTAAAGGGCAGGACCGCGCCCGGCTTTTCAGCGATGGCGGACGCGGATCGTCCAGCCGAGCTTGATCAGCCCTTTCAGAACGCGCGGGACGCGCCGGAACAGGTGATGCGAGGGCGGCCGCTTCTCGTGGAGGGCGATGGGAATTTCGCGGACCACGCGATCCATTCTCTGCGCGCGGATGACGAGCTCGCTGGCAAAGAGATCGCGTTCCACCACGCAGGCGCGCGCCACCTCTTCGAGGCGGCCGCGGCGGAAGGCCTTGAGGCCGTGCGTGTCGGTTCCGCGAAATCCGGTGGCGAGCCGCAAGAGCACGGTGATGACCCTCGTCCCCAGCCGGCGGATGAAGGGCCGCCCGTCGTTCGCACCCTTCATCGCCTTCGACCCGACCACCAGGTCCACCCCTTCGTTCAAGAGCGGCAGCGCCCGCTGATAGAAATCCACGTCGCAGAGGTCGATCTCGTCGCAGATGACCTGCTCGCCGCGCGCCTCGAGAATGCCGCGCTTGAGGGCGCGGCCGTAGTTGGGCTCGGGCTCATGGATGTGCCGGATGCGGGGAATCCGCGCCTCCAGCTCGGCGAGGATCTCCAGCGTGCCGTCGCTCGAGCCGTTCTCCGCGAGGATCAGCTCGTAGTCCCAGCCGAGCACATCGAGCTTGCGGCACAGATCCTCCGCCGCTTCGCGCACGATGCCCGCCTCGTTGAAGACGGGGATGACGATCGAGATCATGAAAGATTGCGCGCCGCCTCGCGCCCGGTGAGCAGCGCGTCTTCCATCGAGCTGTATTCCCAGCGGCCGTAGCGGCCGGCGACTTCCACCCCGAAGGAAGCGAGGTGCGCGAGCACGACGGCCCGGGCCTTGGCGTGCTCGTGATCGAAGAGGACGTACGCGACCGGGATGGTCCGGGCGCGCTGCAAGCGGAGGCGGCGCCGATCGATCAGCTTGCATTCCTCGAGGCCGCGCAGCGCCTGCTCGATCGAGAGCGCCGGGTCCACCGCTCCGCGGTGCGCGAACTCCACCGCGAAGCTGCGGCAGCCCGAAGGAGCGAGCGCCGGATTCACCTCGCTGGGGCTGCCGATCCGGTAGAAAGGGAAGCGCTTCTCGGGAAAGTACGCCCAGTGGAAGCGCTCGCCGCCCGCATCTTCCGCGCCGATCTCCACCACCGTGACGGAGACGGCGCGCAGCTTGTCCGCGGCTTCGCGCACCGCAACCGGCACATCGACGAGCAGCCGCGCCACCGCCGGCAGCGGCGCGGTGAGGACCAACCGATCCCACGGGAGCTCTTCGCCGCTCGAGAGCCGCAACCGCCGCGCAGCGAGATCGAGCGCGGTCACCCGCGCGCCGGTGCGCACCTCGCCGGGCAGCCCGCGCACTTCCGCGGCGAGCCCCACGGCGAGCGCCTCGATCCCTCCCGATTTCGGATACCAGAAGGTCGCGTTGTATCCCGCGCCCTCGCCCGCCAGGCCGAGCGCGCCGCGCACGACTTCCTCCAGCGAAGGCCGCGGAATGAAGCGGCCGCCCCACTCGGGCGAGAGCTCCTCGCAGTTCACCGTGTAGAGCTTCTCGTTGTAGGGGAACATGAAGTGCTCGGCGAAGCCCCGGCCGAGATGGCGCAAGATGTAGTCGGCAGCGTTGCCCAGCTCCCCTTCTTTCGCAGCGCGGACGAATCCGATGATGCAGTCGGCGATGGTCTGCGCGGGAAGGCCGTGCAGGTTGAACTGGTAGGGAAATCTGGTCCAGACGCCTTCGCTGTAGATGAGCGCGCGCCGCTGCACCTCGAGCAGGTTTCCCGCCAGCCACTTCCGCGCGATCAGCTCGCGCATCTCGGGGTCGCGCGCGTGCAGCCAGTGGCCCGTCCAGTCGAAGGAAAATCCGCCCACCCGCTCGGTGCGGCAAAGGCCGCCGAGTCGGTCCTCGGCCTCGAGCAGCACGAACTCGCGCCCCAACTCGCGCGCGGCGGAAAGCCCGGCCAGCCCGCCGCCCACCACGACGGTTCTCACAGAAGGCCCTGTACCATGGCGCGCCGGTCGTTTCATTGTCGGAGCCGCAGCCTCAATGCTAGCGTGCTGGATCGGTCATGAGCGATGTTCTCGCCGCCGGCAGCCTCGATCAACTCGTCCGCCCCCACCCCGCGGGCACCGTCCTTTTCCGCGAGGGGGACAAGGGCGACAAGATGTACGTCATCCGCTCCGGCAAGGTGAAGATCGTCAAGCACATCGCCGACAGCGACATCACCCTGGCGGTCCTCGGCACCGGCGAGTTCTTCGGCGAGATGGCGCTCCTGGAGGGGCTGCCGCGCAGCGCCGAGGCCACCGTCGCCGAAGATGCCCTGCTCATCGAAGTGGAGGGGCCCGCCTTCGACACGCTGGTGCGCAAGAACGGCGAGATCGCCGTGCGGCTGATGCGGCGGCTCTCGGCGAGGCTGCGCGAAGCAGACCGGCAGATCCAGCTCTTGATGAGCCGCTCCGGCGCCGCGCGCGCGCTCTCGCTGGTGCGCAATCTCGCCGAGGCGCCCGACAAGGCCGGCCGCAGGCTGCTGCCTCTCGAGGTGACGCCGGACATGATCAACTCACGCGTCGGCCTGTCCCGCGAAGAGGCCAAGCGGGTGCAGCGCAGCTTCGAGAAGAACGGCCTGCTCCTCGCCGCGGAGGGCGGCCGGTGGGCGCTGGGCCCCGACAAGCTGATTAGCGACTTCCTCCTCTACGTCGAGCTGCAGGAGCAATACGATCCTCTCGGCGTGCACGAGCTGGCGGAGCTGGCCGGGCTCAACGAGAAGGATGCCGAGGCCATCGCCCGCCGCGTGCTGCAGGCGCGGCTGGCCGACACGCGCAAGGGATCGCAGAAGCTGGTCGACACTTACAGCACCTATCTCGCCCTCAAGCAGCGCTTCGAGTTCGCAGAGTGAAAATTTCCTGTCCAAAGTGCTCCGCGGCGTATGAGCTGGACGACTCGCGCGTTCCACCGGCCGGCCTCTCCATCAAGTGCCCCAAGTGCAAGAACCCTTTCACGGTGCACAAGGCGAAGGCCGGCGAGGCTGCGCCCAAGGCGGCGAAGCCTGGGGGAGCCGTTCCGTTGCCCGGCCAGGCGGGAGCGAAGTCCCCATCGGCACCCCCGAAGGCCAGGCCGGGGGCGAAGCCTTCTGGCCCACCCGGCGTCGTGCCGTTGCCGGGGATGGGTGAAGACCGAAAGCCGCTGGCCCCGCCAGGCGCTGTGCCTCTGCCGGGCCTCGACGAAGGAAGCATGGAGCAGACGGTCACCGACTTCCGCCCGCCTCCTCCCGGCGGCAAGGGGCGGCCGATGGTGCCGCCTGCCCCGGACCTCGGCGCGGTCCCCTTGCCGGGCCTCGAGGATGCGCCGGCGCCAGGCGCGTCTGACTCGGGCGACCCGTTCGCCAATCTCGATTTCGGCCCGGCACAGAGTCCCCCCAAGAAGTCGGCGAAACCAGCCCCTCAGACCGACGATGCCTTCAAGGTGGACATGGCTCCGGCCAAGCCAGCCGCGACCCTGCCCGACGATGGCGCGATGAACTTCGATTTCGTCGAGCCGCCGCGCGCTTCCAAGCCGGCCGCTCCCCCGCCGGGCGGACCGGACATGCTCGACTTCGTCGACGAGAGCACGGCGGTCACGCCCAAGGATGAGAGGAAGCGACCGCCGCCGCCGATGATCCCGCGCTCCGCCGAGAAGGAGGAGACGCTCTCGCTCTCCGAGGCGGGCCTGGAGGAGCCGCCGCAGGGAAAGCCCGACAAGTACAAGGAGCGGGCCGAGCGCGCCGCTGCCGAGCGCGAGGAGCGCGAGCGCCGCAAGGCGATGCGCGGGCCGGGGATCCTGGAAGTCGGCTTCTTTCCCGCGCTCCGCGCCGTCGTCTCCGTCAAGGGCGCCTCGGCGATCGTGGTCGTCGGGGCGCTCGCCGCCGTGGCGGTCCTCGGCGTGCGCGCGCGCCGTACGCCGGACGGCCTCTTCTGGATGAACAAGTTCATCCCCTCGAAGAAAGCCGCCACCGCTACCGAAGCGAAAGTGATCGACCGGGGCCTCGAGCGTCTCGCCCAGGGCGACTTCGCGGGCGGCCGCGATGCGGTGGTCAGCGCGGCGCAGCTCCTCGGCGTGCTCCCCGACGACGACGAGGTGAAGGCCTTCTTCGTCCTCTCCGCCTCGGAGATGAAAATCGCCTACTCGCAGGTGGGCGGCGACTGGGACCAGGCCAAGCGCGTGGTGGAGAAGATCAAGTCCAGCCGGCCCAACCAGAACCGCGCGCGCGGTGCCTTCGCGCTGGCCAGCGGCGAGGTAGCCAAGGCCAAGCAGTTCCTCGCGCCGCTCGGCGATGCTCCCAATCCCGACGTCGAGTCGGCCTGGCTCTACGCCAAGGCGCTGATGGCCGGCAATGAAACCGCCAAGGCGGCCCAGGTGCTCGACAACGCGCTCAAGGGCAAGGACTCGGCCTCGGCCAAGCTGCTGCTCTTGCGCGGGCAGGTTGCGCGGCAGAAAGGGCAGCTGGCCGAGGCGGCCGTCAATTTCGAGAAGGCGCTCTTGAAGTCGCCCGACAACGGCCGCGTGATGTTGGAGCTGGCCGACGTCTCGCTCCGCCAGGGCGAGAACAAGAGGGGCGCCGAGCTTCTCGGCAAGGCGCTCGACACCGAGGTGCGCAAGTCGCTCGACGCAACCGAAGAAGCGCGCGCCAACATGCTCAAGGGCAGGCTGGCGGCAGCCTCGCACGATGGCAAGGCGGCGGAGGCGGCCTACGAGCGCGCGGTCTCGCTCGATCCCAACGCCGCCGAGATCCACGAGGCCTACGGCGAGTTCCGGCTGCTGCGGCGCGAGTGGGACAAAGCGGCGCGGCAGTTCGATGCTGCGGTCGGCACCGGGCGTCCCACTGCCGCTTCTTTCGCCGGCGCAGCCCGCGCGTATCTCGGACAGAACCGCCTGCTCGAAGCCGACAAGCGGATCAACGAAGCGGTGGGCAAGGATCCCGCCAACGCCCAGTATCTCTACGTCCAGGGGCGGGTCGCGGACGCGATCGGCAAGACCGACGAAGCCTTCAAGCACTACGAGGCGGCGCTGCAGAAGAAGCCCGATCTCGCCGAGGCGCTCGTCGCCGAAGGGATGGTCTTCCTCTCCCGCGGCGACAAGGCCAGGGCCAAGGAGAAGCTCGATGTCGCGCTCAAGGGCGACAGCCCGCGCAGCTCGCCCGAGGAGCAGGCCATCGGCGATCTCGCCCTTGCCCTGGGCGACACCAAGCGCGGGCGCGAGGCGTACGCGCGCGCGCTCGTCAAGGATCCGGAGGACCCGATGGCGCATGCCGGCATGGGCAAGGCGCTGGCCGCGGTGGGCGACCTCCACTCGGCGCGCAAGGAGATGGAGCTGGCGCTCGGGCAGGTGGAGGGCGATGCGGCGATGCTCTACGAGTTCGGCTCGCTCTTGCGCCGCATCGGCGAGTCCGACGCCGCGCTCGAGGCGCTGCGCAAGGCCGTGAAGCTCGACAGCAAGGACCCGCGCTTCCACGCGCGGCTGGGCGCCATCCTCGTCGACCGCGGCGATTACACCGAGGCCGAGAAGCATCTGCGCCAGGCGGCGTTGCTCAACGACCGCCTCGCCGAGGCGCAGTTCAACCTGGCTCGCGCGCTGGCTGGTCGCAAAGCCTTGGCCGAGGCCGTCGACGACATGAAGAGGGCGGTCGAGCTCGACCCCGACAATCCCGAATACCTCTACCACCTCGGCCTCATCTACGAGATGGGCCAGCAGGTGCAGGACGCGGTCGACTCCTTCCAGCGATCGATCGAGAAGAGTCCCCGGAACGCCGATGCGCTCGAGCACCTGGGATTGAATCTGATGGTGGAGAACCGCTTCGCCGAAGCGGTGGCGTCCTTCAAGAAGGCGGCCGAGCTCGATCCGCGCCGCCCGCGCCTCTGGGCGGAAGTGGGGGACGCCGAGCAGCAGTCGGGCGACCTCGACTCCGCAATCCGGGATTTCCAGAGGGCGTTGGCGCAGGACGCCTCGCTGATCGGCGCCTGGACGAAGCTCGGCATCGCTTTCAAGGACAAGGACTGCAAGGGTTGCCGATCGCGCGCTCTCGATGCGCTCCGGCGGGCGACCCGCAACGATCCGACCGACGCCACCGCCCACCATGAGCTCGGCTACATGCTCAAGGACGACGGCAGGCGGCGCGAGGCGATCGCTGAATTCAAGCGCTACCTCGAGCTGCGGCCGGACGCCGGCGACGTCGCTACCGTGCAGGACGACATCTATTACCTGCAGGAGGAGTCGCGGCGCTCGCCGTGATCTTCTCGGTCTCGGTCGACCTCGACGGGCTTGACTGCTACGCGGCCATCCACGGGCTGTCGCTCTCGCTCGACGATCGCGCGCGGCGGGCAGTGCCGGAGGTGGCGCTGCAGCGACTGCTCGAGACGCTCGAAGAGGTGAAGGCGACCTTGTTCGTCATCGGGAGCGAGGCGGAGATCGCACCGCGGATGCTGCGCTCGGCCGCGGCCGCAGGGCACGAGATCGGCTCGCATTCGTTCGCTCACGACTATGCACTCTCGCGCCGCTCGGGCGAGCAGATCGCGCGCGATCTGGAAAGCGCGGACACCGCCATCGAGGCCGCTTGCGGACTGCGGCCGCGCGGATTTCGCGCGCCGGGGTACACGCTCTCCACCGCGCTTCTTCGGGCGGTGCGCGCGCGCGGCTACCTCTACGACAGCTCGCTTCTCCCCTCGCCGCCCTATTACGCAGCGAAGGCGGCGGTTCTCTTGCTGCGGCGCGGCCGGGGAGCGAGCATCCTCGGCGGCATGGGACAGCTCTTCGCGCCTCGCCGGCCGCACTGGCGCGAGGGAGTACGCGAGCTGCCGGTGGCGACCGTGCCGCTCTTGCGTGCGCCTTTGATCGGGACCGTGGTCCTCGGCGTGCGCGAGGGGCTCGCCGCCATGCTCTCTCGCCGGGCCGCCGCCGGCGGACATTTCAACCTCGAGCTGCACGGCATCGACGCGCTCGACGCCTCCGACGTGCCGGCCGGGATCGCCGCGGTGCAGCCCGGGCTGCGTCTCGCCGCTGCAGAGAGGTTGCGCCGCCTCCGCTCTCTCTTGCGCGCGCTGCGCTCCTGGGGCGAGCCGTGCACGCTCGAGCAGGCGGCCGTGCGGCTCTTGCCGTCCTGAAGGCGTTGGGTGCGGAGCGATCAGTCAGGCTTCAGTGAGCGGGCCTTGCTCACCAGCGGTGCGGGAGCGTGCGCTGCGGCCTGGTCGCAGATTCTCGCCGCGTCGCCGTTCGACATCCGCGTCAGCGCTGCGCAGCGAACGAGCAGGGCGTAGGGATCGCCCGGCGTCGTGCGCTCGAAGCGATCGACTTCGCGCAAGAGCTGCGGCAGCTCCTGCGGCGAGAGTTTCTCGACCGCGCCGACGACGGGGCCGTGCGGGCGGAAGAACCTGAACTCCAGGTCGGCGATCAGGCCCGCGAAGCGCGCGACGTCGCGGCGCAAGAAGAGCTCGTTGACGTCGTCCCAGTAGACCAGCGCCCAGGCAGGGCCGTCGAGAAGATCGCGCCCGCTCAGCCACGGCGAGGTGCGCAGCGGCGCAGCCCACTCGACGTCGAGCGAACGCAGCCAGGCCTCGAACTGCTGTGGCGAATGGCTGACGCGATAGAAGTCGGCGAAGAACTGGCGCGGAAAGCACTGCACCCGGCCGTCGACGAAAGCCTCGAAGCCGGCCCACTCCCAGTAGCCGCCCTGGTCGTAGGCGTTGAAGAGCCTTCCCTCGATGCCCCGCTCGCGGGCGAAGGCTGCGGCGCGCACCGGCAGGACCTTGGCGTTCCATTCCGCTCCGTAGCGGTGGCGCAGCAGGCGGTCGGCGCGGTGGTCCGCGGCGCAGGCGACGGTCACCGCCAGCGCGGCAAGCAGCTGAGCGCGCCCGCGGAGAAGCAGGAGAGACGCCGCCACGGCGGGCAGCGCGAGGATCTCGAACTCGTAGACCATGCGCCACGCTTTGAGGCCGAGCGCGGCGAAGAGCACCAGCGCGGCGAGGTACGCCGGCCGCTCCCGCCGCGTCCGCCAGGCGAGCACCAGCGCGACCGGCACGAGGAGATAGAAGATCGGCTCCTCGCGCACAGACGGCGGCAGGTATTCCTCGATGACGACGACCTGCTGCACGCCGAGATGGAAGAAGAGCGAGCGCAAGTCGAAGAGCCCGCCCGGATTCGCGCAGAGCGCGGCAATTCCCAATGCAGCGATGACCAGCTCGGATGCGCGCCGCGCTCGCCAGAATTCCTCCGCGCAAAAGAGGCCGAGCAGGCCCGCGGCGAAGGGCGCGCCGGAATGAAGATTGCCCGCCAGGGCGATGACGGGCACGCAGAGCGCGCGAAAGAAAGGTCCCCGCCCCTCGCCGGCCAGGCAGAGCGCGAGCACCAGCGCAAACCCCGCCCAGGTCGCGACGTGCGGGCGTACGGTGAGCCGCCCGAGCAGGAGGAACGCGCCGGCAGGGACGATGAACGCCGCGCGCCCGCACGCCCAGGCGAGCGCGCAGATCACGACACCGAAAACGGCGAAGGTGGCGAGCTGCAGTCCGAAGAGCCCGAATCGCGCGGTGAGCGCGTACGTCGTCCAGTCCCACAGCCAGGAAGTGTCGTACCAGGGGAAGTCGCGCGCCGTCCAGGCGAGCGCGTTTTCGTGGACCAGGCCGTGTTGCGAGATGGAGCGGCCGAGCGCGAGGTGCCAGCCCGCGTCGGTGTCGCCGATGACCCAGAAACAGGCCGCGCCGGCGCTGAGCCAGCCGGCGAGCGGCCAGAGGAGCCTTCTGCGATCCATCCGCCGCTGTTGTACCTTTTCTCTCGATGAACGACGCGCTCGCCGTCTTCGAGAGCGAAAGCGGCATCGAAGTCGCCGTCTGCCTGGCCTCGGCGATGGCGCGCGAGGCGGCTGCGCGGCACCACCTGCGCGCCGGGAGCGGCGCTGTGCTCGGCGAGGCGCTGGCCGGCGCGGTGCTCGTCGCCGCGATCGAAGGGGCCCGCGTCGACATCCAGCTCGAGTGCAACGGTCCCTTGCGCGGCCTGCTCGTCGATGCCGATGGATCCGGCGCGGTGCGCGGCTTCGTCCGGGTCGGCGATCTGGAGAGCGCGGGCGCCGGGCGATTCGATCCACGGCCGCTGCTCGCCAGCAAGTTCGACGAGCGCGCCGGAGTGCTTTCGCTGCTGCGCGCCGAGGAAGGGCGCGACTCGCCCCATCGCGCGGTCTTTCCCTTCGCCGGGGCGAATCTCGGCGCGGCGCTCACCTTCTACTTGCGCAACGATCGGGCGCAGGGCGGCGAGATGGCGCTCGAAGCGGTGCTCGCAGAGGAGCCGTTGGTCGCGGGGGCGCTGCTCTCCGGCGAAGCGGCCCATCTCGGCCATGCGCTGCGCCGCTCCGCGCTCTACGAAGCGCTGCTGCGCGCGCAGAGCGCGGAGGGGATCGCACGCGAGCTGGCCCGGACTTTCGCTCTCGGCGAGGTGCGCCTGCGGAGGGAGCTACAGCCGCGCTTCGCCTGCCGCTGTTCGCGCGCCCGTCTCCTGCGCGCCCTGCGGACCCTCGGCAAAGCCGAGCTTCGCGACATGGCGACCAAGGACGGCGGGGCTTCGGTGACCTGCGACTTCTGCGCCGCGGCGTATCGCCTGGAGGCGGCCGAGCTGCTCGAGCTCGCCGGATAGAGCGCATCTCACAACCTCAAGTTGCAACTCCACAAGCGTAGTAACCGTCTTGCTTGTCAAGCGACCT
>Ga0209471_1000489_pt1 | contig 26768 bp, 24 predicted proteins | sample GraSoiAngelo_128_FD_185885 | JGI IMG/M metagenome (GOLD analysis project Ga0209471, IMG submission 185885) | Grasslands soil microbial communities from the Angelo Coastal Reserve, California, USA - 14_0927_12_20cm (SPAdes) (version 2) | ecosystem: Environmental > Terrestrial > Soil > Grasslands ... | reverse complement strand
CGCGCTATCCGCTTGTGATTCGCAATCATCCCATGCGAGCGTAGCTCTACGGTGACGCCCCTGTAGCCGTAGCGCCAGCGATGCTTGATAACAAGGTTCTGGACAGCGGATCGCAGGGTCACTTCCTCTTCATCTTGCCATCCACGCCGCAAGTACCGATAAAATCCAGCCCGGCTCACCTGCCCCAATTGGCACAGTCGCTCGACACCCAAACCACCTTGCAACGGCATCCTTGTTCTTATTTCGTCGTAGATGCCTTGTCGCCAGGAATATCCCTCTGCCGACGTCGAGCTCCTACTCTTTGCAAGGCATGTCTGAAAAAATCTACCTCCATAGTCTTATTCGCTAACAGTCGCTTTAGTTTGATGATTTGCTTGCGCAAGATCAGCTCGCGGGATCGCACAGGCGGAGGAGGGTTGGTCTCGTCGAGGCGGTCGCGCCAGTTGTAAAGGATTCTGCGACAGATCCCGAGCTCTCGTGCGAGCCCGACGATATTGCCGCACGAGTTCATCCGTTCAACAGCCTGCCGCCGAAACTCGTTGCTATAACGCTGCCCTTTCTTTCGTTCCACTTTGCGCCTCCCGGGCCCAACTCGGCGGCTGAGTGACTGTCGCGCCCCGAGCTCCTCGAACCCCGTCTGGATAGCTTCCGTATAGCGACCATCCGCCCGGAATGTGCCGAGCGAACGGCACCTCTAAGCACGCGCCAGGCCAACGGGCAAAACCTCGCCAAGCCTGCTTCTATTCTCGCTTCTCCAAAACCTCGCGGACTTTCTGACCAAGCATGTCCATGGAGAAAGGTTTCTGAACAAAAGCTCCGCGCCAGTCTTTAGTGGCGCGTTGATCAGCAGTATATTCCGAATACCCGGAAACGTAGAGCACCTTGAGTCCCGGGCGTTGAGCGAGTAGCCGCTCGGCTAATTCCCAGCCTCCCATCTTCGGCATCATCAGGTCGGTCAAAAGCATGTGGATCGTGCTGTCCTGCTGTTCCGCAAGCAGCAAAGCCTCGACGCCATCCTTGGCCTCGAGCACAGTGTAGCCGTTCTGCCTGAGAAACCCCGCTACGAGCTCGCGAACAGCTTCCTCATCTTCGGCCAGCAAGAGCGTCTCCGTTCCGCGAGTCGCCGCGACCGCACGTTTGCTCGGCTGCATCAACATGAACGATTCGTCAACGCGCGGCAGATAGACCTCGAATGTCGTGCCTCGGCCAGGTTCGCTGTATACCCAGATAAAGCCGCTACTCTGCTTCACAATTCCGTATACCGTCGCCAACCCCAGCCCCGTACCTTTGCCCTGTTCTTTGGTCGTGAAGAACGGCTCGAAGATGTGGCTCTGCGTTTCCGCGTCCATCCCGTGGCCGGTATCGCTTACGGCAAGCAGGACATATTGGCCGGGCTTCGCTGGGGGATGTTTGCGGGCATACGCCTTGTCCATGACGAAATTCTTGGTCTCGACGACTAGTTTTCCACCACGTGGCATCGCGTCCCGGGCATTCACCGCCAGGTTCATGATGATCTGCTCGAGCTGCCCCCGATCCGCTTTCACGCGTCCCAGCGTCCAATCCGGTACGAGGAGGAATTCGATGTTCTCGCCAATCAGCCGTGGCAGCATCTTGCTCAGCTCAGCAACAACGGCGTTGAGATCAAGCACTGTCGGTTGCAACACTTGCATCCGTGTAAAGGCCAGAAGCTGCCGCGTCAACGAAGCAGCTCGGTCCGCCGCCTTGTGGATCTGCTCGACACTCCGTTGTTGTGCGGCGCTCTGCGCCGTGGCGTCCGACAATATGTCGTTATTGCCCTTGATTACGGTGAGCAGATTGTTGAAGTCATGCGCAAGGCCCCCGGCCAGTTGACCAATCGCTTCCATTTTGTGTTTCTGGCGAAGTTGTTGCTCCATTTGTCTGCGTTCCGTGACGTCGGAGAGCAGACCCTCGGCGTATCTTTCTTCAGGCCTCCCTGCGATTAAGGCAGCGCGGTCGTGCCACCACATCCAACGACCGTCGCCGTGTTGTATCCGGTACTCGACGTCGAACGGCCGATTCTCATGGAACAGTTTCGTGTATGCGTCTCGCACTCGTTCACGGTCGTCGGGGTGCATCCGCCCGAACCTGAGCCGTTCACCCTCGCTGTAAATCTCCGCGCGGGCGTAGCCAAACACCTTCTCTATTTTCTCGCTAATGAAAAATACTCTTCCGCGTTCGTCAGCCTTCCAGACGACCTCAGGAGTGTTCTCGATCAGCCGACGATACTCCTCCTCCCGATGGCAAAGTTCTTCCTCGGCTCGCTTGCGCTTGGTGATGTCCGTAGCGATCCCCCCGGTCGCGTATATCTTTCCATTCGCGTCGAACAGAGGAAATTTGTGGACAATGCTGGTATGCAGACCGCCTTCTTGTAACGCAGTCTCCTCAAATTCCATCGGAACGCCCGCATGGAGCACTCGGAGGTCGTTGGTTCGAAACGCGAGACCCTGTTCTCTCGGGAATACTTCCTCGTCCTTCTTGCCTCTGATCTGTTCCTGGCCGACCCCAAGCGTACTCTCGAACTCCTTGTTGATAAGCAGATAACGCCCTTCCGTATCCTTGACGAAAATTAGATTCGGGCTGTTATCCAAGAGAGCTTGGAACCGCTTATCGCTTTCCCGCAGTGCCTCCTCCGCTCGCTTGCGGTCAGTGATATCCTGAATTTGTGAAAAGAAGAAAAGAGGCTGGCTCTCGCGGCCGTACACCAACGACACACTCAATAGAATCCAGACAGCATGTCCCTTCTTGTGGATATATCTTTTTTCCATCTGGTAGGAGCGAATCTCGCGCCGCAGCATTTGGTCGACATAGCTGAGATCCGCTTCCAGATCTTGCGGATGAGTAATCTGTTGAAAATTGGTGGCCAGGAGCTCCTGCCCAGAATAACCAACGATTTGGCACAGCACCTCGTTCACGCGAAGCCAGGCACCGTCCAATCCGACGAGTGCCATTCCGATCGCGGCTTGGTCGAAGGCTCTCCCGAAACCAGCTTCCGATCCCCAAGCAGCATGGGATGATGCTTCGCTGTTGCTTTGTCGAGCCTGCGGCTGGGTGAGCCCGGCGGTTCTGGACAATCCGCCTTCAAAGGGGTGACGCTTCTCTTCTTTCACAACGCCTTCCGAAGGGTCAAAGATACTTGTTTATCGTAGATGAGGGCCGGTAGGGACTCAACGTTACCGCGGTACTTGGTTGCATAGATTGCAACCTTCTCTTCCCATGCGCCGACGAAATGGATTTGCAGGGCCCTCAGTAAGCGCCTCATCCGAATGCCGGAAGAGAACGGATCAACCTCCTGGAAGTTGCCTGGCACCTTCTTGGAGCAGTCGAATTTGCAGCCGACTTCAGAGGAGCGGCTGACACCGGGCATACTGGGGAAGACGCACGTTCACGGAGCCAGATTGGATCTGCGAGATGACCTGCTCAAGTCAACACCGCTGGGATGGGCGTGCCGCTGGGGACGCAGAAAACTGGTCGAATTGTTTATCCAACGTGGCGCACCGGTTGACGAGCCGGACGCAGAACCGTGGGCAACACCTAAAGCCTGGGCTGCGAAAATGGAGCATGAGACTATCCTCGACATATTGCGGCGGCATTCATGAAGAAGGAGAACCCGGTAAACCTCGCCCTTACGAGCGATCGTCTCCAGAGGATTGCAATGCCAGGGTTGTCGCAACTCGGACCTAATCCTGACGATAACGAAACATGCTGGTCGAGTCCCGGTAACCGTAGATTTGGCTCAGGGAACTAGCGGAACTTCGCCGGTAACGCGAAACGCCTGCTTATGGGGTTGACGTTTTGCAGTCGATAGCCGCGCCAAGGAAAATCACGCCTGCGTCGTCACTGAAAGCAGCAGTTCTGCACCAAGTGCTCTTGTCGTTCATGTCGGATGGTCGCTTAAGCGTGATCTGGTAGTGCATTCCGTCTGAGCTAGTTGTGATCGTCAGTTCATACGGCTTCGGATTCTCAAGGTCAATCGGTGACTCGCTCAAGGGCCTCTTCGTATGGAGGGACGTGGACGTCTCCTCCTGAGAAACGAATCGCGGTGCCGGTTTCGCAAGGTCAGTTGGTGATTGGCTCAACAAGCCCTTCGTTCGGAGAAAGGTGAGCAACTCCTCCCGAGAAGCGAACCGACCGGTTTCGTGACGATACGAGTACTCTTCGGTATTTAGGAGGCGTAGAGTGTTCACCAGCTTTCCAGTTGAGATTTCGGCTTGCCCGGTCACCTGAGAAGGAATCGCTACTGCTGTCACAAGGATTCCCAGAAAACCGCAAAGCAGAGCAGGACAAATTCTCTTCATATAAACCTCCAGTGAAGTCAATCATAGCTAACCCTGCGCTGAAACTGCCATTGCAAAAATTTCTTTGGGCTTTGGGGGGGCCACTGCCTGATTAACGCTTCTCGTAGACTTGAAATCCGTCGCGAAAGCTGGCGGGTCACATGGGCGAGAACGCGACTAATTGATTGGATAACGTCGTCGGCTCCCTCCGGGCGAGTAGACTTGGTAGCGGTTTCTTCGACCAAGGCTCGGAGGAAAGGAGCCGAGCGACTATGTTGATTATAGGATGTGATTTTCACACACGGTTTCAGAAAATCGCAATGATGGATACCACGACGGGCGAACTTGTAACGCGCCGCTTGGAGCATGGCACGGGCGAGGCCGAGAGGTTTTATGCTGCACTGGCGGCTCCCGTCCGCGTCGGCATAGAAGCCACCCTCGCCACGCAGTGGTTCGAAAAGATGCTCCGTCACTATGGGCATGAACTGTGGATTGGCGATGCGGCGGAGATCCGCGCGGCGATGGTGCGCAAACAAAAGACAGACGACCGGGATGCTCTGCACATCCTCGACTTGCTGATGCAGAATCGTTTTCCGCGGATTTGGGTGCCCTCCCCTGCGGAACGTGATGTTCGGCAGTTGGTCCGGCATCGGCACAAGCTGGTGCGCTTCCGAACCTCGGTGATGAACCAGCTGCACGCGCTAGCAATGGGGCAAGGTCTTTGCCTCAGGAAGAAGCTCTGGACCACGGTGGGCCGTCAGAAACTGGAAAGCCTGACCCTCGATCCGTGGGCCAGCCGTCGCCGGCGGGAGCTGCTCGAGCTACTCGATCAACTCGACCCTTCGATCGGGGAGTTGGACCGGGCGGTGATCAGCGAAGCGGAAAGCCGCCCCACGGCCGTCTGTTTGATGCAGCAGGTCGGAGTGGGGCCGGTGACAGCACTGGCGTTCGTGTTGACCGTCGGACCGGTGAGCCGCTTTCCGAACAGCAAAAAACTGGTGAGTTATCTAGGCCTAAATCCCAGTGAAGAGAGTACTGGAGGCCGCCAGCGGCTCGGTGCGATCAGTAAGCAAGGCAATACTATGCTGCGTTGCTTACTAGTCGAAGCCGCGCAGACCAGCGCGCGACTCGATCCAGAATTGCGGCGGAACTATCAGCGATTAAAGCTCCGTCGTGGCAATAGTGGGGTGGCGAAGGTGGCCATCGCACGAAAGTTGGCGGTGCGGCTGTACTGGAAGCTGCGTGAAGCAGACCGGCCGAACACCGCCGCTCGCATGCAGGGTAGCCCGGCAAGTCCTGTGGTAGGCGAAAGCCTATCGGCTAATTGATTGAGCGCCCTGCCTCCCCTTTGCAGAAGAACGGGGAGATCGGAGAACAAATCATGGTCTGAAGTTAAGATCGCATACATGGTTGGTGGAGTTAGTTAAATTCCCCGTAGGATTCTAAGGAGCGAGCCTTGGTCGAGGTGAACCAACGGATTCCTAACAGGGACGAAGCTGCGCTTCGTCCCGCCGCGCATGGTGGCGAGCCGTCCGCGGCGTCAAGGGTCTTCGATGAACGCCCGCTTTCGCGGGCGCCCTTGACCCCGCTCACGGCTCGCAGGCGCGGAGGTGTCTAAAAAAAACTCTTGACAGCGCCGACGACGTTATACATGGCGCGCTGGTTGCGCGCATCTATGCAGGGCAGTACCCGGACGAAGTAGCGGGCTTGGTTTTCGTCGACCATGCTGCGTTTTCGCCCCGAAAGGGCATGTTGAGTCCTCCTCCCAGCGATGCGAAAGTTTCGCCTCCGGCGCCGCACCCAATGCCTTCAAATCCAAGCGGTGGACCCGACGTCGCCATTGGAATTGAGGGCGACCCCAACTTCACCAAGCTGTCTGACCGGGACCGCGAGCTTCATCTTTGGGCTATTGCGCAGCCTCGCTATCAAAAAGCCTTGGAAACGAACCATGAAATCATGCCGGGATGTGTCGCGGCCGCCGACGCAATCAGCAAAGGTCATCCTCACCCGCTCGGGGACAAGCCGGTCGTCGATATAAGACGTACAAACGAATTTCGCAGCGAAGAATACGAGAAACTCCAAACCGACCTGCTGTCCCTTTCGCGGAACAGCAAGGAGCTGATTGCTGAGAAGAGCGGGCATTTCGTCATTATCGACAGGCCCGACGTTGTGATTGATGGCATCAGGCAAGCGGTGCAGTCGGCCCGCAACAACACGAAGCTTTAGCACACCGAGAGCGTCTGCATTAGGCGCAGGATTCTGTCCAATATGTTCGTTGACGTTAGCTGGGTTCTCAACTCCTGGTAGACAGCGTTCGCGGCAATTTGAAATGCTGGCAAATACCACCAGGGAGGTGCCTGGTTTTTGAACCGCGAGGTCGGTCACTTCTCCAATTTCGCCACTTATCGGGCATGTGAACCTAGTATGTTGCCAGTTTGTCGAGCGGGCGAAACCGGCCAACGTCGGAAGCATCACTCGTAACGGAGAGCCACGAGTGGATCGGTTTGTGCCGCGTGGCGAGCAGGCAGCAGGCACGCGGCTAGGCCGACGAGCAGGATAAGAGCAATCACGGCAGCGAATGTCGATGCATCCGTGGTCGAAACACCCGAGATTTCGCTAGCGAGAAAACGCGTGAGTGCATAGCTCGCGAGAAGGCCGATGAGAATGCCACTCGCCACCAGACGGAGGCCGTTGAGAAGCACGAGCCGAAGAATATTCCTCTGTTGAGCTCCGAGCGCCATGCGAATCCCGATTTCGTGAGTGCGCAGGGAGACGGTATAGACCATCACGCTAGAGATCCCGATTGTGACGAGCAGAAGACCAATGGTAGCGAAGGAGCCTAGGGTAACGAGTTCAAATTGGGGTCCACGGTAGAAAGCTCGCAGCGAGCCTTCGAGCGTTCCTGATGCTGAGATCCCAACATTTGGATCAATCTCCCGCACTTCCTGTCCGACGGTTCTCAAAAGTAGTGCTGGATCCAAGGCCGTCCTAGCCATGTAGGTCCGCCAGCTATATCCCTGAACGCTATAGGGGATGAAGGCTTGGGGAAGGGCTTCCCGAGCGGGGTTGTCAAAGTTCCGAGTCTTGTAGTCCCGTACGACCCCAATGATTTCGAAATAAGTGTCGTGCGGCGCATCCAGAAAGGTACGGTCGAGAACGTCCATCTTGACTTGTCGGCCGAGCGGGTCTTCGTTCGGAAAATAATGGCGAACAAACGCCTGATTTACAACCATAACTTGGCGAGCAGCACTCACATCGTCTTCGGAGAACAATCTGCCGCGAATCAAAGGCACGCCGAGCATTTGGAAATAACCTTCGCTAACCGACTCAAGTGTGGTCTGCCAACGTTCCGTATGAGTCTTGCCGGGAATGATTGTGTCGCTCCATTCGTCTTGCAGCGGTGGTTCCTCAATCGATTCGGAAACGGAGATCACGCCAGGAAGATCACGAAGCCGGTCGAGGATTTGGCGAGTAAGCACATTCTTCTTTTCTCGCGTGACGTCCACGTCGGTGTTATAGGCCTTGGGCAGAGAGAGACGAAAGTAGAGAACGTTTTGTGGATCGAATCCCAGGTCCACGCGCGTCAGCAGAAGAAAGCTGCGCATCACGAGGCCAGCGCCAATCAACAAGACGATAGAAAGAGCAACCTCGCCAATCACCAGAGAGGCCCGCAGTTTGCCATGACGAAAAGTAGTTCCAACGCCTTTGCCGCTGCCCGCGAGCCGCGGTTGCAAGTCGCCGCGCATCGTGTGGAGAGCCGGAGCAAGACCGCACAGGATCGTCGTCAGAAGCGTTATGCCCAGTGCTAACAAAAGAACTGCCGCATTCATGTGAATTAGGGTTTCCTCTGGGAGTGTTCCAGCAGGGATGAGCGCCACGACAATTGTTAAAGCGAAATACGCCAAGGCACAGCCAGTGATCGAGGCGACCGCTGCAAGCACGAAGCTCTCTGTAAACAATTGTTGGATCAGACGAGCGCGGGAGGCACCCAGCGTGGAGCGCATGGCCATTTCCCTTTCTCGCGCGGTTGCACGAGCCAACAAAAGGTTCGCAACGTTACCACAGGCGATTAGTAGCAAAAGCAGGACTGCAGCGAGCAAGCCATATATTGTTTTCTTGAATCCCCCGATAAGACTGTCGAGTAGAGTTTGCGGCACAATCGCGAATTTTTCCGGGAGTGGAAATGGTCCGCCAGGATTTGCCTTCTGGTAGCGGTGCGCAATGGCATCAAGATCGGCTCCTGCGGCCTGCACGTTCACACCCGGCTTAAGGCGTCCCATAACTGAAGCGTCGCTCCGCCCGTCACTCATTGGCAGCCAGAAGTTGGCCCTAAACGCATTGAACCGCGAAGGCATGATTCCGACCAGGTGTTGTGGGCTTGCCGTTGAGAATGAAGGTTTTGTTGAGAATGTTTGGATCGCCACCGAATTCCGATTGCCAGAAGTGGTAGTTCATCACGAACACTGGCGGAGCATCCGGGCGGCCATCATCTGGCGAGAATGTGCGCCCGAGGAGCGGCGGAACGCCCAGGAAATCGAATGTGTTGGCCGTGACAGTTTCACCTCTCGGCCAGTAGCGGATGGATTTGCCGTTGTCGTACTGGAGGCGTATGCCGTTATAGGCGATGGTTTCCTCAAACACGTGGTTTTGTTCACGAAAGGCGCGGGTTTCGTCCGGCAAGAAAAAATCGCGTCCTTTCCATCCACCAACATTTGTGAGATTTTGAATTCGAAATACGACGGAACGCTCGAAATTCTTGTAGGGAAGCGCATCGACAATAACACTGTAAATAACGTTGAACATGACCGCCGTCGTGCCGATGCCCAGAGCCAAGGCGAAGATGGCGACTAGGGAGAAACGACGATTCTTGCGGAGGTTGCGCAGGGCGTAGAGGAAGTCGCGGGCAAGACCATCCAGGTGGCTTTCCATACGAGCAAAATCTACACCGAACCGCCCGCAAATTGTAGGGACCAGCGGTAGCTATGCAGGCCGCCTTCAAGTCCTGGTAAACAGCGAAGCCGTCCAAATGGTTTCGTCTTCATTGATCGCGCACTCGACATTTCATTGTGGAAGGGACGGTCCAGAACAACGCCTGGCCACGCCGAGCCAAAAGTTCAAGATCGCTGATGGCCAGACACAAATCAAGCCGCGTCTTCTCCTTCTCGGTTTCTCGGTTCACCTTGCGTCCTCGGGAAGGTCATTAAGCGCCTTCCATGAGTTGGCCGGTTCAGAATGTCCGGCCTCATGACCAATGGTGAAATTTGCTCACCTCGCGACCTCGTAGCGCACCTCGACGACGCCGTCCGGGAACTTCTTGGTTGAAAGCAAGCGAAGTACGATGTCCCGATGGCGCGGCGCCATCAGCGGTATTCCCTCACCGATGAAGTTTGGAATGACGTGAATATCGAACTCGTCGATCTCACCAGCGTCGAGAAACGAGGCAATCAGTTCACCCCCTCCCATCATCCAAATGTGTTTTCCCGGCGTCGCTCGAAGACGCTGCGCGAATGCTTTCACCGCCGCTGACACGAATTCGACTCCGGGTGCTGCCCGTTTCGGCGGCTTCTTTGAGAAGACGTAATTGCTCACCTTTCTGTCGAACATCGCCTCTTTCTGGCCTTTCTTGTTGTGATAAGAGAGAACCCAGTCGTACGTTTTTCGGCCCCACAGGATGGTGTCAATCGTCCGGTAGAACGAGGTCATACCGTAATCGAATTTGCGGGGCCGACGATTCAGCCATTCGACATCACCGTTTGGCCTGGCGATGTAGCCGTCGGCGCTTGTCGCAATGTACACGATGATTTTTCGATGTGCTTTCATGAGACACCCATTTCTCAACTATCGGGTGCGGTTTTCCTGGGCATGGCGGCGTCAATACTCGCACAGTTCAGGAAAAGCGGTCTACGTCCCGACAAACAGCGATCCCGTCTACATGGAATCCGTTGTGAGGGGTCAAGTGGACGGGAACGGCACAAATCGGGAGTTGAGGAGAAACTACATATCACCATTCACTTCAGTAAGTGGCACGACATGGAATAGCCGCGCCCAGAGCAAATGCGGCGCAAGTCAGGGCAGGGCGTCGAAGAGCCAAACCAATAATACAAGGAGGACCTTCTTGAGGGTCGCGCCGATTAGCTTGAGGAAGAACTCCACCAGGTTGTCGTCGCGCTGCTGGTCGGGGTAAGTCAACGGGCTGTTCATAGCCTGTGAGCTAGTTCCCTTCATGAGGCAAGGGTAACACGCATCAGGGTGATGTAGTCTTGCTGGCTTGGTCCGGGGCATTCCAGCAACAAGTCCACCACTCCGGTCAATTCCGTGCCCGACAGCGCTTCGCGCCGGATGACTTCGAGAAGTTCGCTCTGGTTGCCTTGCGGCAACCGCACCAGCTGCCGCGCGGCAGAGGCGGAGAGCAATCCCAGGCGCAGTTCGTCCTGCGACTCGGGCCCCAGACGCTCGAGCAGTGCCAGTCGCCGGCAGACCCAACTCTTGTGACGACCCAGCAGCTCCGCTACTTCCACCTGACTCAGTCCGTCGTCGCGAACCAACGCCTGCACGATCCAAGCTTCTTCCAGTTCTCGCGTCCGGCCTCCCGCGCGATTCAGCCCGTAGATGGCCGCCTTCGCCGCTCGATCGTCCGCCTCCAGGACGCGAGCCGAAAGATGGTGCATCGGGGCCAGCCCGCGTGCCGCTCCCAAGCGTTTGAAGCCGTCGATCAGCTCGTAGTGCCCCCCTCGCTGGCACACCACCACCGGGGATAGCTGGCCAGAACGATCCAGCGACCGAGCCATGGCGCGTTCCGCTTCCGGCTGATGCGACCGATAGCGTCCGTAGTGTTCGCCGATCTGCGCGCACGGCAGATCGAGCAGATTCTCGGCAGCCCAACGCAACACGCGCGCCTCCAGGAAGTGCACACCATGAAGAAGAGAGAACGGGAAAACCAACCACCGGCTCTTCTCGTTCCCTTTCCCTCTTGTGGGCCAGCCGAAACCTACGAAAATTCCTCTGCTGGCGTCAATATGTCCAGATGATCTCCGGAAAGATTCACACCATCCCGGATACTTCGTTACTTCACCAGGTATGGCGCAGCTATTACTCCCTGCGCGGCTTTCGCCAGCGTCGTTCCCGCTCCAAAACACGCTCCAGCGCACGTCGGCACTGCTTCGAACAGAATCTCTGCCGCGGGGATCGGGAGGTACGCAGGAACTTTTCGCAGCAACCAGGCCGGTCGCAGGAATAATCAAGAAAATTTAAGGCTGATGACCCTCGCGGCCTCTCCCGCGCTCGGTTCTTTCCTGTCGCGCACGCGCTCGCGGTAGCGTCGGCTCTGGGCTTTTCGCTTTTCTTTACCCCGCAGAGTTGCCCGGTACGTGGGGTACGAATTGAAGAAGTCCCGAGGAGCGTTCCTCCCGGACATTCCTGCTTCTTATTTCGACTGCTGACGAATGTAAGTCTAAGGAGGTCATCTGAACGGCGAAGCAATGCGAGAATGAGAATGGCCCATTAAGTATTGAGTCTGCTGCTCGGCCTGGCAATCAGGTTGAGGACTGCGCCTGCGGGGGAAAGAGATCCAGCCACAATTTCAGCGTTAGATCGTGGCGAGACTCGTTTGAGAGATTGGGGCGCTGTTCGCGTTCATATCGTTCCCGGAGCAGGCTTGGATCGAGCTTCAATTTGCCCACCAAGTATTCCACGTCCTCGCGGTCCTTGGGACTGTTTCGCTCAAGTTTGGACAGAATCAGGTCGTACGGATCGGGAACGTAGATGCGAAGATTTTTGAACCGTCCAGGAAAAAGCTCCGTCAGGCGTGTCTTGTAGTCTTCGGGCATTGTGTTTACAGCGACGTACTGCAAATAAACCCTGTGCTTCTTGGCAAGACCCGAGCCTCGACCAGCAATTGCTTCTAGGTCGTGATGCGGCAGAATGGCAACACAATCCAAATCCGATGTCACTCGCGGAACGCCATACAAAACGATGAGAACGAATCCGCCGATGCAGTGAAGTGCGATAGGCTCTGGCACACGAGAGTCTAGCTCATCCAAAAAAGCCGCCCAGGGGGCAGGCAGATTGATGTCAGGCACCGGCTCAGAAGGCATACTGGAAGTGTTCCGGTCGCCAATCAGTCAAGAGGTTCCAATGTTTCGCCTCCTCGGTGCGATTCGCCAAAACCCATTCTCGCTCTGTCGCACTACGAGGCGGTTTGCCGAGCGTATCCTCCTTAGCAAGTCGGCTCTTGTCCAGAGTTCTCTCCAGTTCAGACAACGACCGAGTGCGGCTTTCGTCCAGCGGAGCGGCCTTTTCAGACATCAGACGTGCTAGGCTAGCGACAAAACCCAAACGGTTTTGCAGATCACGAACCTTGGCCTGTTCGACTAGCCATGCCCAATCCGCATTCGAGTACCGCAGGAGGAGCCAGGGTAGGGCCTCTACCACCCGCGCCTCTAGCTGATCGTTTGAAAGTGCACCTACCAGAACCTCGGCGGGGTTTCTCTTCGGTCCGTGTGACCGCATATATGCGAAGCCGGGATATTCCAGGGCTGCGAGTTGCTGCGCCAGTGTTTCTGCACCCCACTGATTCTCTGGGGGCGACGGAGGAAGGACAGTTGGCGGTAGCCCAAAAACGCTCATCGCCCGGCGCGCTACTCGTGAAGTGAGTCGCCGCTTTCCCTCTTCCAGCATAGACAGGTAGGATTGAGAGACACCAAGCCTCCGGGCTGCCTCTTGTTCAGACCAACCGCGTTGCCGACGCACCGATCTCAAATCAGTTGGATTCATCGTAGCAAAGTTTATCACAACTCTTGTCATAGAGTCAAGCCCCACTTTCAGTCTGAACTCTCAATTTGACGAGATCGGCACTTATCGAGACCTTACGCCGAATAGGTTCGAAACACACGTTCGCCCTCACGCGCCGCTCACCACTTCCTGTATCTTTCTTGCAAATATACCACCAGAGGTGGTATATTTATTATCGGAGAATGGCATGGCAGAACTCTTTACACTTGACGAAGCGGCGGCAATTGCCGAGATTGAGCCCGACACGGTTCGAACGGCACTCGAAAAAAGAGCGGTGACCCCGTCGCGCAAGGTCAAAACTGGCAAAGCGGTGCGCTACCGGTTCTCCGAGGGAGACGTTCTCTATCTTCTCGTTGTGACGGAATTCCCCTTCCCTCTCTCGAAAGACGACAAAGACTCCCTCGCCAAGGTCCTGGCGCACGGAAGCAAGACCGCGAAACATTGGACGTCCGATGGGCCGGACCTCGTCTTTCGGTCGGGAGACATGAAGATATGGATTGAGTGCAAGCGTTTCCGCGAAACCGTGGAAAAGAACGTGTCCGCCTATCGTTGGGGCAAAGAACGAATCACCTCGTCTCCGGACGTCCTCAGCGGGGAGCCCGTCTTCCACGGCACGCGCATCCCGTTGGAGCATGTCGCCGCCTTGTTTCGCAAGAAGGTTCCGGAGGAAGAGATCGCGGAGGACTTTCCCGCCCTCGACGCGAAGGACCTACAATACGCCCGGCTGGCCGCTCGATTCGGTGCTGCACCAGGGCGACCGAAAAGGAGATTGCGAATCGAAAGAGAGCACGGTAACCGCCGTTGACTCGGTTATTGCTGGACGAACACATTTCGCCGGCATTGGTGCGCAAACTGGGTGAGAAGGGCTTGTACGCGGAGGCCGTGGCCCATGTTGGTTTGTCCGGGAAACCGGACGAGCACATCTGGAACTACGCCTTAGAACACGACTTTACGGTCGTCACAACCAACGCGCGCGACTTCATCCGTCTTCTGAACGTGGAAGTGCACCCGGGCCTCATCGTCCTCCGCGAGAGCGGCCTGACCCGCGACGAACAATGGGACCGCATTCAACCCATAATCGACCACATTTTGGAATCGAGTGATGACGATTTCTTGCTGAACAATCTAGTGGAGATCTCGGCTGCAGGCGAGTGGGAAATTCGCGAGATTCCTAAACCCTGATCAACATCGGCTTTGATAACTTTACACAAGACTCAGGCTGAATATTTTTCGGCGCGCCCTTCCGAAGCTTGAACGCGGCACGGTTGATGGCAGGCCGATTTGTTGGCTAGGTCCTAGTAAACAGCGATTGCGGACGAGTGCAATCCGTCGCGGAAGTGCGAAGTCAATGTCAACCTAATAAGGTTGCCTAAAGCTAGAGCAACCTATTATGGTTGCTTATACTGTCCATCAGGTCGCGTTGCTGGAGTTCCTCGGTCGTGAAGCCGAGCGAGCGAAGCACGGTCCACCAGTCGAACTGGTCCAGATCTCGAATCTGCGCAGGATCGTATTTGGCAAACCGTGTTTTGAAAGCTTCAAAGTTCTTGTGGGCTTTCGTGGAAAAACACCAGGTGCCCGGCCTGAAAATCCGTGAAAGGGCCTCGCCCCCATTCCAGAAGGAAAAGGCGTACCGGTGGCGCTGAAGCTTCAAGCCTAATTCGGCACAAAGCCTCCGGATGGCCTTGTGACGTACGCCAATCCACTCCCCTCCCAGTTCACAGACCAATTTCGGAGCTTGTTTGAATCGGTATGAAAAGACCCTGCCTCCCACCTTCTGCAGGGCTTCCAGCACGGTCACGTTCCATCCACGCGTTCTCAGCCGATAGGCAGCCGACAGTCCAGCCAAACCGGCACCGATAACAATGCACGACCGCGGCTTAGAAGGCATCCTTGATTCTCCTCCAACGGCAGATACAGCATCGGCGACTTGCTTCACTCTCGGTCTCAGCAAGCTTGGTTGTCATGAACTAAATAGCCAACTGAGAATGTCCTGGTCTGCGCTGGAAAGACCGGTTCCGGCAGTGAAGCCGACATGCGCCGTATTCCCCGTGATGGACGGAATATCGATCGGAAACGAGTGCGTGATCTGCGTTTTCAAGGTGCGGTCCTTCAAGACCATCTGCAGGGTCGCGCCATCGTAGGTCAGTGTTACAAGAAACTGATGCCCCGAATGCAAATCCATGCCGAGGGGGACAAGCTGGATTTCACCTCCGATGGCATTCGCGGCAGTCGGAGAGTCGCCGTTCTTGTATAAACCGAGGAAGCTGCCCGCTTGAATGGTTTCATTATCGAAGAGGTCGAACTTGAGAGCGACACTCTGAATGATTTTGAAGCCCGGATCATTGGGGTTGTTCGAATCAGGCCCGTATCCCAAGCCGCCTCCCGGGCCGCCCAGTGCATGTGGACCTTCGCTCTGAATGCAGAAGGTCATCCCGTCGGCGGTTGCATTCCCGGCTGTGGTCCGAAACCGGAAAGAAGCATTGAAGGTTTTGACGTTCACTGGCTTCGCGCAAAACACGCTTCCCGCCTGCAAGTCGTGCTTTCCCGTAAGCCGCAGCGGCCCACCGGCGCTTCGAGCGCTTCCGTTGAGGGTCAGCCCGTTGTGCCCTCCAAATCCTACGTTATACCCGCCGTCGGACGCAGAGCGCGGGCCATAAATTCGTAACTTGTTGCTGAAGGTCGCCAAGAACACCTTGCCGTCCGCGACAGTCGGACAGCAAAACTTGGCAAAGTTGCCGGGATCATCGGCGGGGTTTTGATGGCTGTGCCACAGCTGCACAAGACGGCCCTGCGTGTCGAAGTGCGTCGCATCATAGGCGGTCAGGATGCCATCCACGCTGCCATGGTTGGCATTGAGGAAAGGTGGAAGCGAAGCCCAGAGAATCGCCGTGCCGGGGTTCTTGCCGTTCGCACTGAGCGACAGCATGGCTCCCGGCATTCCGTCTCGATCGCGCTCATCGTTCGATGCATACATAGTCCCGATCGCCCTGCTCTGTCCGGGCACGTTTCTCGCGTTAGGTTGGCCGGAAAAGCCGTGAGAGATCGGGTCATATTGAAAGGTTCGGAGCACTTCGTTTTCGCCCCACACGTAAACCAGCACGCCCTGATTGGGCGAGTCGTAGACAACCGGCGACCCATGAATGTGATGAGTGCTCAAAGGTTTCTCGGTACGGCTTCCGCGTCCCCGGGTCGCAAGGAAGGCCTGCACAAGTGAGGCGGCAGCATTCGTTTTCGTCATCTGGGCCGGATCGAGCAGGTAAAAGTTGCCATCCTTGCCGCCACCGACCAAAAAACCGTCTGGAAGAATGGTGGGAGACGCGGCCCCCAGATCCTCGTCAGGAACTCCAGGATCTTGAACGATTTTCCTGTATGCGTCCAAGTCGAGCGATGTTGCACTGGCGCGCAAGCGAACGAAACTCTGACCAAGGTTCGGGCCTCCCACAGCCGTGGGGTCGGAGTCGCCGTTCCCGCTCCCAAAATATACGTTGCCCTTGCCGTCACCCACCGGCCCCTCACCGGCCTGCCAAATTCCTCCCTCCGCACCTCCCGGTGTAGTGCAGAAGACACCTTTCTGTTTCAGAGAAGAGGCTTCGTAGGCAAAAACCCAGCCGTGGTAAGGATCAAAGTCGCCGTGAGAGCCGAACGCGATGTACAGCAATCCATCTTGTAGCAACAGTCCCGGCCGTTGCATGTGCTGCATGGGACTGAAGAAGACTTTGCCGCCATTGGCATCGACAACGGTCATCGCCTTGCCGTCGATGGTGACGTCCACGCTCGCGCCCTGCGCCGTCTTGTGCACGGTAACGCCGGCGCCTACTTCCTTACCGTCGCGGTACCCGACCCCAGCAATCGATCCACCGATCGGCACCGGATTCGACGACCCGGCGACGGCTGGTCGAAGGTTACCCGTGGAAAGGTCAAGCGCAAACAAAAGTTGCTTGAAAGCATTTGGCGCCGCTGCAACGGGTCCTGCCAGAATCGCGGGGTCGAATGTGGCAGCAACCAAATAGATCACATTCGCCGTCAGATCGACAACCGGCGTACTGAGAATGCCGATAGGGTCATTGGTGTTGTTACTGATGTCGTGGTAGCTCAGGCGGTAGAAGCCGGACGGGACAGGATGAGGATCGACTTGCCGTTTCCAAAGAGGCCCGGCGCCGAGACTCAAATCGTCTGCGTCAAACGCATACACCCAGTTGTGCATCGTCACGACGTAGACCACGTTTCGCGCCTTGCCGGCTATCTCGATTCCTGGCACATACAGCGGCTGCGCGTAGATTTGACCCTCGACGTCGCGGGACGCCAGCAAGCCAAAATCATTCACGTTCACATTCGTAGTATTGAGCTTGGTCTCCTGCAGATTGGCACCCGAACGAATGTTGTCGTTGTGTTGCGTCAGAACGCTGACCGGCATGGGGACCTCTCCTGAAATTGGACTCGAGCTGCGAAAAATTCCTGGTGGGGACGCCTAGCACCGTATTTGAACCGAACCTCCCGCGTGGCGGAACTTGATGAACGCGAACCGGGTCGGCGCATCGAATCGCCATCCATCATCCGATGCCTCGAACTCCGCAAGTTTCGCTCGTTTTGGCAAACTCGATCCGTTGCGAGTGACGTTGGGCGGCTCGTCTCCGAAGACTTGCAACGTCACCGCGCGGGGAATCGAATTGAGGATAACCATTCGAGCGCTACCGGAGCGCTGGCACTCAATCTGGGTCTGGTCGTAGACCGAAAATTGAGATGTCCCACTGCCCGGATAGATCAGAAACGTCAGGTCCTGACTTGCCGCGGCAATTGCACTGTTGTTGACATAGGCGGCGTCACACAGGGTTTGCACGTTTTTCGGAAGCAACGGCACGATCGCGCCTTCCCGCACGAACAGCGGAAATTGCATGCGGTCTGGGCTGCTCCACGGGATGGTCTGGCCGCCCGCGTGAACAGCGCCAGTCCAAAAATCTACCCAGTTTCCCGCTGGCAAATACACTTGCCGCGAATTCGCGTTTAAGGCGACGATGGGGGCCACCAGGAACTCATTGCCGAAATGATAGGCATGCTCCACACCGAGGGCTTGGGGGTCGCTTTGATTGATCAAAATCAGCGGCCGCAAAATCGCCAAGCCCGTTGCGGCCGATTCCTTGGCATAGGTATAGATGTACGGAAATAAGCGCGTGTGCAATCTCGCGAAGAATTGATAGTTCGCGAGAGCCTCCGCTCCGTAGCCCCACGGATACTGCCGAAGCTCCTCCGTCTTGCCCAATGTGAAGTCCTGGTTTTTCTGCCTATGGACCTGCCTGTGCATCTGCATGATCGGAGAGAAGCAGGCAAACTGGCTCCAACGCATGAACAGATCGGCGCGTTCCGAGGCGGTTGCCGCGAAGTTCGAGTCCTGGTATCCGCCGACGTCCGGGCCCCAAATCGCGTAACCTGACATTGCGGACGATAGACCGGCGGTGATTACACCGGGCAAACCATTCGGCCCAAAGTTCGGTTCGTTGTCGCCGGGCCAGTGTCCAGGAAAGGCCTGGCAACCCACGAAACCGCTCCGCGCGAAGAGCACCCCGTTGCCTCCCAAAACGCCGGAAACACAGCGCTGATATTCGAAGCAATACGCATTGCGCATCTCCGTCCCCGTGCGGCCGTCGGCGTAGGTTGCCGTAAGCGGTATATACACGTTGGGCGGTTGCGCGGTGTTTTGCGTCTCACCGTCGTCCGTTTTGAATCCGCCTATTGCGGGCTCCTTGCCGCTCGCTGTAACGACCTCGCTTTGCTTCAACAGTCTCAGAAGCTGATCGTTAAACCACTTGCGGGCTGCCGGATTCGTGAAATCGATCGGGCTGCCGCGTCCCTTCCACCAAGGCACGACCAGCGGAGGTCCGCCAGCAGCCTTGCGAACGAAAAAACCTTTGCTCTCGCCTTCGTCATAGTTCGACGCCTTGCCGATATTCTGACCCGGCACCCTTTGCAACGCACCGTTGGGTTGAAAACGGTTGGGCAGCGTTTCTGCCTCCGACTGCAGGTTGACAAACGGCGCCATCCAGCAGATGACCTTCAAACCGTTTTTTTGCAGAAACGCCGTCATTTCCGGCAGGGTAGCGAATCCGTCGTAGTGGTCGCCCTCAAAGTCTTCTCCCTTACCGAATTGCGTCATGTTGAACTGCAAATCGTTGTAGGCCGTCTCCCAAGGCGAATCAAAAACGATTGCAGACGCAGGGATCCCCCTTCCCTTCAGATTGCCGGCGAAATTCTGTACCGCATAGCGGATCTCGCCACCACTTCGCCAAATATCCGACGAGATCCATGGCCCGAAAACCCAGGGCGGGGGCAAAAAGGGTCGGCCAGAGTATGCCGTGAACCGGGTCAGCGCGTCGGATAGATCAGGTCCGTAAACCACTTTGAATTTCAGCGTGGAAAACAAATTCGTAATCACGTAGCGGTCCGGCTGGCTGGCACGCATGTCGAAGTGGCTTTCCGCGGACGAATCGAGATGGAAACCGTAACCCCGCGTACTGAGAAACCACGGCGCGGTTTTGTACGAGTGACCGCCCTTTGTGCCGGGGTCATCGATCGTCAAGGTGCGGACCCTCTTGCCGGCCTGATCCAGGCTGTCGAACTTCTCGCCAAAACCGAAGAAGTGCTCGCCTCCATCAGAAGTCGCTGTCACCATGGTTTGCTCGGCGACGATGCCGTTCCATCGCACGATCTCGTACTGCATGACGTTGTCGCTTGGAAATGTCAGTTGGGCGGTGAGTGTTGTCCCTCCAAGATCGCAGGTAAGCTCCAAGCCGTTGGCCAGTTTCTTCGTATCTCGTATCGGTTGCAGGGGGAAGGATTTGCCGGCCACGCGCACCGTCGGCGCAAAGAAGGTGATGACGTTCGCGTGCGCCGCTCCGTGAAGGTCCGGGCCCGTCAACGTAAATTGCCCGGAGTCCAGGGTCACACGCGCCTGAAGTGCTCCGGAATCGAAAGATACGAAGTTTTCCGAAGCCTCCACCGTGAACGAGAATGGGTTTCCCTGGGCAGCCGTTTCCGTTGCCGTCGCTGAGGACTGGTTGTCGCTTCCGTGAACGAAAGTGGTTGGGTGATCGCTGTAAGGGATTCGCAAGTAGTATTCAATGACGTCGCCGGTCGCGAAGGTATTCGTGGGCAGTCTGGCCACGTAGTATTTGTTGTTGGCTTGCGCGCTGTCGAACTTCATGGGCACGGACGACCATGAGGTTTCGCCGCGCCGTCTGAAGAACACTGCGCTGCCGGCTTCCAGTTGGTTCCCGGGTTCTCCCGGCCCCTGATACTGGTTGCCGCAGAAAATAGACACGCTGGTCGCCGCGGAAATGCCTGTCACCGGATCGCGCATCGTGCTGCGAGGCTCGGAGGAGGTCGGGATGTGCCACGAGTTGCCGATGGAATTCACGACGACCCTTTTCGTCACCCGCTACGGATTCCAAAAAATTGTCAGATTCGCTCGGATTAGAAGGAGCGATTCAACTCAGAACGAAATGAATGAGATCTCCCATGCTGCGAATGGTATCCGGTTTCCAGTTTGGTGCCTGGCGCAAGTACGAGTGGCCATCTCCCCAGATCAGTCCGATGATGGTCTCTGCGACAATACGTCCGCCCACCGTTCCCAGACGAATTGGTTCCTCATTGCCTTTGCTGCCCTTTGCCGTGGCTCGTTTGGCCCATTCGACTTGCGCTTCCGCCAGGACGTAGTACCAGAGCGGTGCGTTCCCTTTGAAGCTGTTGTTTTCTTTATCAAAAGAAGTCAGCAACGGATTGTTCGGGAGGTCGCCCGTGACAGCCTTTCCCACGCGCAATTCGCTGTCCTCGATCGGGTCGACGCCCAGAGCTAGGGCGACACTCTGACCGCTCGGCAGCCCCATCGCCAAGCCGCGAAGCAAGTTCCGTTGTGCAAGGTTCGACGGATCGCCATCAGGATCCACAGCTATCGATTGCAGCTGACGGACACTAAATGGGGGAACCAGCGGCTGCGGCGGCTTCGAAAATTCCGGCAGAAATCCCATGGGGTTCACGAGTGAAGTATCGATCTTATAGGCTGGCTGTACTCGTTTCTTGCCTACGTTATTGATCGAGCCACCGATATCGAAGAACAAGCTCCAATCGATCGCCCACTGCTGGGGAAATTCGTCGAATCCGTTCAGGCCGCGCTTTTGCACGCCCGCAAAAATAAAAAAGCGCCCGGCCAAGCCTCGCTTTTGTTCTTCGGGTGTGGCCATGTCGGGGTTATCGCCCCCGTTGAGTTCAGTGTTCAGGCGGTAGATGGGTCGCACCATCGAATGACCGAAGCGATATGCAGCTGCCGAAAATTCGATGGGCATGAACGGATCGTTGCGCCATTTGAAGATCGACAAATTGGGCTTCAGTTTCCAAATCGGCTTGTTTTTTCCAAAATCAGGGAGGATGTTCTCGACAACCTCTTCCCCGCAAATGGTCTTGAGGAAATCGTTCACGACGATCCATTGATAGTGCCATCGCACTCGCTGTTGCACGCGCTCGAAGGCGTCGTCGGGATGCTTATCGACCAGTTTGTTATGAAACTGCAGCATGGCCGAATGGAGTTGTGCCACGATCACGTTCTCGTCATTACGCTTGTCGCCGATAAGCGCCCGTTTGGCTCCTTTGTTGATGGGATCATCGAATCGGGGCAGGTCCCGTGCCTTGCTGGCTTTTTTGTTTTCGAACAAAGGGCGCCCAAGTCGAAACTTCTTCCCAAGATACATCCATGGCTGGTCTCCGGGCCCGCGGCCGTACAACGAATCCAGGTCCAGCCGCGGAGTGCGGAAATCGATCAGCGCATCAGGATCGTTCTGCTGCTGCAGGCTCGACGCGGGGTCGAACGTGATGTCGTGATCAATGAACTGACCGAGGTACGTATAGCCGGCGGCGATAGCCACGTTCTCTTCGTCATCCTGAATGCGCTTGTCGTCTGCCTCGAATGCGGCGGTGGGCGCATTCTTGTCTGTGTCCAAGTGCTCCGGGTCCGCAGTCATGGCCAGCCCCAGATCGAGAAGCGCTTTCTTGGGCCACTCGGCGGATGGCAAAGACCGAAACATCCGTCCGAAGCGTCCTTCGAACTGCGACGATCGCGGAACGGAGTTGTCGCCGCGGACGCCACCTCCGTGAGCAGCGGGCTGACGTTTTTTTGCACTGATAGCAGGGTTGATCATCAATTTCTCCTCAACGAGCCGACACGGCGACGGCCGACGTTCATCGATAGGTGTTTTGGCCTGAGTGTGAAGCCATCTCAGAACCTGGAGACCAAATCAGGAGATAGCCGGACGTTATCTATCGTTTGTTGAATACTGCTCTGAGGACGTACCTCACGCGTTATGGCGCGATTATAGTCCTCGAATTGTCGGTGTCAAATGAATTCGTGGTTGCCTGGGTCGATTGGCCCTGCACTGGCTATTGCATGTAGCTTTGTGCAGCCAATCAAGCATCCAGTTCGTGAGCTGTTCGACCAACCTTCCACAAGCGATGACAAATTGCTTGCGAGCATCCATCTCCCGAATTTCAGAAATTTCCGCCCTACGCAGGGATGAGACTGGCAATTCGTTCGGCTAACGCGCCGATGGTGCGCGAAGGATTCACGCCGAGCGGCCGCGGCACGATCGCGCCGTCGGCAACGTACAGGTTGTCGTAGCCGAACACTTTCCCGGCATGGTCAACGACCCCCATGGCTGGAGACGGGCCGATGTTGCAGCCACCCAACGGGTGCGGCGTAATTAGCTCTTGAGAGAGCGACCAAGTAGGCAGGGGAAATGGATGTCCACCGGTGACTTTGGCCAGTTCGTTCTGCTTGTCCAGTATCGTCGTGAACAGTTCACGCGATTGAGCGATGTCCCACTTCAAATCGAGGGTGCCATTGCTCAAGCGCAACTCGCCGTCACCGGCGTCCACCCCTTGCGCGAACCAGGGCATGATGTGCTTGAACAGGTCAATGTTGGCGGAAAGCAGGGTGAGGTGCAGAGACTGCATGCTAAATTGATGCAGAAGGTGCTCGTCTTCTGGAGCTTTACGCAGGCGGTCCATGACCGCTTCGAAGTACTTGGTCATAACACCGGGAATGACGCCATCCTGAATCCAAAAGGTTTTACCGTTGATGCTGTCATCCAGGTAATCGATGACCGATCCGATAGCGACGCCGCGGTCGGGCCAAACTTCTCGGTGTAAGTAAAAGGCGGGTGTCAGGAAGTCGCCATTGCTGCTCCAGTTCCTTCCCAGAAAGCGGCTGATCTGCGGAAGTGTTCCGGTTACGTCGCGACATCGCAGTAGGAGTTCCGTGGATCCCAAGGAGCCTGCCGCGACAACCACGATCGCAGCGGTCGTTGTCGCGGAGATGCGGCCGCCGTCGCGCAGTTCATCATGGTGGACGCGATATCCCCCGGGAATAGGCTCGATATTCGCCACCAGATGGAGCGGCCGGACCTAGGCGCCCTTCTTCTGTGCGAGAAACAGATAATTCTTGTCCAGAGTATTTTTTGCGCCGGCCCGACACCCGACGTCGCATTCTCCCAACTGTGCGCAATAGCCCTGTTCGGCGCCGTGCTTGTTGGTGAAGGTCCGGCTTTTTTTATGTCCGGCTCGTCATTGAAGTCGTAAGCGAGTTGCTGGTCAAAGGACACGGCGACCGGGGCGGGGCGAAACCTGCCCCAATTTGGCTGCACCCTCCTGCATCAATTGCACGCGTGGGCTGCGCTGCTTTGCCGGAACCTCTTGCAGATCGAGAACATCCCCGACGGTGCTGTAGTAAGGTTGCATCTCGTCGTAGGTAATTTCGGGTGGCCAGCCTGCCTGAAAAACGGATTTGGGTGGAATGGCGGATACATTCGCGTAAATCAAAGAACCGCTGCCAACACCAGCGCCGGTGATGACAGCCATTCCTTTGAAGGTTCTGAGATCGGTCCACCCGTGATATTTCTCCGGCGAGGTGTTGCTCCAAATCCATTCGTCCTCTATGTTTCGAGGGTAGGTGTCTTTGGTCCACTCTTTCCCGCGTTCGAGGATCAAAACCTTCTTATTTTTTTGGGCTAGCCGACAGCCGGTGATGGCGCCGCCAAAACCACTTCCGATAACGATCACGTCAAAATCCATCGTTCACCTCTCGCTGTTTCTACTGCAGCCGAGACCGGATCAGGAGAAGTAAGTGGCTCGCATTGACCACACCATTAATCATCAAGGCGACCGGCTTGTCCGTGGTGCAGAAAAAGCAGGAAACGGTCTTTCGCGACCGTAAGCTGGTCTAAAGGACTACCCAGGCTCTTCAGTGATCGGTAGCCGACAGCCGCCAGTTCCTCGACATGGGACATCTTCTGTTCGAGAAAGTGAGCGAACGTGATGAGCGCGTTTTGATGTTCGTTGGTGGCCTTGGGAAGTGCCGGTTCGAGACTTGCGAAGACATCAATATCGAAGGGACCAGGCGTGCCGGGCCGGGGGACCTGCCTCCGTTGAAGTAGGGAAACAAAGGTATCAGCGGCGGCGACCCGCGCGCCAAGCGTGTCTGGCCGTAAATTCCATTTCATAATCAGATATTTCAGCAGCGATGTATGGTCGTAAATACCCGAATCGAAGCCCTTGTCGACCCAGGGTGAAATCAAAATGGCCGGAACTCGGACGCCGTATTGGTCAAATGCAAACTCCATCGTGTCGCGGTCCGGTGGGATGGCCTTCGGGGGACAGACGTGGTCATAGAATCCCCCGTGTTCGTCATAAAGAAGCACAAAGAGCGTGGAGTTCCAGAGTGCCTCGTTCCGTCTTAAAGCGTTGTATATCTGGGCGATTAGATATTCGCCCTTCCGCATGTCCGTCGGTGGGTGCTGGTCATTCTCGTCGGTTCCGCCGTAGGAAGGCTCAATAAAGACATACTGCGGAAATTCTTCTTCTGGACGAGTCGCGTCTTTGAAAAAGTTGTCCATACGGTGGAACTGACCGGGTCTGTCCCATAGACGTGCGAGCAGCAAGGTGTGTGGCATTCCGTGGTGGTAAATGCCCCAGGTGATGTGCTTGTTGTCGAGCTCGTCATAAATCGTATTCTGATCGTAAAAATACTCGTTCTTTATGTACATGCCCGAAGGCATTTTGACGTGGCCTTTGGAGGTGCCGGTATGTACGAAGAAGCGGTTGGGCCAGGTGGGTCCCGGGAGCGATGAAAACCAATGGTCGCAAACCGTAAAATTTTGGGCCAATTGATGAAGTACAGGCAACGAGCCGAGTTGATAGTAAGACATCACCTGCTGGCGGGTCTCTCCGCATTGGCTGTAGCACTGGACAAAATCAGAAACGAATCCGCTGCAGTTATCCGCAATTTGACGCAGCACATTTACGTGTTCGTGAACCGGATCGAGGGAAATGGAGGTCAGCTTCGTCGCTGCCTGCTGTACAACGTTGTTTGCATTCGGATAATCAGGATTGGAACGCAACTTCTTCTCGTCGATGCCCTCGAGTTCAGCGTAAACCTGCTGCATGCATCCCAGCAGTTGGTCAAACGAGTGATTCTCCATCATAAGGACGACTACGTGCTTAATCGGGTCAGAGGCTCCCATGGGTGACTCCTTCGATTTGAGTGTCTTGTTCGGGTTACGGCAAATTGTCGAAATCCATCCACTCCCCGTTGCTGAACACCCCGATTCTTGTTGTGGGTGGAATTTCCCAAGGCATACCTTGTTAGTTGCGTTCGGTGTACCGGGTCGAGCAGGAAGCCGAGACGCGATTTGAAAGACAAACGGGATAGGTGAAAAAGGAGAGAGAGAAAGGCGACCCCATCCGGACCTCCTTCGTGCCTAGAGGAAAGCCCACACCGGAGTGAATGCGCAGGAGTGTACTACAAAAATTCGCGAAAGCTAGTTACGTACAGCATTTAGTAACCGTCTGCATGACAACTAGTTTTTGCATATCCGGGTGTGGTGTACGAGGTGGCCGTCGTAGAAAACTTCACGGCGGAATTCAAAGCGGCAGACTCGGTATATGACGTGGCTGTGAACGAAGAACGTGAAAAAGCACGAAGCCTAGAGTGGTCGCCGGACCGGATCAACGTGGATATCGCGCGGCTTCGTCCGAGCTACACGGTGGACATACAGATTTGGTACAACTACCTTCCTCCTGAGCGCCGGGTGTTCGTTGACGCAGCGGATATCGAGGGGGCCAAGACGCAAGGCGTAATGATCGGCAAGATGGGAATCAGCAACGCTCAACTGCGCCGGTCGCCGAGCCTGCTGACGGATTTGAACGCCTATCATCGTTTCCCAATCGATCCCGTCAAGGGTTCCCCGACATTCGGCAAACCCGTCGCGCTCGCTGGCGCTCGGAGCGTTTTGCACGCGGCGCCCGCGAATGCACTGTCGCCCGATGCACTGTCGCCGGATGCACTCAAGAAAGGTCCCGCGGATCAGGCAACTGCGGCGACGAAAACTCCCTCGTCCGCCGGCTCGCAAGCAATCGTGATCGCAATGCAAAGTCTTGTGGATTTCCAGCAAAAGAACGACGCCTTGGAAGCGCAGCTCCGCCTGAAGAAGGCGATGGATGATTTCTGCAGCGCGCTCAGCGATGCAACTTCCAAGTCGCACGGATATTGGATCTTTCAGAATGCGACACCCATTTCGATACGCTACAGCAATTTCACGGGCAAGTATGGCGTCGAAGGGGGACAACTGGCGATAGTGCGGTCGGATG
>Ga0209471_1000481_pt1 | contig 27058 bp, 22 predicted proteins | sample GraSoiAngelo_128_FD_185885 | JGI IMG/M metagenome (GOLD analysis project Ga0209471, IMG submission 185885) | Grasslands soil microbial communities from the Angelo Coastal Reserve, California, USA - 14_0927_12_20cm (SPAdes) (version 2) | ecosystem: Environmental > Terrestrial > Soil > Grasslands ... | reverse complement strand
GTTGATCACGCAGATGTCGGCATCTTTATCGCCGTCCGACACGGTGAAGCCGGCGCGCGCCAGCCGGTCGCCGAGCTCGGCCATTTCGGCGAAATTCACCTTGCATCCGAGCGTTTGAATCGAGACGTTCATCGCTGTTGGACGAGGATAGCAGCGGCCACCACGGGAGCCAGACGGGCCCGCAGGACGCGCGGACCGAGGTTGACCGCGATGGCTCCACGCTCTCGAAATGTGGTCATCTCATCATCGGTCCAACCACCTTCTGGTCCGACCGCGATGGCGTAGGCCGGTGAGCCATCGATCGCGCGCATCAGCGGCGTCGAGGCCGCCGGATCGAGGGCGAGTAGTCGGCTGCCGGCCACGCGATCGAGCGCCGGCGACAGGCCCATCGGCCCGGCCACCTCCGGGATCTCCCCGCGATGGCTCTGCTCTGCCGCCGATTGCGCGATCGCCTGCCACCGCACGAGTCGGCCGGCCGGCGGGCGCCCGATCGAGCGCGCGGCCTGAATAGCGACGAACCGTCGGATTCCGACCGCGGTCCCGCCCTCGATCACGGCATCGAAATCAGGGTTCGGCAGCACCGCCTGGAGCAGCGCGACCGGAATGGCCGCCTCGCCGCGAGCGGACCGCTCAGCGAGGACGCGACCAACCACGCGCTCGCCCTCGATTTCGATCACCTCGAGCTCAAATTCGTGGCCGTCCGCAACGGCGACACCGCGCTCGCCGGGACGCACGCGGAGGACCCGCGCCAGGTGATGACCCTTTTTGCCGTTGATCCGGACCGAGCTGCCCGAGATCTGCGACGCTTCGACGAACGCCCAGAACATGCCGGACTATGCTAGCCGGGCCGTGGGCGACGGAAGCTCCAAGAGGGGGCGTTGTATCCGCCAGCATGACAAGCCGTCGCCCGGCCACCCTGCAGTTGCACCGTGCGACGTTCAAGGTTGCGGCGGTGTCGTTTTGGGGGCTGGCCACGATCGTGATGGCCACCAACTATCTCGGAAGCGACTTGCAGGTCAACTACCCGACGGAATGGGTCGTCACCGCGCTCGCCTGTGCGGCCGGCATCGTGTGCTGGGTATTGCCATGGGCGGAGATCCCTGCTCGTTGGGTCGTCCCGGTGGTTTTTGGCGGGCTCGCCATGCTGACCGTCGGCGTTTTTGCCACGGGTGGAACCCACTCGCATTTATCGGTCCTGTACCTGGTCATTGTGGTGTTCACCGCCTCTATCCTCGAATTCCAGACAGCGGTCGCTGTGCTGGTCAGTGCGATTGTTGCGGCCGCCCTGCCCATCGCGATCCAGGGATGGGACAGTTATTACGTGCGCTTCCTCGTCCTGCTTGCGGCGTCGATGGTGATATGCGCGTATATCCCGGCCCTGGTGCGCAAGGCGTTGCGGGCGGAAAACCAGCTGGCTGAGCGGCGGCGCCTGGAGCTCGAGGACAGCTACCTGTCGACCATCGAGGCGCTCGCCGCCGCCCTCGACGCCAAGGACCGCCACACCGAGGCGCACTCGCGCGAAACCGCCGCGCTGGCCAGGGCGGTCGGCCAGCGGCTTGGGCTTCCCGAGGAGACTCTGCGATTTCTCGAGTACAGCGCGCTGCTGCACGATATCGGCAAGATCGGCATCCCCGGCTACATCCTCAACAAACCAGGTCCACTCGATGACGAGGAAACTGCCATCATCCGGGAACATCCGGTGATTGGTGAACGCATCGTCGCCTCAGTGCCATTCCTCGCCCGCATCCGCCCCGTCGTCCGGGCCGAACACGAACGATGGGATGGCGGTGGCTACCCGGATGGGTTAAGCGGCGAGCAGATCCCGATCGAGGCGCGCATCATCCATGCCTGTGATGCTTTCGAGGCGATGTCCAGTGACCGCCCCTACCGGCGCGCCCGGCCGCGCGAGTGGATCCTCAGCGAAATCCGTGTCCAGTCTGGTCGGCAATTCGACCCGAAGGTGGCTGACGCGCTGCTGGAGGTGATCGCAGCCGGCGAGGTCGCCGCCAATGGAACTACGGCGAGTGCGCTGCACGAAGATCGCAGGCCGCTTGTGCATTCCTGGACCCAGCATCTCGACGCTATCCAGCAGTTGGGGGCCCAGTTGGCGACGGTCGTGAGCGTGCCCGAGATCTGCGACACGATCGGTCGGGCGATCACGACGTTGTTGCCCTATGACCAGTGCCGGATCTACCTGCTCGAGGACGACGGCCGTACGCTGAGGCCGGCCTACTTCAGCGATACCAAGCGGGCCGAGTACGAAGGCGTCACCGCCGAAACGCTCGCCATCCAGGTGGGCGAGGGCATCACCGGCTGGGTCGCCGAAACCAAACAAGGGGCGCTCGTCGGCGACACCGAGGGCCATCCAAAGGCGGTGCACATTCCGGGAACCACCCGCGCCAACGAATCGATGCTCGCCGTCCCGGTGATCTTCGAGGACCGGCTTATCGGGGTCATCGTCAACGTGAAGGTGGGCATCAACCAGTACACCGGTGACCACCTGCGCTTGCTCACGATTCTCGCCAACCAGGCGGCGGTGGCCATTTTCAATGCCGGCCTAATCGAGCGGCTCGCGGCCTCGGCACGAACGGACCCGCTGACCGGACTGGCGAACCGTCGTGCATTCGAGGAGGCGCTCGACGAGCGGCTTGCCCCCGATTCGCGAGAGTCGTTTGCCATCCTCATGCTCGATGTGGACGGACTCAAGCAGGTGAATGACGCCCGCGGCCATGCGGCGGGCGACGCCGTCCTGAAGCGGGTCGCCTCGGTGATCAGCGGTGATCTTCGAGAGGCCGATCTTGCCACCCGCTGGGGCGGCGACGAGTTCGTCCTTCTGGTGCCTGGCACAGACAGCGTCGGCGCCGTGTCTCTCGCCCGACGGATCGGTGGGACGCTGCTGAACCCGGACGATCCCGCGGGCGCGGTCTCGGTGTCGATCGGGACGGCGGCGTTTCCAGGCGACGGGACCACCGCGGTGAGTCTGCTGGCGGCGGCTGATCGGTCGATGTACGTCGAAAAGCGGCAGCGGGTCGCCTGAGTCGAGCCCTCTGCTTGCTTGTCCCATGACGGCCGCATAGAATCCAAGGCACGGCCGGCGCCATCGGAGTCGGGGAAGCACGATTTGGGAGGAGAAGGGCATGAAGCGGGGAAGCACCCTCGTCGCATTGGTCGCCACGGTAGCGCTGACGCTCGTCGCCTGCGGCTCGTCGAACGCGGCGGGCGGCAGTAAGGAGTTTAAGCTCGGCATCGGTGGCCCGTACACCGGCCCGGTGGCGAAGACCGGTGCGGAGTTCAAGGGCGCAGCCACGCTCGCGCTGGAGAAGGTCAACTACAAGATCGGCGACTACAAGATCACGCCGGTATGGGTCGACGAGGCCTCCAAACCGGATAAGGCCTCGAGCGCGCTCGAAGAGGCCATCGTCAGCAAGGGCATTGGCATGGGTTGCCTCAACTGGCACAGCTCCGATGCCGTAGCGATGATGGACGTCGCGGCACGGCACAAAGTGCCGTATTTCTTCGGCATGGGCGCGACGGAGATCGTCAATCAGAAGTTCAAGAGCGACCAGGCCAAGTACGGGTACTGGGCGGCCAAGGGTTGGCCGATCCCCGGTAACCTGGCCACCCCGTACGCCGATGCCCTCGATGCCTTCGCGACCTCGGGCGCCTACACACCGGCCAACGGCAAGACCTATGCGCTCTGGGGCGAGGACACCGACTGGGGCCACAGCCTCACCAGCGCACTGGACAAGCGATTCGCCAGCCTGGGCTGGACCAAGAAGGACGCCCAATTCTTCGCGATCGATCAGACCGATCATCACGCCCTGCTCAACCGCTTCAAGAACGAGCACGTTTCGGTGCTGGCGGGCACGAGCACTGCACCGGAGACGATGAGCGCGCTCGTCAAGCAGTTCAAGGAAGTCGGGCTGCCCGGCAGCGTCCTCGTGGCCGACGGCTTGGGTTACGTAGGCGAGTTCTACAAACTGACCGGGGCCGCGTCGGACGGCGTCGTTGACATGCAGCCGCTCTTCGCGACGGATGCGGCCAAGCAGTTCGTCAGCACCTTCAAGAGCCGCTTCGGCTCGGATCCCAGCCCGAGCGCAGCGGGGCTGGCCTACGACTGGACGGGGTTCTGCTTGAAGGTCCTGCAGCGCACCCTGGACAAGACGGGTTCGTTGACGAAGGAGAACATCTATAAGGTTGCCCAGGACGAGCTCTGGACCGGCAAGCTCACCTACACCAGCGGGATCATCATGCACGAGTACAAATTCACCCAGGACACCATCCCGGACCCCGTGATTGGGAAAGGCGAGTACATCTTCCCGGTCATCCAGTACTCGGGCGGCCAGGGACAGATCGTCTTCCCGCCGGACGTCAAGACCACCGACTTCAAGGCGCCCGCCTGATAGCGGAGCAGTGACCAGGGGCGGTCGTCAAGACCGCCCCATCGGTCCAGCGAGCCGTGGCCATTCTGCAGTCGCGACAGCTCACCAAACGCTTCGGCGGACTGGTCGCGGTCAACCGCGTGTCGCTCGCGGTCGAGGAGGGCTCCATCTTCGGGCTGGTCGGCCCCAATGGCGCGGGGAAATCCGTGTTCCTGAACTGTGTCGCCGGGGCACAGCGACCAGATGACGGCCGCGTCATCTTCCGCGACCAGGACACGACCGGGTCGCCGGCGGAGCGCCTCTGCCACCTGGGCTTGAGCCGTACCTTCCAGATTCCGCAACCCTTCCCGCGAATGACGGCGATCGACACGGTGCTGGTGGCCGCCCACTTCGGGTCGCCCACGGATGGCGTGCCGCCACTTGAGCAGGCGCGCCGCTCACTGCGCTTCGTGGACTTCCCCCATCCGGAGGGCACCCCCGTCAACGGCCTGAATACTGTAGAGCTGAAGCGCCTCGACCTCGCCCGGGCGCTTGCCTCGCGTCCGAAGCTCCTCTTGCTCGATGAGCTGGCGGCGGGCTTGATGACAGGCCAGCTCGGCGCGCTGGAGGACATCCTGCGCAAGATCCGCGACAGCGGCGTGACCATCATCATGGTCGAGCACGTCATCCGCACCATCCTCGGCCTGTGTGACCGGCTGGCCGTGCTGCGCCAGGGCGAGAAGATTGCCGACGGCCCGACCAGGGAGGTCGCGGGTGACCCGGCGGTCATCGAAGCCTATCTGGGGCAACGACGCTGATGCTGGAGGTGGAGGCGGTCGACTCCGGCTACGGCTTCCTGCAGGTGCTTCACGGGGTCAACCTGCGCGTTGAGGAGGGCGAGCTGGTTGCCATCCTCGGACCGAACGGCGCCGGCAAGTCGACGATGCTCAAGTGCATCGCCGGGATGCTGCGACCCTGGCGCGGTGAGATTCGTTTCCGCAACCGCTCGCTCGCAGGGCTCAAGGCAAACCGGGTCAGCCGTCTGGGCATGGGCTATGTCTCCGAAACCCTGAACCTGTTCACCGGCATGAGCGTCTATGAAAACCTGTTGCTCGGCGCCTACGCGATCACCGACCACGAGATCCGGCGGCAGAGCCTCGACTTCGTGTTCGACCTGTTCCCGCGGCTCGCCGAGCGCCGGCCACAACTGGCAGGAACCCTGAGTGGGGGCGAGCGAAAGATGCTCGCCATTGGACGCGCGTTGATGGGACGGCCTGCCCTGCTGCTCGTCGATGAGCCATCGCTCGGGCTCGCGCCCTTGCTGACGCAGTCCGTCTTTGCCGCCCTCAAGCGGCTCAGCCAGGACGGGCTCACGATCCTGCTGGTCGAGCAGAACGTTCCCGGCACCCTGGAGATGGCCGATCGCGCCTATGTCCTGGAGCAGGGTGCGGTCGTTCTCGAAGGGCCGGCCCGCCGCCTGCAGGAGACCGCTCACATCCAGGAGGTCTACATGGGGCTGCGATGAGCGCGGTCAAGCAGGCGCGCCGGCACGGGCGGCGATCGCGCCTTGAATTCGCGAGCATGCGCTCGCCCGTCGTCCTCACGCTCGCGGTGACCGCGGCCGTCGCGATCGTCGGCACGGCCCGCGCTGGCCCGTTCATCATCGTCAACGGCCTGGTGACGGGAGCCATCTGGGCGCTGGTGGCCGCCGGCCTCGCCCTCGTCTTCGGCGTCATGAACATTCCCAACTTCGCCCAGGGCGAGTTTTTCCTCGTGGGATCGCTATCCGGCTACCTCGTCTTCACCAATGTGAGCCCGCGGATCGGCGGCGGGCTGGCCTGGGCGGCGCCGATCATCACGATCCTGGTGGCGCTCTTGGTCGGGATGCTGGTCGGTGGCTTACTCGACGTCGTCATCTTTGGCCAGATGCGGCGCCGCATCCGAGAACAATGGGTGATGAACACCTTCGTGGTCACCGTCGGCATCTCGGTGGTGATGATCAATGGCTACCAGCTGATCTGGGGCACGGACTACCGTGGTATTCCAGCCTACTTCACGGCGCCACCGATTCATGTCCTGGGCGTTGGCATCGCTATCGACCGGGTCTTTGCCCTCGCCGTCGGCGCGGTGGCGATTTCCGGACTCTGGGCACTGCTCCGCTTCGCCCGCCTTGGTCGCGCCATCCGCGCCGTGTCGCAGGACGAGGCCGGCGCCCTCATGTCGGGCATCGACATCAGCCGCATCCAGACACTGACCTTCGCCATCAGCAGCGGACTGGCCGCTCTCGCCGGCGCGACGCTCCTTTTCAACTTCCCCGCTTTTCCGTACGTCGGCATCAAGCCGTTGTACGTCGCCTGGACGGTCGTCATCCTCGCCGGGCTGGGCAACGTCGGCGGGGCGGTGGTGGCCGGCTTCATCATCGCGCTCTTCCAGACCAGCACCTCCTACTTCATCGGATCGCAGTGGGAGGACGTCGTGCCCTTCGCGTTGATCGTCGTCATTCTCGCCTTGCGGCCCAACGGGCTGTTCGGTCGCGGCGTCCGCGGAGTCTGGGAGCAGTGATCGCCTACCTCAAGCGGCGCAGGGGCCTGGCGCTGGGCGCCATCGTCCTGCTGGTGCTGCCGCTGATCCCGCCCTTCGACCAGGAGGACATCCGTCGCTGGCTGGTCGCCGGTGCCTTGTTTGCCGGGCTCGCGATCGCTTTCGATTTCACGGCCGGCTACATCAATGTCGTCAACTTCGGCTTTGCCGCCTTCAGCGGCGCGGGCGGTTACGCCTCAGCCCTGGTCGCGATTCATTTCAACCTTCCGCCGGTCATCAGCATGTTCGCCGGGGTGCTCGTCGCCGGCCTGCTCGGCCTCTTCACCGGGGTACTCACGCTGCGCTTCCGGGGGATCTATGCGGCGGTCGCCGCCTGGTTCCTCGGCCTGGCGCTGCTGGGCATCACCCGCAACATCACACCGCTGACGCGCGGCCCGCTGGGATTGAGCGTGCCGACCTTCCTCGAGTCGGATTCGAACCTGCCCTTCTACTACATCGCGCTCGGGATGATGGTCGTGACCTATCTCGTGCTCAAGGCTGTCACCGAGTCACGCACCGGCCTGGCCTTCCGCGCCATCGGCCAGAACATGGAGGCCGCCCGTGCCTCGGGCGTCAACCCAACCCGTTACCGCATTCTCAATTTCACGCTTTCCTGCATGTTCGCCGGGTGGCTGGGCGCCTTCTACGCCCACTACTACGCGATTCTCACCCCTGATGTGATGAACACGACGCAAACGGTCCAGGTGCTCGTCATTGCCTATCTTGGCGGTCGCGGGAGTCTCTGGGGCCCGGCCGCGATCGCTTTTCCCATGATCTTCATCACGGAGTGGTTGCGGGCAAACCTGGACCGCTTCCCTGGGCTCGACCTCGTCATCTATGGAATCGTGTTGATCCTCGTCATGGTCTATTACCCGGGCGGTTTTGCCGCGCTAGTTTCCGCGCTACGCCCGCAAGGCATTCGCCTTATCTGCGGTGTCGGCCGGGTCGGTAAGTGAGCTGAGCGTGGGGTCGACGCGAATCAGGTAATCCATCGCATCGGTCCCAAACCCGATGCCGGCCATGTACTGCGGTCGCTGGTTGGACAGGATGATGACTGGGACGTGCTGCGTCGCGTCGGTGGCCCGCACGGCGCGGAGGATCTCAATGCCCTCCTTTTGCCGCCGCCGGACATCGAGGAAGACAAGGTCAGGCCGCAGCGAAGCAGCGCGGTCGACCACGCCATCGCTGCCGGAAACGATCGTGACCTCGTAGCCATCGAGCTCGAGCTTCAACTTGTACATCTCCGCGACCGCGGCGTCGTCTTCGATAAAGAGCACACGGATGTTGTCGCCACCGCGGTGCCTGCTGGGTGCCATCGCCGCCCTCCTTGCGAAACCGACCGGAACCGCGCCGGTCCTGCCCTCCACACTATCGGGCGAGGTGGCAACCGTGTCAATGGCCGGTTGGATCTATTCCGCCTGGTAGGGCTGCCGGACTTCCTCGGGGAGCTCGTACCAGCTCACGCGATCGCCGACCCGGGCGCGCAACCGCCACTTCAGCGATTTGGGCTCGGCCTCGATGCGATTCCAGAGCTGGTCGAGCCGCTGCTCGACCGTTTCCGACGCCACGGGCAGCTCTTTGGCCGTTTGGCGAAGTCGCTGCGTGTTCAGCTGCAGTGTCCGGTACAACCCCCAATCCTGAGAGAGCAAGCGGGCGAGGTAGTCCGCGTTGATGGTGTCGTTGTCATGGTCCGCGATGGGATGGTCGAGCAGCAGGGCGGTGAGGTCCACCAGGTCCTTCATGTTCATCTCGAAGACCTGGAGCTTGCTGAGCAGTAGGTCGGCGGGCGTCAGGCAGGCACCGTCACCCCCCAGCCGGTCAGCCAGCTCGATGACATGACACATGCGCATGCGGTCGATGAAGATGTCGATCTGCCGGCCGTTGACGCCGTCCAGGTAGAGAAGGCGCTGGTGCCCATTGAGGGTGTTGAAGCGGCGGTCGCCCTGGTAACCGAGCGACTCGAACAGCTTCTGGACCTGGGCCAGCTGCCTCGAGGGCGCGACGAAATCGAGATCGCCGTACTTCCGCTTGAGCGGAGGTTGCCTCGCGCTGGGGGAGTGGAGGTTGACCGCGGCGCCGCCCACCAACTTCAGCGGCACCCGCGCCTCGCCGGCTGCGGCCACGATGCGCTCGGCCTCGGCGATGACGTCAGCTGCCGGGACGTTGCCTGGGCTGGTGGCCGTCTCAGCTCTCCTTGACGTCGACGATGATCGTCTTCAGGTCTGTCATCTGTTCGATCGCGCGATGGCCGCCGACTCGGCCGATGCCGCTCTCCTTTCCAGCTCGGCCACCGAACGGGATGTGCGCCTCCCAATAGTTGGACGACTCGTTGACGTTGACCCAGCCGGTCTCTAACCGCTGGGCGAAGCGCAGCGCGCGGTCGATGTCCCTGGTGTAGACCGATCCGAGCAATCCGTAGGGCGAATCGTTGGCGATCGAAAGCGCCTCGGCCTCACCCTCGAAGGGGATGACCGGGGCGATCGGTCCGAACGTTTCCTCCCGGCTGACGCGCATCTGCGGGTCGACGCCGCGAAGCACGGTGGCCTCGTAATACAGGCGGGTCGGAAAGCGTGACGCCCGACACCCGCCAGTCACGATCTCCGCGCCGCGGGCCACTGCGTCCGCAACGTGCTCGTCCATCTTGGTGGCGACGCCCTCATTGTTCAATGGTCCCATCGTCGTCGCATCGTCGAAGGGATCACCAAGCCTGATCTCCTTGACCGCGCGCGTCAGGCGGTCGATGAAGGCGTCCTGGATAGCGCGCTCGACGAGGATCCGCTCGCCGGCCGTACAGCTTTGCCCGGCGCAGAGGAAGCAGCCGACGATGGTACCTTCGACCGCCTTGTCAACGTCCGCGTCGTGGAAGACGACGACCGGGCCATTGCCACCCAGCTCCAGCATCACGTGCTTGCCCGCCGCGCGGCGGGCAACCGATCGGCCCGTTTCGGTCGAACCGACGAAGCCGACCCCGGCGATCCGCGGATGTCCGGCGATCTCATCGCCGACCACCGATCCGGGACCGGTGACCAGGTTGACCGCGCCGCTCGGCAGGTCGGCCTCGGCGAGGCATTCCATCAACTTCACCGATATCGCCGAGGTCGAGGAGGCCGGCGCCCAGACGAGGGTGTTGCCGCCGGCGAGTGCCGGGGCGATCATCTCGGTCGCCATCGTGAGTGGCCAGTTCCATGGCGTGATCACGCCGTACACTCCGCGGGGAACCCGCAGCGTGAAAACCAGCTTGTTCTTGCTCATCGAGGGGATGACATTGGTCTCCAGCCGCTTGATGTCCTCGGCGGCGATGCGGAAGTACTCGATCGCTTCGCCCACCTCGCCAACGGCCTCGGCCTTGAAGGGCTTGCCCTGGTCGAGCGTCAGCCAGCGGGCGAGCTCATCCCGCCGGCGTTCCATGACATCCGCCACGCGATGAAGCAGAGCCGCGCGCTCGAAGGCGCCCAGCCCGGCCATCGCGGGACGCGCCCGGTCCGCGGCTTCGACCGCCCGGCCCGCATCGGCCCTGGTTCCTTTCGGAAGGCGCGCGATCACCTCGCCGGTCGCGGGGCTGGAGGCCTCGAACGTCTCGCCGCCCTCGGAATCGACCCAGCGGCCCCCGACGAACATCTGCAGCGTCTCCGTCTTGGCGACGACCTTCATCCTCTTCCTCCTGATGCGGCAGCGGCGGGTATCTCTTTCAAGCGGGTCATGGCTGGGTCGTACAGCGGCTCGCGGGTTACCGTCGCCCGATGGCGTCGGCCGAAGTACTGCACCTCGACCGCGGTTCCTTCCGCGGTGAACTCGAGCGGCAGGTAACCATAGATGATGCTCTTCCCGACGGTGTACCCGTAATTCGCGCTCGTCACGTAGCCGACGCATTGTTTGGCGGCGAAAATCGGCTCCTTGCCCAGCACGGCAACCGCCGGGTCATCGAACGTCAGGCAGCAGAGCTTCCGGTCGATGCCGCGCGCCTTGATCTGCCGCAGCGCCTCGCGGCCAATGAAGGCACCTTTGTCCAGCCGGACGGCGAAGCCCAGCCCGGCCTCGTAGGGGTTGTACTCGCTGTGAATGTCCGCGCCCCACAGCCGGTAGCCCTTTTCCAGGCGCAGTGAGTCGAAGGCACCCCCGCCCAGGGGCGCGACGCCGAGCGCACGGCCCGCCTCCCACAACGTGTCCCAGAGCCGAAGTGCGTACTCGGTGGGTGCGTAGATCTCCCAGCCGAGCTCGCCGACATAGGAAATCCGAATCGCATAAGCCGGCACGCCTCCGACGGTGACGGACTGGGCGCTGAGATAGGGGAAAGCCTCCCTCGACAGGTCCTCCTCGGTGAGCGGCTGAAGCAGGTCGCGCGCGCGCGGGCCCCAGACGCCGATGCAACACCAGCTGGAGGTGAGGTCGCGCAGCTGCACCGAACCATCGTCGGGAAGCTGGCGCCGCATCCAGGCGAGGTCGTGCATCCCGACGCCGCCGCCCGTGACCACCCAGAAGCGCTCCTCGGCGAGGCGTGTCACCGTGAGGTCGGTCATGATGCCGCTGCGCTCGTTGAGCATCGCGGTATACGTCACCTTTCCCGGCGGCCGGTCCATCTGGTTGGCGGCGATCCGTTGCAGGTAGGCCAGCGCGCCGGCGCCGCTCACCTCGAGCTTGACGAAGGGCGTGGCATCGAAGAGCACGACGCGCTCGCGGGCCGCCCGATGCTCCGCGGCTTGGACCGGTGACCAGAAACGGGCGGCCCAGCCGCTACGGGTCGGAAAGACCTGGCCGTCGAGCGTCGACTGGTTCGACTCAAACCATTGTGGGCGCTCCCAACCGGCCGCCTCGAAGAAGACCGCGCCAAGCTGGTCCTGTCGCTCGGAGAATGGCGACAGCCGCAGCTTGCGCGGACGTTCCATCGGCTGCAGCGGATGGATGATGTCGTAGATCTCTCGATAGTTTTGTGCGCCGCGGGTCTTAAGGTAGCTGTGGCTGAAGACGTGCGGATAGAAGCGGTTGAGATCCTCCTCGCGGAGGTCGAGGCTCGAGTCGCCATCGACCATCAGCTCGGCGACCGCCTGCGCCGCTCCCGGCCCGTGCGTCAGCCAGATTGCCTCGCACGACCAAAAGCCGCGGACGTCGAGTGACTCGCCGATCAAGGTGTGGGCGTCGGGCGTGAAGGAGAACATCCCGTTCACTTTCTCGACCAGCTCGGCGGACTCCAGCGGCGGATACAGTTCGCGGGCGTAGCCCACCGCGGCCTCGAAGAGGTCGTCCCGGAAGGGTGCGCAGGAGGGCATCATGCCGTCCTCCCAGGAATGTCGCAATTCTTGGGCGTCGACGAGAACGGGTTCATGCCGGTAGGAGCCGAACAGGTACCCCCGGTGGTGCTGTCGGAAATACATCGACCGATCCTGGTGGCGAACGATCGGCATCGACTGCCAGCCCGTCTCGCCCGCCAACTCGGGGAGCGGGTCCGTGATGGCGTAGAGGTGCTGCATCGGTTGCAGCGGAATGGGGACGCCTGCCATTCTGCCAACCACGGGTCCCCAGATGCCGGCCGCCGACAGGACGTGCTCGGTCTCGATCCGTCCGCGGTCGGTCGTCACCGAAGCGACCCGGCCGCGCCGGACCTCGATTCCCGTCACCCGCGTCGAGCCGATAAAGCGCGCGCCCTTCGGCTCGGCCTGGCGCGCGAGCGCCTCGCAGGCTTTGACGGTGCGGACGCAGCCGTCGCGTGGCACATGGATAGCGCCGAAGAGATGATCGGTCCGCATGATGGGGACCATGCGCTTGACCTCCTCGGGACTGACGAGCTGCGTCTGTAGGCCCCAGGAGGTTGCATGCCCCTGCTTGCGCTTCAACTCTTCCCATCGTTCCTGCGTGGTGGCCACCTCGAGACTGCCGGTTTCCAGCCAGAGCGGCTCTCCGTCGAGCTGCAGTTCGCGATAGGAATCGACGGAGCGCATCGCGAAGTGGCAGGTGGTGCGAGCGACGTTGTTTTGAAACACCATGCCGGGGGCGTGCGACGTGGAGCCGCCCGCCCGAAAGAGGGGACCCTGGTCGAGGACGACGATGTCCTTCCAGCCGAGGCGGGTCAGATGGTAGGCGGCGCTGCTCCCGACGATGCCGGCGCCGATGATGACGACCCGGGCGCGGTCCGGCGGGTCATCAAACCCTGGCATGGAGGATCGCGTCTTTACGGACCTCGATGAAGGCCTTGATCTGCTCATCGACGCCCGAATCGATACCCGGGTCCTTGTAATCGGCCAGGAGCTGCTTCCACTTCTCGTTGGCGACCTTGTCGGCGGTCCGCGCGCCCATCCGCTGCCATCGGTCGTAGTTCTCCGTGGAGGAGATCAGCGGGCGGTAGAAGCCGGTGCGATAGTGCCGCATGGTGTGCTCCGAGCCGAGGTGGTGACCGCCGGGACCGACCTCGCGAATCCCATCCATGGCGAACCCCTCCTCGTCGAAGGGTAGGCCCTTTTCCAGCATCCACTCGAACATGCGGAGGGCCTCGACGTCGATGATGAACTTCTCGTAGGAGGCGAGCAGGGCGCTCTCCAGCCAGCCCGCCGCGTGGAGGACGAAGTGCACGCCACCGAGCACGGTCGGCCACATGCACATCATCGATTCGTAGGCGGCCTGGGCGTCGGGCGCCTTGGACGACGTCAGCGCACCGCCGCCGCGGAATGGGATGCGGTAATGGCGGGCCATCTGGGCGCTGGCCAGGATGCCCAACCCGGACTCCGGCGTCCCGAACGCGGGGCTGCCCGACTGCATGTCGATGTTGGTCAGGAAGGAGCCGTAGATGCAGGGTGCCCCCGGCCGGATCAGCTGGATGAGGGCGATGCCCGCCAGCGCCTCGGCAGTCTGCTGCGCGAGCGTCCCCACCAGGCCCATCGGCGACATCGCGCCCGCCATCAGGAAGGGGGTGACGACGACCGGCTGGTTCGCCTCCGCGTAGGTCATCAAGGCGCCCAGCATGCGGTCGTCGTATCGGAGCGGGCTGTTGACGTTGACCAGGGCGAGCAGGGCCGGCGTTTTTTCGATGCTGGCGCGGCCGCCGAACAGGATGGACGCCATTTCGATGGAATCGCGCGCTCCCTCCTCCGAGATCACGCTCCCCATGAACGGCATGTCGGTCCAGCGGATGTGGGAATAGACCATGTCGAGGTGACGCGTGCCGAGCGGCAGGTCCTCGGGCTCGACGATGGTGCCACCGGCGCAGTGGATCTGGGGCGTGGCCTGCGCCATCTTGTCGAAGTTCGTGAAGTCGAGGATGGTGGCGCCGCGCCGGCCCCGGTCGAGATCCGTGATGAACGGCGGCCCGTACACCGGGGCGTTGACCATGTAGTCACCCCCGATGGTCACGGTGTTCCTCGGGTTGCGGGACTGCACGTTGAAGGTCGCCGGTGCTTTTGCCACCTGTTCTTCGATGAAGGCACGTTCAAAACGAATCCGCTGATCCTCGATCTTCAGTCCCGCCTTACGGAAGATGTCGAGTGAGCGTGGATGCAGAAAATCGACGCCGATCTCCTGCAGGATCTGCATCGCGTGGTCGTGGATCTGCTGGACCTGGTCCTCATCGAGGATCTCGTACCGGGGCAGCGTGTTCTTCCACATGGTGTCAGCTCCCTGCGTGGGCCAGCGCCCGCGCGACCTTGCGATGACGTCCGGCTTCGAAGGCGCGGGCATAGATCTTTTCGTAGTTCCTCGCGTCGACGTCGCGCGGGTTGCCGATGGTCTGCGAATCTTCTTCCGCCTTCTTCGCCAGCATCGGGATCTCATCCTCGGCGAAGCCGAGCTCGGTCAACGACGGGATGTCGAGGTCCTCGGTCAGCTGATAAACGTACTCGACGGCGACCTCGGCCGCCTTCCACACCGTCCTGTTGGCGGTATCGAGGCCGAGGGCCGTGGCGATCCTCGCAAAACGTTCCGGTTCGCCGGCGTAGTTGTATTCCATGACGGGGGCGAGCAGGCGGCCGGTGAGGGCGCCGTGCGGCGCATCGTGCACGCCGCCGGCACTCTGGCTCATCGCGTGGGCCGCGCCGGCGGAGTCGGTTCCGTAGGCGAGTCCGGCCAGCATGGCGGCCATGCTCATGTTGTAGCGTGCCTCGAGGTTGTGGCCCTGCGCGTAGGCCACCCGCAACCAGCGGCCGCAGAATTCCATGGCATGGAGCGCCACCGCATCCGTGAACGGCTGATGGTAGGCCATCGTGTAGCACTCGATCGCATGCGTGAGGGCGTCCATGCCGGTCCCGGCCGTCACGCCCGCCGGCAGGTTCACGCTCAGTTGCGGATCGATGAGTGCCACCCAGGAGGCGATATTTGGGGTGCCGCCGACGTTGAATTTGATTTTCCGGTCAGGGTCGGTGATCACCGCCCAGAGCGTCACCTCGCTGCCGGTCCCGGCGGTCGTCGGGACTGCCACCAGCGGCGGAATGCGCGAGTGGATGGGATCCTTCCCCCACTCGTACTGCACGATGCTGCCGCCGTGGACGGCGACGACGCCGATGCCTTTCGCCGAGTCGATGGAGCTCCCGCCGCCGATCGCGACCAGGCCATCGCAGCGCTCTTTCTTGTAGTACACGGCGCCGGCGTCGACGAGGGCGATCCCGGGGTTGGCGCGGACCTGGTCGTAGGTCACCGGGTCCAGGCCCGCGGCGCGAAGCGGCTTCAACGCCTCGTCGAGCAACCCCGCCTTGACGATTCCCTGGTCGGTCACGACCAATGGCCGCTTCATGCCGACGCCGGCCGCTTCATCCCCAAGCGCGCTCAGGGCACCGATGGCATGCACCATTCGGGTCGGTGACTGATACGCCTTCAGGACACTGTCAAGCACGGCCAACGAATCTCATCCTCCTTCCATAGATGAACGGTAATCTTAGGTATACGCCGAAAGTCTCGTCTGAGATGCGAACTCTGTCAAGGGCCGTCACGCTGGGCCTCGGTCAACCAGCCTTCGAGGCGGCCCGACTCCAACACCGCGACCGCCCGATTCCACCGCATCGTGTAATAACCGGTGAAGTCGAAGTCCAGCGTCGAGATCCGGGCCTGGATGGCTCCCCACAGCGTCCAGCCGACGTCTGACATCAGGGCAAACAGGTTCATGCGGGCCAGTTGCTGGGGGTCCAGCCGGCCGAAGTAGGCCTCGCAGAGGACGGCCCGCAAATCCTGATCGAGGCACGCCTCCTGCGCGGTGTTGCCCAGGTCGAAGCAGGCGTCGTTGTTCCCGCTCAATTCGTAGTCGACGATCCGCAACCACCGCCCGTCGTCGATGAAGTTCTCGCAGAGCAAGTCGTTGTGACACGGCACACTGGGGAGCGACCCAACGCGGACCGCCCGCTCGATTTCTCCCACCCGCGGCAGCCACGCCCGATACTCGGCGGGAATCGGGACCTCGTGTTCATCGACGATCCGGAGGTAGTCCTCGATCAGGCGGAACATATCGAAGTCTTTCAAAAAACGAGGAGCGGCGTGTAAGCGCTTGAACGACTCCGCCATCCGCCGCACCATCGATGCCGTCTGCAACGTCTTCGCCGACATCGTGGGTCCTGCAATGAACTCGAGGACCATGACGTCGACCTGTGGGACATGCTCTAGCACCGCCGGACCGATGCCGGTGCTCGCCGCAGCCCTGGCGTTGTGCACCTCGTTGACGCGATCGATCGAGAGCAGCTCCGTCGACGCACCGGGGATGCGCATCACGTAGCGCTCAACGCCCGCCTCGACCAGGTAGTTCTCGTTGGTTAGCCCGCCCGACAACGACGTCACCTTTACGTCCCTTCCTCGCCACAGCGAGATCCGAGCCACCGCGTCCTCAACTCGCCGCATGCCTGGCGTCCTCTCCAACCGCTTGCTCGCGCTTCAGCACCGCGTCGCGGCTGACCTCGGCCGGCACGCGCCGCCCGAAGACCTCCACCTCGACCTGGGCTCCCGGCCCGAGCGCGATCGGGAGATAGCTGTAGGCGATGTTGCGCCGGACCGTGAAGCCATACGCGCAGCTGCGGAGCCGGCCAACGACTGAACCATCGTCGTAGACGGCCTCTCCGCCATAAACAGTGAGGTACTCCTGGTCGCCGACCAGCAGGGTGCGCAAGCGCCGCGTGACGCCCGCCGCCCTGGCGGCCAGCAGCGCGTCTCGGCCGTTGAAATCGCCCTTGTCGAAGCGCACGCAGAACCCAAGTCCGGCCTCCAGGGGATTGTCCAGCAGGGTGAGGTCGGTGCCGTAGTAGCGGTAACCCTTCTCCATCCGCAGTGAGTCGAGCGCTCGGTAGCCACCGGGCCGGATGTCAAATCGTCGCCCGGCCTTCATCAGGTGATCCCAGACCTGGACCGCCAGCCCAGGTTCGACATAAAATTCCCAGCCCAGCTCCCCGACGTAGGTCACCCGCTGGGCGAAGACGTCGAATCCTTCGATACGGATGTTGCGACACTGCATGAAGGGGAAGCCGTCTTCTGAAACATCGTCATCGGTCAAGGCACCGAGGACCGTGCGGGCCTGTGGTCCCCACATCCCGATGACGCACAGGTCTTCGGTTGTCTCGCGGATCTCGATGGGCCCGTCCTCCTCGCGCTGCTCTAGCCGCAGCCACCCGAGGTCACTGTTTACGTACCCGGCCCCCGTGACCAGCCTGAACCGCTGCGGACCGAGTCGGGTGACGGTGACGTCCCCCGCGATCCCGCCACGGCGGTCGAGCAACTGCGTATAGACGACGCTGCCAACCGGTCTATCGATCTGATTCCCTGCGACACGCTCGAGCAGCGAGAGCGCTCCCGGACCATCGAGCTCGATCTTCCCGAAGGATGTCATGTCGATGATCCCCACGCGTTCGCGAAAGGCACGATGCTCCTCGGCCTGCAAGGCGAACCATGGTGGCCGGTCCCAGCCGAAACTGCGCTGGTCCGCTCCCGCGCGCCGCCAGGTTCTGCCCGGCTCGAAGTGCTCGGGCCGTTCCCAACCGTGTTTGGTTCCAAAGACCCCGCCGAGGTCCTGGATCCGGTGGTGGAGGGCGCTCGTGCGGCGCGGCCGGCCCCACTCGTCGGCGTCGTATGGATAGCGAAGAAAGTAGTAATGGCGGTACGTCTCTTTCGCCAGCTCAGCGACATAGCGATGATCGCGGTGGACCGGCCCGAAGCGCCAGGGGCGATAGGCATAGAGGTCGAGCTCGCTCTCTCCGGCGGTGATGAGCTCCGTCACCGATTTCCCGATCCCGCCGGCGCCGCCGAACCCGTTGAGTGAAAGCCCGGCCGCCATGTACAGCCCACGGACGCCGGGGACCGGCCCCAGCAGAGGGTTGGCGTCTGGCGTCATGGCGTCGGGATGGCAGACGAGTTTGACGATCCCCGCCTCGCTGATGAAGGGAAAGCGCCGTGCCGCGCCTTGAAGCAGAGGTTCGAAGCGACGCTGGTCTGGAGGTACCGAGGTCCCGGCATGCTCCCACGGGACGCCGTCGATCCATCGCGCGTTGGGGTTCAGCTCGTAGCCGCCGAGCACCACACCTCCCGCCTCGGCTTTTCCGTAGATGAGGTTGTCCGGGTCGCGAAAGCAGGGCATGTCGTGCGGGAGCTCGGCGCCCGCCACCGCACGCAGCGCGGCGTGCTGGTGATCGACCGGCGTGGAGACGACGAATGCCCCGGCCATGGCGGCCACCTGCGGGGCCCAGATGCCGCACGCAATCACGACCACCTCGGCCTCGATCCGCCCGGCCTCCGTCTCCACCGTTCGCACCGCCCCCCGCGAGGACAACTCGAGCCCGGTCACCCGGGTGCCCGTCAACACCCTCACTCCGAGTTCGCCTGCAGCCCGGGCCAGCGCGAAGGTGGCCGTATGGGGATCGAGGGCCCCGTCCCCGGGCACCCAGACCGCGCCAAACAACGACGCCGTGCTGATCGCCGGCATCAGCTGCGCCGCCTGCTCGGCCGAGACCAGCTCGACGTCAAGCCCGATCGCTCGAGCACGGCTCACGCCCCGTTGCTGCTCGAGCAGTTGCTCGCGGCTGGAGGCAAAGCGCAGGCTGCCCACCTTCTCAAAGATGCCCAGCCGGTGGTACAGCTCGATGCTGTAGCGGCGGAACCGCATCATCGTCGGGGAGGGGTTGAACTGGGTGACCAGTCCCGCCGCGTGACAGGTTGAGCCGCTGGTCAGCTCGGCCTTCTCAACGAGGACCGTGTCTTTCCATCCAGCCTGCGCCAGGTGATAGGCGACGCTGGTGCCGGTGATGCCGCCCCCAATGACGACGGCGCGCGCACGGCTCGGTAGCTGAGTCATGCGCGCGCCGCTCCGGTCAGAACGAACGACTACTCAACGGGGATCTCCTGATGGATGCGAGCCAGGTCGATGCCCTGGCGCTTGCGCACCACGCGGGCGACGACGTAGATGACGACGGCCGCCAGGTAGGTCACGAGGAAGTAGATCGGCGACGAGGCGTTCAGCGAAAACGCGGTGCCGTAGACGGCGTTGAACGACCACTCGGCGAGCATGAACACCAGGAAGATGGCGCTCACCACGCCGGTGATGGTGATCACCGGGATACCGGCGATCCTGAAGCGGGCGATCGGCGAGTTCTCGAAGATGTCCTTCCTTCGCCACGGCATGATGGCCGCCGCGACGACGGTCCCCAGGAACGTGATCGCGATCACGCCCGTCGCCCACAGGAAGATGCCCTGGAAATTCGGCCGGTACGCCCAGATGGCGCTGACCACGAGTGATGGCACGATCATGAGGATCAGCGAGCCATAGGGGACGCGCCGCTTGGCCGAAATGTTCGCGGCCCACTCCGGCAGCACCCGGTCGAAGGCCGCGGCGAAGATGACCCGGGTCGAAGACAGGAAGAGCGTTCCGGCCCAGCCGAAGAACCAGAGACCCATGACGGCGATCAAGAGCGCTTGGAACAGATGGTTACCGACCAGCCAGCCGGCGAACATGACCGGGTAAGGCCAGATCGGGATCGGCGGCGCCGCCCCGCCCACCAACGAGTTCCAGTATGCTCCGTTTGCCGCGTTGTAGAAGTCCCACCCGATGGTCTTGACGATCAGCAGGATGACGACGGCAACCAGCGCGACGGTCACCCACAACCCCCAGAACATGGCGTTAAAGACCTTGCGGTACTCCTTGGCGCCACGAACCTCGCCGTAAAGGGTCGCGCCCCAGACCGGCCAGAGCAAGTAGAAGGCGAGGAAGGGAAGGAGAAGGAAGGTCGCCCCGATCCCAAAGCTGCCGAAACTGATGCCGCCAGCGCCGGCTTTGGCGCCCACCGCGAGGGTGTTCGCGTAGGCATCGCCAGAAGCGCCGAAGAGCGAGGCGGCCTCAGTATTGAAGGCCTTCACGAACGCATCGTGGCTGGAGAAGAGCAGCAAGCCGGCCATGACCACGAGACCCGCCAACCCGAGCCAGAAGCAGAACTTCTGGATCTTCGCGTAGGTTTCCATGCCCATGGTGATGACCAGGCTGACGAAGGCGAGCACGATTAGGCAGCTGACGAAGACTCCCGTCCCGCTGCCGAAGAAGGTGGCGACCCCGGTCCAACCGAGCGTGTAGGCCAGCGGAGCGAAGAACTGGACGACCAGGATGTTCGCGTAGATAGGCGTCCACAACCACAGCGTGAACCACCAGCCGGTGATCGCCAGCACGAAGCCTGCGCCACCGCCCAGGATGCGGCTCTGCCAGGCGTAGTCGCCGCCTGCGCGCGGCATGGCGCTGACGAGTTGCGCGTAGGTGATGACCAGAAACGTCGTGAGCACGCCAGTGATGAGCACGGCAAGGAGCAACTGGCCTTTTGGAATCGCGTAGGCGAAGGACATGCCGTAGAGGCCGAGCGTAATCAGGTTGACGGACCAAAATGAATACAGGAAGGCGTCGAATGTCGACCAGGCTTTGACGAGCCCGGTGGCGTTCCGCAAGAACAGCGTTTGCCTTGGTGGACTCGCTGTCGTTGTCGCCATGTTTACCTCCGAATGATTAGTGTCGAACGTTATCAATGACGTGGTCGAGCGTTTGGTGCTTTAGCCTTTCACCTCCTAGCCATTGACCAGTTGGTAATTCTTGATGCCCTTCTTCGGATCGAGCTCGATGATCGATGAAAGGAGCATGCCTTCTTCGTACGCGCTGCCGGGGTTGATGGAGAGCGTCTTGCCGAGCCGGGTGATTCCCTTGCCTTCATGGATGTGACCGTGCAGTGAGAGCATCGGCTGGTATTTGTCAATCGCTTCGCGCACGGCCTTGGAGCCGACGTGTCGAAGCGCCCGGCCCCCGTGCAATGGCCGCAGATTCTCATCCAGCGCCGGCGCTTCGTCGAGGGCGGTGCCGAACGGCGGCGGATGAAAATTGAAGATGGCCCGGCTCATGTCCTTGACGTCGCGGAGCATCGGCTCCATCCGTTTGGTCAGCTCCTCTTCCGGCGCCTCGCGATAGGTGTGCCACGGCGTCGGGTTGGCCCAGCCGGAGGAGATCATCTCGTAGCCGCCGATGTCGATCACCTTGCCCTCGGCCAGCTCAACGCGACTGGCGTTGGCGATCACCTCGTCGATCTCGATCTCGTCGTCGTTGCCCGGCGCTACGAAGACGCGGACCTTGCTGTCTTTCAGCTTCTCCTCGGCCATTTGCATCCAGCGCTCGACCGTCTTGCACATCTGCTCGGTGAACAGGGTCTGGACCTTCGCCGGGTCTTTCTCGAGCTCGGCAACCTGCGCGGAGGTCATCCGCACCGGGTAATAGCCCTTGCGCTGCACCTGGCTCTCGACTTCGGCGACCTGGTCGCGGCCGACCCGCTGCGAGACGCCCGACAGCGTCAGCTCGTAGCTATCGCCGTCTTCGACGATCGGGATCATTGCCTTGCCGGTCATGTCACCCCCGCAGATCAAGACGTCGGCGTTGTAGAACTTCGCTGCGTTGATGAACTTCCGCCAGCAGACTTCGGATCCGTGCAGGTCGGTGGCGAAAAAAACTCTCACGCTTTCCTCCTATAGAACCTTCCGAATGGCGTGCTCGAAGCCCGCGACGTGTTGGCGCATGACGGATTCCGCCTTCGCCGGGTCGCGCGAAACGATCGCGTCGAGGAGCTGGCGGTGCTCCTCGACCGCTTCCTTCAGCCGGACGCCACGGTCGAGGCCGAGAAACCAGATGCGCAGACTCAGGTTGAAACTCTCCTCCAGCATTGCCTGCAGGAAGGCATTACGCGTCGCCTGGTAGACGAGCCGGTGGATGTGCTGATCGAGCCGCATAAAGTTGTGCACGTCCGCCTCGTCGATGGTGCGGAGCTCGCTCATCAGGGCTTCCATTTGTGCGCGGTCGCGGGCGGTTGCCCGCTCCGTGGCGAGCCGCGCCGCATACCCTTCCAGCTCGGTGCGGACCTCGGTCAGTCGGTGGAGGTCGGTCAGATTGATGTCGGAGACGAACGTCCCGCGGTGCGGCACGAACGTGACCAGGTTCTCGTGCGCCAGCCGCTGGAGGGCCTCCCGGATCGGCGTCCGGCCCAAACCCAACTCCTGGCGGAGCCGCACTTCCTCGATGACCGAACCCGGGGCGAGCCGGAGGGTGACGATCTGGTCACGGATCAGGAGGTAGGCGCGCTCACCCTGGGAGCGCGCCGAGGCGCTCTGCAGCACGACCGTGTGCAGCGTCCCCTCCTCGCTGTTCCGGTGCGATCGACGAGCCGCGGTCAGCCCGCTCGCCAACGTCCCTCCCCGTATATCGGCCGTACACCAGCGATATATCGGCCTGCAACGAACGCTAGCACCCCGGCGGTATGGCGTCAATCGCTTCGTTTCATCGCCGTCGTCGGTCCGTCACGGGCCCCGTAAGGCTGCAAGGTTGGGCGAAAGTTCGCGGCTGTTCAATCTGGTAGATGGCACGCCACGTCCTGTTCCCTCGGCGGCGGGCTCAGGGGCAGCACGCCCAGTCGATGGTTGAGTTCGCCCTGATCGCCCCCTTCCTGTTCTTCGTGATGTTTCTGCTGATCGACTTCGGCCGCCTCGTCTACACGTACGCGGCCGTGTCCTGGTCCGCTCGGGAGGCTGCCCGGGTGGTATCGATGCAGCCCCAGGCTGACAGCGATTGCCTGGCGCTGAGCATCGCGGAATCGACGGCCCAGGGCTTTATCCTTCGTCCGGACGAGAACTCTGTCGTAAACAACTCCGATCCCAACGGCACCGGAACCCCCAATGCGGATCCGCGGCCGCCCGCGGGTATGGGGAAGATCTACATCTGGCCCGCCGTGGCGACGGCCGCGCCCGCTGATGCCCCCGCCAATTGCAGCGGGTCGCCCCGCGCGATCTCGCCCACGGTCCAGGATGTCGCGGTGCAAATCAAGTACACCTTCCTTCCACTGATGCCGTTGATCAGCAACATCATCCCGCCGATCACGATCACATCGATCAGCGTGGTGCACACGGAGTACTGACATGGGTTGGATACGCGGACACCGGATCGATCATCCTGGGCAGCGGCGCGGCCAGGCGATGGTGATTTTCGCGTTGATCTTCGTGGTCCTGGTGGGCTTCGCCGGCCTGTCGCTCGATGCCACTCACCTCTACCTGGTCCAGCACACGGCTCAGAAAGCGGCCGACGCTGCGGCGCTCGCCGCCGGTAAACGTCTTGCCGGCGCGACGCAGCAGTCTCCCGTCCCGAACTCAAACGACCTCGCCGCCGTCGCGGCGCATGATTTTGCCGGCGCGGACGGCTTTATCACGACGCGAAGCACGGCGTGCGACACCACCGTCACCAGTGGAAGCCTGACCCGCTTTACGACCTGGTGGTACGACACCGCGGGGGTCAGCTGCGGCGCGAGCTCGGGTTTCAACACAGCGGTCGAGATTGCCGTGCCGCCGTTCAGCTTGACACCGCACTGCCAGACCACGCCCTACAACTGCATGCAGGTCATGGTCCGCTCGAATGTCCAGAACTTCCTTGTCGGCACGCTGGGGATTCCGACCACGATGGTCACGGCATCCGCGACCGTCTACGCGCAGCCGACCGGTACCAGCTATGACTACCCGTTCCCCGTGGCGCTCTACCTCTACGAACCGGCGGTGACGAGCATGCTCTTGTGCCCCGCCGGACAACAGTGCTTCGACCGGACCAAGGTTCCGGCCCGGACACTGATGAGCTGCAGCAGCGCCGGCGCCAACTGCCCAACATACTGGGCGCGGCCCGAGGCGTCGAGCATCATCGTCGGCGTGGATGGCACCACACTCAATCCACCGCAGGACGTCGTGGCCGTGGAGTCGAACGGTGACACCGTGATGCAGGGTGCCCTGGGCGATCAGTACTGCGATCCCTACGGCGTCGGGGTGACCGGTTGCACGCTCGGAGCAGCGATCGGCAGCAAGGGTTACGCCATTGCGCCTGGTGCGATCGCGTACTGCGCGACCGTCGGTGGCGCCGGCACGCGGCTCCCCATCCCCTGCATTGCCGCCGGACCAGGCGGCACACCAACCACGCCGATCTACGGCAACGAGACGACGTTTGCCAGCCATACCTGGACGCCCCGCGTCGACCTGACCGGCCTGAGGACCTGCGGATCGCTGCTCTTGAACGGCGGTACCGTGGCCAGCGGGCTGTCGAGCCCGACGTGCGCGCCCCCGGCCGCCGAGCCCTACGCCGTCTTGCCGGGGATTTACGACTGGATCGTCATCAATCACGGGCAGTACACCTTCGAGCCCGGCATCTATGACATCACCGGGGTCGCCCGAGTCAACAGGAACGCCAGCGGTTTCGCCGACGGCATCGATCACAGCCGCGAGACCGCGACCGACTGGGACCTGTGTACGACCGCGGCGGGTAGCGTTACGGCTTGCAACGGCGTGGGCGCCCAGCCGCTGCTGACCGCCGGCGTCTGGTTCGGGCACGGCAGTCTGAGCTACACGGCATCGGTCACGACCACCTACGGCACCTGCACCGCCGGCACGGTGATGACGGGCGGCGGTGGCGACAACACCGTGGTCAGCGCGCATGGAGTGGTCTTCCGCTTCGAGAGCGGCTCGAAGGGCTATGTCTCGACCGCGGAAGTGTCGTCCGTCGGCATGACCTCACCGGGCCTCGGCCAGATGCGGGCGGTGGGCGGCGCGCCGCTGCTCTTCGACATGGAGAACAACAACTTCATCCACATCGATGCCAGCGCGGCTCGGGCGCCGGCTTCACCTCAGCTGAACCAGTATTCGGGCATCATCTACCAGATGTGGAACGCGACCGCCGGCGGTGTTGAAGTCAACCCCGGCTTCCCAACCAACTTCGACGGCGAGGGCGGCGGCACCTACAACAACGCCGTCGTCGGCCAGGTCTACGCCTACAGCTACACGCACTTCGGCAGCATCGGGGCCTTCGACTTCAGCAACGGCACCGGTGGCGCCGCCACTCCGTCGGTCGTTACCAGCGGCAACCTGGAGAACTCGATCCTGGTCAGCTCAGTCCTCGTCGCCGCGAGCGGGACCAACGAGTCGCTGGTCGTGAAATACACCGATGAGTGGGCGCTGGACGCTTACGACGCGTACATCAAGATCAATGCCAACAGCCCGGTCTACTTCTCGGACGGGATCTGGAGTCCTCGTCCCGGTCTCGGTGCAACCCTGCCCCCCAACGGGGCCGGAAACATTCCCAGTGACGTGAACCCCCGAGTTCCGAGCGGCGGCGCGCCATCGCCCTACACCGGCGGTCCCGACACGGCGGGAAACCCCGACTGGACGATGCATTACAACACCGCCAGCATCTATGGTCCCGCCGACGGCAGCAGCTTCCGGATTCAGGGCAACTGGACCTGGGGCCACCAGCGAGACATCTTAGGCAGCGTGACTGGAAACAACAACGCTACGCTGACCTACACCTTCCCGGTGCCCGCCGGCCAGACGGTCACGATCAGCATGTTCATGACCGACGGTGATCGGTGTGGCGACTATGTGACGGCGACCTGGACCTTCAACAATATTGGAACGCCGGCCCCGGGCGTGCAAGTGGTGGGCGCGGTGCGGCTCGAGCAATGAGCGCGAAGCAGCGGCGGCGGCGAGCCCAGGCGCTGGTCGAGACGGCGATGATCCTGCCCGTTCTGGTGCTTCTGATGCTCGGTGCGGCCGACCTGGGGCGCGCCTTCTATCTCAAGCTCGAGATGTCCGGCGCCAGCCGGGCCGGCATGCGCATGGCCGTGCTCGGCCCGGTCGTGGACATTGGAAACGCGGTTCGGTCTGAGCCGAACTCGGCGATCCCCAACAGCGCAGCAGCCTGGGGCTCGATGGCCCAGGGGGGGTCGAATGGCGATTGCACCTCCGCCACCCAGCGTTGCGGCGACCCGACGGGCTGCCGCCCCGGTTCCGCTTCCGCCTGGGGCGGCGTCAACCAGCAGGCCTGCTTCGCGGTGCGAACCTGCATCACCTGGACGAGCGGCTCCTGCGCGAGCTACAGCGCGTGGGGGGTTCGGCCCAACGCCGGCGCCGATCAGGCCGTCGAGGTGTTTACCGTCTACCGCTTCCTGCCAGCTACTCCGCTCATCGCCAACTTCGCGGGTGGCACCGGCACGTTCTATCTCACGGCTGACACGTTAGGCCTGCAACTGTATTGATCTCGGCCCCTTTTTTTGGGGCAAGCCGCGGATGGCCGCCGACGATATACCGCCAGCGATCGTGGCACGAAAACGACGTCCTTCCACAGAGCTCATGGTGCTCAGCGCCTCGGCAGTCCTGGGCGTCTACGCGGCTGGCTATCTGATCACCGAGCCGGGGGCCGGCTTGCTGGATCAGATCGTTACCGCGTCCCCATCCGCGATCGCGGCTGCCGGCAGGCTTCGTGACGGGAGCTACCTCGGACAAGGGCAGAGCCGGTTCGGTGCCGTCTACGTCACGGTGGCGATCACGCAGGGCCGGATCAGCCAGGTATGGATCAATGCGGTGACGACGACCTTTCCCAGCCAGGCGATCGATGCGCTGCGCGACCAGGTGGTGGTGCGGCAATCGGCGGCGGTCGACCTGGTCAGCGGCGCGACGGCCAGTAGCAGCGCATTCGTGCAGGCGATCCAAGCCGCCCTCCGGCAGGCCCAGTGACGTCTGCAATCGCCCACCACCACCGCCCTGCGCGCGCCCTGATGGACACGGTCGTGTCGATCGACATCGTGGGTGACCCCGGTCCCACCGTCGAACGGGGTGCGATCGATCGAGCCTTCGGATGG
>Ga0209471_1000480_pt1 | contig 27062 bp, 21 predicted proteins | sample GraSoiAngelo_128_FD_185885 | JGI IMG/M metagenome (GOLD analysis project Ga0209471, IMG submission 185885) | Grasslands soil microbial communities from the Angelo Coastal Reserve, California, USA - 14_0927_12_20cm (SPAdes) (version 2) | ecosystem: Environmental > Terrestrial > Soil > Grasslands ... | reverse complement strand
ACGCCGGGCCGTTCCAGGGGCAAGACCGCATCGAGGTGCGGCCGGCGCTGAAGGCGCGCCTGAAAGAGCTCGGCCTCGAGCGCGGCAGCGAGCCGCACACGATGGCGCTGGGCCGCTGCCAGCGCTGCGCCAGCATCGTCGAGCCGCTCCTGAGCAAGCAGTGGTTCGTCAAGACCCGCCCGCTCGCCGACCAGGTGGTGGCACAGATCGACGAGATGCGCTTCGTTCAGGAAAACTGGCGCGCGGAATTGCTCCGCTGGATGGAGAAGATCCACGACTGGTGCGTCTCGCGCCAGCTCTGGTGGGGGCACCAGATCCCCGCCTGGTATTGCGAGTACGGCCACGTCACCGTCGCGCGCGAGACTCCGCGCGAATGCGCCGAGTGCCATTCGGGGCGGCTCAAGCAGGACCCCGACGTGCTCGACACCTGGTTCAGCTCCGGTCTCTGGCCTTTCTCCACCTTCGGCTGGCCGGAGAAGACGGCCGCGCTCGAGACCTTCTATCCGAACTCCCTGATGGAGACGGGCTTCGACATCCTCTTCTTCTGGGTCGCCCGCATGGCGATGCTCGGCCTGCACTTCATGGGCGAGGTGCCCTTCCGCGTCGTCTACCTGCACGCCATGGTGCGCGACGAGAAGGGCGAGAAGATGTCCAAGACGCGGGGGAACGTGATCGATCCTCTCGACGTCACCGCCCGCTACGGCGCCGACGCCCTGCGCTTCACGCTGGCCTCGATGGCCGGACAGGGCCGCGACATCAAGCTCTCCACCGACCGCATCGCCGGCTATCGCGCTTTCGCCAACAAGATCTGGAATGCGGCCCGCTTCGTGCTGATGAATTCGGGCGGCTACGACCCGCGCGCCCAGCCGGCTTCCCTCTACGATCGCTGGATTCTCAGCCGCTTCCAGCGCTGCGCCGACGAGGCCCGCACCGCCCTCGAGGAGTACCGCCTGGGCGATGCCGCCAATGCCATCTATCGATTCATCTGGAACGAGCTGTGCGACTGGGCCATCGAATTGTCGAAGCCGGCGCTCTACGGCGAGAAGTCGCCCCGCGAGCGGGCCGGCGCCCAAGCCTCTCTGCTCACGGCGCTGGAGGGGGCGCTGCGGCTGTTGCACCCCTTCATGCCCTTCGTCAGCGAAGAAGTGTGGCAGCGGTTGCCGAATCGCTCGGGCGAGACGATCATGCTCGCGCCCTATCCCGGCCCGGGCCCTGTGGACGAGGAGGCGGAGCGCGAGATGGATCTCGTCACCCGCGCCATCGACGGAGCGCGATCGCTCCGCGGCGAGGTCAACCTGCCGCCCAACCAGCGGGTGCCGCTCTTTCTCTTCGTCCGCGACGGCCGGACCCGCGCGCTCCTCGAGAAGCACGAGCGCGCCTTCAAGCGCCTGGCCAACGCCGGCGAAGTCACGCTGCGCGGCTTCGATGCAGCGCGCCCCCGGCAAGCGGCAGTCCACGTCGAGCCGGAGGTGGAGGTGCACCTGCCGCTGGTCGGGCTGATCGATTTCGCCGCCGAAAAGGCGCGGGTGGAGAAAGAGCTGGGCCGCATCGCGGCCGAGCTGCAGGGCATCGAGAAGCGCCTTTCCAACAAGGGATTCGTCGAGCGCGCCCCAGCCGAGGTAGTAGAGAAGGACCGCGCGCGCGCCGAGGAGCTGCAAGCGAAGCGGGAGAAGCTGTCGCGCCACCTGGCGCGCATTTCCAGTTCGGAGGAAGGCATGGACGAAAAGAATCCGCAGGGGCCGCAGGGAAGCCAGCCGCCGTCGTCACCGGGCTCGACGCCGAACTTCGCCGACCGGGCGAGGGAGATGGTCGACGCCGCCCGCGAGGCGATGGGGCCGATGGCCGAGAAAGTCGCGCAGGCGATGACCGAGGCCGGCGAGGTGCTCAAGGACCGGGCGGCCGAAGCCGGCGAGGCCATGTCGCAGAAGGCGGCCGAGGTGAAAGCCGCGGTGGAGAGGCGCATGGCTACCGCGCGCAAGCCGGCAAGAAAGGCGCCGCGCAAGGCCGCCGCCAAGCGGAAGGCAGCGCCGAAGAAGGCGGCGAAGAAGAAGGCGCGCAAGGCCGCCAAGCCCGCGCGCAAGGCGAAGAAAGGGAAGAAGAAGTCCCGGAGGTAGGGCATGGATCGGCGGAAGGGCACGAAGTAATGCTCGAGCTGGGGCGGCCCGATGACGCCATCGGCCGCCTCATCTCGCTCGCCCTCGAGGAGGACGTCGGGCCGGGCGACCGCACCGCCCAGGCCGTCGTGCCGGAAGGGGCGCGCGGGTCGGCCCTGCTCGTCGCCAAGGAGGAGCTGATCGTCTCCGGCCTCGCCGCGGCGGCGCGAGTCTTTCGCGCGCTCGATCCTTCCTCCGAGCTGGAAGCCCTCAAGAGCGAGGGAGATCGCGCCGGACCCGGCGACGGCGTCTTGCGCGTGCGCGCCAGCCTGCGCGCCATCCTCAGCGGCGAGCGGACCGCGCTCAATTTCCTGCAGCGCCTCTGCGGTATCGCCACGCTCACCGCGCGCTACGTCCAGGCGTTGAAAGGAACGAAGACCCGCCTGCTCGACACGCGCAAGACGACGCCGGGCATGCGCCAGCTGGAGAAAGCGGCAGTGCGCGCGGGCGGCGGCCACAACCACCGCAGCGCGCTCTTCGACGGCATCCTCGTCAAGGACAACCACGCGGCGGCGGCGGGCGGCGTCGGCGAGGCGGTGCGGCGGGCGCGAGCGGCAGCGCATCCGCTGCTCGAGGTCGAAGCGGAAGTGAGCACCCCGCAGCAGATCGAGGAGGCGCTCGCCGCCGGCGCGCAGATGCTGCTCCTCGACAACCTCGGCGACGCCGCGCTCGCCGCCGCCGTCCGCCAGGTCGCCGGCCGCGTTCCGACGGAAGCGTCGGGGAGCATCACGCTCGACCGCCTCCCGAAAGTGGCCGCCCTCGGAGTAGACTACGTCTCCGTGGGCGCGCTGACGCACTCGGCTCCGGCTTGTGACCTGAGCCTGCTCATCACCGATTGGGGCGGCAAGCGGTGAGCCCCGACCCCGCCCCTGCGCCTCTCGCAGGCGGCGAGGGCCATTGGACCGATCTCAACCAGGACGCCATCGTGCTCGGGCTGCTCCTCGAGTGCACCGACGATTTCGTCAGCGGCGCCGTGCTCTGCGACAAGCTCGACGTGCCCCGCGCGGAGCTGCTCAAGCGCATCGATTCCCTGCGCACGCGCGGCTACGGCATCCAGACCAGCGGCGGCCGCGGCTACCGGCTGAGCGAGATCCCCGACAAGCTCAACGATCAGGTCATCGCACCGCTTCTCTCGACCAACGAGATCGGCCGCAAGCTGCACGGCTACGCCGAGCTGGAGTCGACCAACGACGAGGCCCACCGCCTGGCCGAAGCGGGCGCCGAGCACGGCGAGGTGGTCGTCGCCGAGCTGCAGACCAAGGGGCGCGGCCGGCGGGGGCGCAGCTGGTTCTCGCCGCCGGGAAAGTCGCTCACCCTCTCGGTCATCCTCCGGCCCACGCTTCTGCCCTCGCGCGCTCCGGAGATCGCCCTGACGGCGGCCGTCGCGCTCTGCGAAGCCGCTCACGAGCTGGGCGCGCCCGGAGCGCGCATCAAGTGGCCCAACGACATCGAATGCCGCGGCCAGAAGCTGGCCGGGCTCCTCACCGAGCTGCGGGCCGAGGCCGAGAGCATCCGCCACGTCGTGCTCGGCGTGGGGCTCAACGTCCTGCTCACGGCGCACGACTTTCCGCCCGACCTCCGCGGCACGAGCCTCTTGATCGAGAGCGGGGAGAGCATCGCGCGGCCGCTCGCCTGCGCGCGCGTGCTCGAGCACCTCGAGGAATGGGTGGCGCTGCACGAGACCGAGGGGTTTGGCCCGGTGCGCGAGCGCTGGCGGGAGCTCTCCAGCACTCTCGGCCGGCGCGTCTTCATCGACGGCGATCCGCCGCCCCTCGAGGGCGAAGCGGTCGATCTGGCCGAGGACGGCGCGCTCCTGGTCCGCTCCGCCGATGGCGCCTTGCGTCGGGTGATGGCGGCCGATATCGAGCACTGCACCGTGCTGTGAACAAAGGTACGATTGCGTAACATTGACGGACCGCCGAAACGCTCCTGATACTGCAGAAGTGCTCCTCGCCATCGACGTCGGTAACACGAATACCGTGCTGGGCGTGTTCGAGTTTCGCCAAGGCGAGTCGCGGCTGCGAGATTCCTTCCGCGTGCAGACCGAGAAGGATCGCACCGGCGACGAGTACGGCCTGCAGATCAAGTCGCTCTTCGATTTCGCCGGCCTCTCGATGAAGGACGTGCACGACGTGATCGTCAGCAGCGTCGTGCCGCCGATGGCGTTTCCCCTCGAGCAGATGTCGAAGCGCTTCTTCGGCAAGAAGCCCCTCTTCGTCGGGCCGGGGGTGAAGACGGGCATGCCGGTGCTCGCCGACAATCCGCGCGAGGTGGGCGCCGACCGGATCGTCAACGCCGTCGCCGCCTACCAGAAGTGGCCGCAGGGGCTCGTCATCGTCGACTTCGGCACCGCCACCACCTTCGACGCGGTCACGCCCAAGGGCGAATATCTGGGCGGCGCGATCGCGCCGGGCATCACCATCTCGATGGAGGCGCTCTTCCACCGCGCCTCCAAGCTTCCGCGCGTCGCCTTCGAGAAACCGGAGCACGTGGTGGGCCGCAACACCGTCGCGGCCATGCAATCGGGTCTCGTCTACGGCTACGTCGGCCTGGTCGACGGCATCTGCGTGCGCATGAAGGAGGAGCTGGGATTTTCCGCGAAGGTGGTGGCCACCGGCGGCCTCGCGGCGCTGGTGGGCAGCCTCTCCAAGCAGATCGAGGTGGTCGACGACCAGCTCACCTTGGACGGCCTGCGCATCATCTACCAGCGGAACCAGGCGGAGAGAGGCTGATGGCAGAGAAGGATCCAACTGCGCCGCCCAACCTGCGCGGGGCCACGCCTGCCGAGCTGGACGAGCTTCGCGTCTCGGTCAAGGTGGCGGGGCGGACCACGCCCAGGCCGACCGCGCGGCCGCCGATCTCGGCGATGCAGGCGCTCACCCACCGCGGCGAGCTCGACAAGCTCATCGATGACGGCCGGGCGACGCTGGAGTCGAATCCGAAGGAGTCGCACGCCTTCTTCGAGAAGGCGTACCGGAAGAATCTGATGGACCCGCGGGTGCTCTCCAACTACGGCCTGACGCTGGTCCTGGTCGAGGGCGATCGCCAGCGCGGTATCCGCTTCTGCGAGGAGGCGGTGCGGCGTGGGCTGGTCAGCACCGAGACGCTGGTCAATCTCGCCAGGGCGCTGGTCGTGACCCGCAACAAGGAGCAGGCCATCCGCGCGCTGCGGCGGGCGATGGAGCTTGCTCCCGACGATCCGCGCGTCGGGCAGGAGTTCGCCGCGCTCGGCCTGCGCCGGCCGCCGCCCATCCCCTGGCTGCCGCGCGACTGCTTCGTCAACAAGTGGCTGGGCAAGCTCACCTGGTGGTTCTCCCGCCGGCATCGGCTCAATCCGCTCTCGATGAGCTAGAGTCGATCGATGAGCGAAGCTACTCCGGCCGCGGCGGTTCAGTCTCCCGCTGCCTGTCCGATCCCGCTCTCGGCGGTGCCGGCCAACTTCCAGAAGCACGTCGACCCCAAGGCGCCCACGCCGCTGCGGATGATGGGCGCCAAGGCGCTGGTGCCGATGGGGCCGAAGGAGATGAGCACCGCGCTCTACATGCTCACCTTCGACGCCGACGCCGGCGTGCGCGAGACGGCGGTCAAGACGGCGGCGTCGCTGCCCGACCGCATCCTCTCGGTCGCGCTGCGCGACGAGACGATGGATCCGCAGGTCCTCGATTACTACTCGGTCGTGCTGGCGGGGAAGGACGAGTATCTCGAGATGCTCGTCCTCAATCCCTCGACCGGGGACCCGACGGTGCAGCGGCTCACCTCGACGGCGGACGACCACATCATCGAGATCGTCGCGCAGAACCAGCTGCGCATGCTGCGCCATCCCGACATCGTCCGCGCGCTGGTCAACAACAAGGCGTCGCGGCCCTCCACCCTCGACAACGTCTGCGACTTCTGTGTGCGCTCGGGGCTCAACCTCGAGGATCTCCCCGCCTTCCGCGCCGCGCGCCGCCGCATCCACGGCGGCGCCAGCGAGGACGAAGAGACGGCGAAGAAGGCGGCCGCCCGCGCCGCCGCCGAGGTCGCCTCGGCGGAGAAGGCTCTCGAGCAGATGGGCGCCGCCGGCCCGGATCGCGCGGAGGAACAGCGGGCCGCTCCCGGCAGCGCCGAGGAGAGGGAGCTGGAAGAGCAGCGGCTCACCATCAGCCAGCAGGTGATGCGGCTGAGCATTGCGAAGAAGATCGAGTGGGCCAACAAGAAGGGCAACCGGGAAGTGCGCTCGCTCTTGCTGCGCGACCCGAACACGCTCGTGCAGCTGGCGGTGATCCAGAGCCCGCGCATCACCGAGGGCGAGGTCGTCAAGGTGGCGGTGAGCCGCACCTCGCCGGACGAGGTGTTGCGATACATCTACAACAATCGTCAATTGATGAAGAACTATCAAATCAAGCTGAATCTGATCAACAACCCCAAAGTGCCGGTCGGGGTCTCGATGCGCTACCTCTCCTCGCTGCGCATGGCCGAGGTGAAGGCCATCGCCAGGAACAAGAACGTGCCGCAGGGCCTGGCGAACGCGGCGAAGAAACTGCTGGAGAAGAAGGGCGCGGGCTGAGCCTGCTCAGGCGCTCTTCTTCGCCGTCTCCACCTCGGTGGTGACGTCCGACGGATCCTCGCTCAAGAGCTGCAGCGCGATCTCGAGAGCCTTGCGCGTCTTCTCCCGCAGCTTCTCGTCGCTCTTGATCTTCTGGTAGGCCTTCACCGCCCGGTCCTCGTTCAGCACGGCGGTGACCTGCGCCTCCTCGAGCTGCTTCTTCAGCTCGTCGCGTTCCTCGGCGAGCAGATCCTTCTCGCCAGTCAGCGCCTGCGCCTCGCTGCGCAGCGTCTCCAGCTCGGCCGACTTCGCGTTCTTCTTCGACTCCTCGCGGGCCGCGCCCAGCTCGCGTTCGAACTTCTTCGCCGCCGCCGCCAGGGCATCGGCGCGCTGCTGGAGCGTCTTGGCGGCCGCCTCGCGCTCCTGCAGCTGCGCTTCGGCCTTGTTCTTCGCTTCCTTGAGCTTGAGCAGCTCCTTCTCCAGCTCGGCGACGCGCGCCTCCAGCGAGCCTCCATCTCCGGGGATCTCCCGCAGCTCCAGCAAGGCCGTGTCGTCTTCGGCGAGGTCGGGCACCGCCTTCGGCTTGGGCGGAGGCTGTTGCGTCGGCCCGCCCAGTGAATCGAAGGCCTTGTCGAACATCTCCAGATCATGGTCGCCGGCCTGGTGCTCCTCGACCTGGACCACCTCTTCGACTTCCTCGAGCAGCACCGGTTCTTCTGGAGCAAGAGCTGCCTGGGTTTCCTGCTCGGAAAGCGAGATGGGCTCGTCCTCGCCGTCCACCAGGTCTCCCAGGCCGAGAGGCTCATCCTCGACCGAGACGATCTCCTCGGACTGGGCCTGCTCGGGGGGGAGCCGGATGCCCATCAGCGCCGAGGCCTTTTCCAGTATGACTTGCGGCTCGAAGGGCTTGATCAGGTACTCCTCGGCGCGGGTCTTGAGCTTCTTGTGCTTCTCGAACGAGTCGGGGGTGGCGTGGGCGCTAGTCAAAATTACCGGTATGCCCTTGAGCTGCTCGTCCTTCTTGAGTCGCGTACAGAGCATGTAGCCATTGGTCGGCTGCGCCTCGACGCAGACCACGATCAGGTCAGGATTTTCCGCCTTGGCCATCGTCATGCCCTGCTCGCTGTTGGTCGCCGTCGTGGCGACGAATCCGCGGGCGACGATGGCGTGCGACAAACCCTGCGCGAAGGCTTCGTCGGAGTCGATGAGAAGGATTCTTTTCGACACGCGGAACCCGGGCAGGGGAGATCAAAAGCTTACGGGCGCGGCACGAGGGGTGTCAACGAAACGCCTTGAAATTCCGCGTGTGTGATGAGGTACGCGCGCTATCGCAGCTCGGCCGACTGCACCAGTGCGAGAACGTCCTCTTCGTCGAGATCGCTGATCAGCGAATAGACGATCTCGTCGTTGCGCCAGGAGGCGATGTTGAAGCCGTGCGCGCGGGAGAGCCAGACCTGCCGATCGGCGATGCGCCGGGCAGCCCCCGGCAGCTGCGGCTCGGGATCGTCGACGATGAGCAGCGACACCCGGCGGCCATTGGCTGCCGGCACCGTGTAGGTGACCACCGCCGCCTGCCGCGAGCGGACTTGCGACAGCCGCACCCCCTCCAGCCGCGGACCTTGGGAGAACCGGGGCAGCCGCACGCCGAAGTCGAGCTTCTCGGAGAGCCAGCGCTGGGCGCTGCTCACGTCGGACGCGGTGTAGTCGAGGGGGAGCGCTCGCGCGTGGAGGGCGACGCCGTCGTCGACGATCGAATGTCCGCCCCGGAAGATCGGATGCTGCAGCCCGCCGGCCAGGAACCAGGCAGCTGCGCCCACCGTTGCGGCGGCGACGGCGACGGCGCGCGGCTCACGCAACGCGCGCGCCCAGCGCCCCCGGTACGGCTCGGCGGCGAGGCTGCCGCGCACGGCATCGTGCAATTGGTGCGGCGCCGCGACGTTGGCGCGGCCGGCGGCGACCTTGTAGCTCTGCTGGACGCGCACCGTCTCCGCGCAGATCGCGCAGCCCGCCAGGTGCGCCTTCATTTCCGCCGACTCGTCGGCCGAGAACTCTCCGTCCACGTAGGCGTGGAGGAAGGTCTTCTCCAGCTCTCGGCACTCGAGGGGCATGGTCACCCTAGGCCTTGCGCTTGAACTCGAGCACTTCGGCGTCCTCCGCCTGCGCTTCCAGTTCCATCGCCTGGCCGGGTTGCACGACGCCGTTCTCGATGGCGTAGCCGAGCAGGTTGCGCTGCAACAGCTTCCGGCCGCGGTAGAGCCGGCTCATCACCGTGCCCACCGGACAGTCGAGGATCTCGGCGATCTCCTTGTAGGAGAACTCTTGCAGGTCGGCGAGGATCACCACCAGCCGGAAATCGATGGGCAAGACGTCGATGCTGCGGATGACGTCGTCGGAGAGAAGCTTCTCGAAGAAATACTCCTCGGGGTTCGAAGAGCTCTCGGTGGGCTCGCGGGTGACGAACCGCTCGTTGCTGGCCTCGCGGGCGGCGCCCTCGACGACGGTGCGCTCCTTCACCCGGCGGCGGTATTTGTTGATGAAGGTGTTGGTGAGGATCTTGAAAAGCCACGCCTTCATGTTGGTGCCGCGCTCGAACTTGTCGAAGAAACGGAAGGCGCGGAGAAAAGTGTCCTGCACCAGGTCTTCGGCGTCGCGCTCGTTCCTGGTCAGGCGGAGGCCGGCGGAGTAGAGCGCATCGAGATGCTCGAGGGAGAGGCCTTCGAACTCGCGCCGGGTGCGGTCGGTGTGCTTGAAATCGAGCATCGCTCTCCGGAGTCAGTTCGCCTGCAGATCAATCTAACTGGCTGGGGCCGCGGTGAAAACCATGGGAACTCCGCGGGTATTCCGGCGGGTCGGGCGCTCGGCCGGTGCGGACTGCACGGCGCAACAAAAAATCAAGTCGTACTGCGGGATTATCGGAGCACCTTCTCGAGCGGCGTATAGGGCAGATCGAGCGCCTCGGCGACGGCGCGGTAGGTGCAATAGCCATTGAAGGTGTTGACGCCCAGTGCGAGAGCGCGGTCGCGTTTGACGGCCTCGACCACGCCCATGTCGGCGAGCTTCCCCGCCCAACCGATGGTCGCGTTGGTGAGCGCGAAGGTCGAAGTCTGCGAGACGGCGCCCGGCATGTTGGCCACGCAATAGTGCACGACGCCGTGAACCAGATAGGTGGGATGGTCGTGCGTGGTCGGGCGGCAGGTCTCGATGCACCCGCCCTGGTCGACGGCGACGTCCACCACCACGCTGCCCGGCTGCATCTCGCTGATGAGCTTCTCGCTGACCAGCTTGGGCGCTTTTGCCCCGGGGATGAGCACGCCGCCGATCACCAGATCCGCCTCGCGAACGTACTTCTGGATCTGCGTCGGATCGGAAAAGACCGGCGTGATGCGCGAGCCGAAGACGTCGTCGAGATAGGCGAGGCGGCCGAGATTGACGTCGAGCACGACCGTCTCGGCGCCCATTCCGGTCGCCAGCTTGGCGGAATTCGTCCCCACCACGCCGCCGCCGAGGATGACGACTTTGCCGCGGCGCACGCCGGGCACGCCGGAGAGGAGGATGCCTTTGCCGCCGTGCTCCTTTTCCAGGTAGACGGAGCCGACCTGCACCGCCATGCGGCCCGCGACTTCGCTCATCGGCTTGAGCAGCGGAAGCTGGCCGTCCTCGGTCTGGATGGTCTCGTAGGCGACAGCGGCGATCTTGCGGTCGAGCAGCGCCTTGCTCAGAGGCTTGTCGGCGGCGAGGTGGAAATAGGTGTAGATGGTCTGCCCTTCCTTCATCAGCGGGTATTCCGAGGAGATGGGCTCCTTCACCTTGATGATCATCTCGGAGCGCGACCAGACGTCGGCGGCGCGCTCGACGATCTCGGCGCCGACCGACTGGTAGGCGTCGTCAGGAAGACCGCTGCCCACGCCGGCGCCCTTCTCGATCAGGACCCGGTGGCCCCGCGCGAGAAGCGCGGCCGCGCCGCCGGGGACCAGGCCGACGCGGTACTCGCGGATTTTGATCTCTTTCGGGCAACCGATGATCATTGCGCCCTCCGCGGTTACAAAGGGCGCGCAAGATACCGAGCGAAACGAAAATGCTCAAGCTGCTCTTCGCCGACGAGACAGGGCGTGTTTACGAACACCCCGAGCTGCGCCCCCTGGTGTGGGAGGGGGCCGATTTGCCCGTGCCCATTCCGGCGCACACGACGCTCGCGGCGCTGCCGGGGCGCAGGCCGCTCGGTGTCGACGCCTCGGGCGGCGTCGTCGAGCTCCGCGAGATGCGCCTCGGCCGCCGGCTGGTGAAGCCGAACGCGGTAGCGGCCGTGCTGCCGCCAGGCTGGACGCGCAGCGAGCTGCCGGCCTTCCACAAGAGCGCGGTCGCGCCGCTCCTGCCGCAGTGGGCGTACACGGCCGCGGCCTGGGACTCGCGGAGCAACTGCCATGTCGTCTGGGCGCTGCACACCGACCGCCGCGCGCACTGGGATCCGGCGGCGCATTCGACGCCCGATCTGCCGGGACTGGTGGAGCGGCGACTCCTGCGCGAGGAGACTCCGCTCTTGCGGCAGCTGGCGAAATGCGCGCTCGAGTACCGCTGCTTCACCGCGCAGAACATCTTCTACGCGCGCGACGAAGGCGCCATCCCCGCCAGCACTGGCTGCAATGCTCGCTGCGTCGGCTGCATCTCCGAGCAGCCGCCGGAAGGACCGCCTTCGAGCCACGAGCGGATCGACGACGCGCCCGACGCTACGAGCATGGCCGACATCGGCATCGCCCATCTGCGCGCGGCACCCGGCCGCACCATGGTCTCCTTCGGCCAGGGCTGCGAGGGCGAGCCGCTCACCCGCGCGCAGGAGATCGCCCGCGCCATCCGCCTCATGCGCGCCCAGACCTCGCGCGGCTCGATCAACATCAACACCAACGGATCGTTGCCCGGCGCGCTCTCGCTCTTGATCGACGCCGGCCTCGACGCCTGCCGCATCAGCCTGAACAGCGCCCACAAGCCGCTCTACGAGGCGTACTACCAGCCCGTCAAATACGGCTGGGAGGACGTCGCGCAGTCGATCGCGCTGGCGAAGCGGCGCGGAATCTATCTCGCGCTCAATCTGCTCACCTTCCCGGGCGTGACCGATGCCGAAGGTGAAGTCGAGAAGCTTTGCCGGATCGTCCCCTTCGTCGATCAAGTGCAGACTCGCAGCCTGGCGATCGATCCCGATCAGTATCTAGCCGTCGCGCGGGCCCACGGTGCCTCCGGGCCTCGCCTCGGCCTGCGCGAGATGCTCCGCCGGCTGAAGCGCGCCCGTCCGGGGCTGGTGATCGGAAATTTCGCTCGAGGTCTGGACGAAAGAAATCCGGGGACCCGAAGCGGATCCCCGGATCTCTCTGCGACCTGAGGCTCAGCGGAAGCTGGCGCCGAGATCGATGCTGACGTTGTAGAAGTCGGCGTTGCCGCCCTTGTCCACCGAGGCGACCCCGCCGGCAGCGCTGTTGCCGGTGTAGATCTTGTTGAACAGGTAATTGTACTGGAAGCGCCCGCCCAGCTTGAAATCGCCGATGTTGGTCTCGATGCCGCCGCCGAAGGGCAGAGTATTCACCGAGCGATTGGGGATTCCGGAGGCCTGGCCGCCGTTCACCCAGGTGATGCCGTAGCCGCCGAAGACGTAGGGCGTGAAAGCGCCGGGGAGGACGTTGAGGCGCAAGTCCCCGTAGCCTTCGTTGGTCTTGATGGTGCTGGCCGACCGGCCGAGGTCGAGGCTCTCTTTGACGTTGTTCTGCGAGCCGAGATAACCGAGCTCGATGCCCAGCATCGGCGTGGGCAGGATGCCGAGACGCGCGCCATAGGCGACGCCGAGGTCGGAGCCGCTGGAGAGCGCCTGGTTGTACTTGGTGCCGCCGCCCTGCAGCACCACCGAGAATTCGCTGTCGGCCATCGCCATCGGCGCGAAGGCGAGCGCGGCGGCGAAACCCAGAAGCAATTTCTTCATGTGCGTTCCTCCTCTAACTGGCGCAGAAAGAATCAAGACACGGTAGGAATGGGAAAAGTGTTCGGCCTGCCCGGCCGGGTGGAGGAGCGACGAGCTTGGGCCAGGTGAAGCTCGAGTTGCAGAAAGAGCTGGCTCGCCATCTGCGGGGCGGACATCCCTGGGTGTATCGGCGCGCGCTGGAGAAGCCTCCGGCAGACCTGGCCGCCGGTGCGGTCGTGGACGTGACCGAGAGGGGCAAGTTCGTCGCGCGCGGCTACTTCGATCCTTCGAGCGCCGTGCGAGTGCGCATCCTCACGCGCGATCCGGCCGAGGCGATCGGGCCGCTCTTCTGGCGCAGGCGCATCGCCAGGGCGGTGGCGCTGCGGCGGGCCTACACGCCTTTCGAGGGCGAGACCGACTGCGCGCGGCTGGTGCATGGCGAGGGAGACGGGCTGCCCGGCGTCGTGGTCGATCTCTATTCGAAGTGGGCGGTGCTCAAGCTTTACAGCAAAGGCCTCGTGCCACACCGGTCGCACATCCTCGATGCGCTGCGCGGCGAGGTCGGGCTCGAGGGCATCTACGGCCGCGACGAAGAAGTCGAAGTTGCCGCGGATGAAGAGAACGAGCTTGCCGATCGCGAGTCGCCTCCGGCGAAAGGACAGGTGCTCTGGGGAAAGGAGCCTCCCGATCCGATCGTCGTGCGCGAGCACGGAATGCGCATCGCCGTCGACGTGCGCGCGGGACAGAAGACCGGATACTTTCTCGACCAGCGCGAGAACCGGCTCGCGCTGCGCCGGTTCGCCCAGGGCCGCGCCCGAGCTCTCAACTGTTTCTCCTATACGGGAGGATTCTCCCTCGCCGCGGCGCTGGGAGGAGCAGCCGAGGTGATCTCCGTCGACCGCGATGCCGCCGCCCTCCGGCTTGCGCGTCGCAACTTCGAGTTGAACGGCCTCGATCCCGCCAAGCACGGCTTCGTCACCGCCGACGTGCTCGACCATCTCGCCGAGCGGCGGTCGGAACAGGCGCGCTTCGACCTGATCGTGCTCGACCCGCCCGCCTTCGCGAAGTCGCAGAAAGCCGTTCCCGCCGCTCTCGACGGCTATGCCTCGCTCCACCGCGCGGCGCTGCAGCTGCTCGCGCCTGGGGGCATCCTCGCCACCGCCTCCTGCTCGGCGCGCGTCACGCCGGAGGAGTTCGTCGGCGCGGTGCGGGAAGCGGCTCTCAAGACGCGTTCCGACCTGCAGCTGCTCGAGGAGCGCCGCCAGCCGGCCGACCATCCGGTGCTGCTCGCCTTTCCCGAGGGGCGCTATCTCAAGTTCTTCATCTTCCGCAAGGGGGACTGATGGTCCTTCCCGGCCAGTATCTCGAGCGGAGCATCGTCGTGGGCGATCTCGACGCGCTCTACCACCGCGGCGCGCGCGAGCCGCCCTGCCTGATCGCCTCGCCGCATCCGGCGCTCGGGGGGAGCATGAGCTCGCCGGTCGTCTCCGAGCTCGCCTGGGCGCTCACCCGCGCGGGTCATCCGACGCTGCGCTTCGATTATCGCGGCGTCGGCGCCTCGCGCGGCAGCTCGCCGCACCAGCCCGGCAGCTTGCAGATCGGCGACGTCGGCGGCGAGCTCGAGGATCTGCGCCTGGCGGCCGACCAGATCCTCGTCACGACGAAAATGAACGCCGCCTGCGCGATCGGCTACAGCTTCGGCGCCAAGGTCGCCCTCGAGGCAGCGCGCGACGCGCAGCTCTCGCATCTGGTGCTGATCGCGCCGCCCAACAAGCTGGCCGATTTCTCGGCGCTCGCCTCGCTGCAGAAGCCGCTCCTGGTCGTCTGTGCGCATCATGATCCCTATTGCGATCGCTCGGCGCTCCAGCTTCCGGAGCAGGCGCGGCTGGAGGTGATTCCCCACGCCGACCATTTCTTCGGGCGCGGCCTGACGGAGGTGGGCAGGATGGTCGCCGGCTGGCTGCGCGGCGATCGGCCCGAATACATCGCGCCGCCCGACAAGCCGGAAGAGCAGCCGCGGGAGGCGATCCGGGAGCTGGAGCTCACGCCCGGCGAGCCGCTCGAGCTGGATCTCGAGCGCAAGTAGATCGCCGCCCGCATGCGCGCGTTCCTCTCCCGAAATAGACGCCGCAACGTCGCGTATCTGGGAGGGGAGCATTATGCTCCGCGAGGCAAGGGGGCTCTGGATGTCGTCTGGCACGCTCTCGTCGCGACCCGCGCTCAAGGAGCGCCTCGCGATCGCGCTGCTCGCCACCGCCGCGCTCCTCCTGCTCGGCCTCGCCGGCTGCGCGCGCCAGCTCGCGCCGGTGATGGAGATGAGCGACGAGGCCGTCCCCGGCCTGATCGAGGTGGAGCTGAAAGGCCCTGCCTCGCTGCCCGGAAAGGTGCTCGACCAGGAGGAAGTCGAAGACGACGAATTCGGCGATCTCTTCTCGCGGGAACTGCAGGTCGAGCTGCAGGTCGATCCCGCTGACGAGGCCGCTACGCTCGCGCAGCTGCGCGCCCGGCCCGACGTGATCTGGGCCGAGCCGGTCACTCGGCTGCAGGCGCTCTGGCTCCCCGACGACCCCGACTTCGCCAAGCAGTGGCACCTCAAGGCGGCGGGCGCGGAGGCGGCCTGGGACATCGCCCGCGGCGAGGGCGTGACGGTCGCGGTGATCGATACCGGCATCTATCCCGTCGACGACCTCGACCCATCGCGCATCGTCAAGGGCTACAACTTCGTCGGGCGCAACGAGGATGCGCGCGACGATCACGCGCACGGAACGCACGTCGCCGGGACGATCGCGCAGAGCACCGGCAACGGCAAAGGCGTCGCCGGCATGGCGCCGCAGGCGCGGCTGATGCCGCTCAAGGTGCTCACTGCTTTCGGCAGCGGGACCTCGCATGACATCGCCGAGGCGATCCGCTGGGCGGTCGACCACGGCGCGCGCGTGCTCAATCTTTCGCTCGGCGGCGGGATGCGCTCCCTGGCGATGGAGTCGGCCGTCCACTACGCGCGGCGCAAAGGCGCCATCGTCGTCTGCGCCGCAGGCAACAGCGGCGGGCGCGGAGTGTCCTTCCCGGCGGCGTATCGCGATGCCTTTGCGGTGAGCGCAGCAGGGCCGAAGGGCTTCGCCGCCCCGTACACCTCCTATGGGCCGCAGGTGCGCCTCGCCGCGCCGGGCGGGGACAAGACGCTCGGCGAGGAAGCCGGGGTGCTGCAGCAGACCCTCGCGGAAGGCTCGACGACGGAAGCTGCGTACCGGTGGTTCCAGGGCACCAGCATGGCGGCGCCCCACGTCGCAGGGGCCGCGGCGTTGATCATGTCGCTGGGAGTGAGCGCGCCAGCCGCGGTCGAAGACTTGCTCACGGCCACTGCCCGGCGCGCGCCCGAATCCGATGGCGAGAAGTACGGAGCGGGACTCCTCGACGCCGCCGCAGCCGTGCGGCGCGCGACGGTGTGGTGGGGATTGTGGCGGCTCCTCTTCGCGCTCGGTGGCGCGCTGGTGGCGGTGGCTCATGCCAGGCGGAGTGGAGAGCGCATCAAGACCCGCGGGCTCTTCTGGGCGGGGATCGGTGTCGGAGCAGGAGCGCTGGCGATGCTCGCGCCCCTCGGGGCGGAGCGACTTCCCTTCCTCGCGCTCCTCGCGCTGCCCCCGGCAGCGTGGCCACAGCGGCTGCTCGGAGCGGGCAGCTTCGCGGGCTACATCGGCTGGAGCGCGCTCGTGCCATTCTTGATCGCGCTGCCCGCGCGGGCGGCGGCGAAGCCGATCGACAACGGATTCGGCGCGCTGGCTGCCGGGCTGTCGTTCGGCTGGGCCGGAGCGCTCTTGCATGCGGCCCTCTGGCGCACGGTCGATCTCCCCTGGATGCCTGCCTTTTTGATGCCGCTCTGGCTGCTCATCGGCGCGGTGGTGGCGTGGAGCGCGGGTCGCGGCCTGCTCGCGCGGGAGCCGCTGCGATGAAGGTGACCGGCACCATCGAGCGGCGCGATCTCGAGGGCGGGATCTGGCAGCTCGTCGCGGACGACGGCAAACGGTACACGCTGCTGGGCGGAGCCAAGGAGATGAAAGCCGGCGCGCGCGTCGAGGTCGAAGGCACCCTCGACGAAGGCTTCGGCATCGGCATGGCGGGCCCTCAGCTGCGCGTGGCGAGCGTGCGCAAGCTGTAGTACCTCGACCGCGGCGCGTTGACACCTGCGAACGGCGATGCCGGGGCTGCGACGCGCGGCCTCGTCGCTGCGCTGCTCAGCGTAGGATCCACTACGCTTCCGCTGCTCGCTCCTCGGGCACGCGTCTCGCCTTGGGCCTCGCCGTTCTCGGTTCCGATTCCCGCGCCGCGGTCGAGGTACTAGCGCACCAGCAGCACGACTCCGGCGACTACCGCTGCGAGCCAGAAGAGCGACAGCCCTGCCGCGCGCGAGAAGCGGAATCCCCGCGGGCCTTCGCGGGCCGGCTCCTCGCGCGGAGGCGCCGGCGATGGCCGCCGCAGCAGGCGCACGAGCAGCACGAGGCCGACCACCAGCAGCGCCGCTCCCAGGGCCAGGACCCACCAGGGCGGGGGAATGTCGGGGTCCTCGAACCCGAGCAAGAACGCCGCGCCCGCGACGCCGTTGTTGACGGCGTGGGCAAGCACCGCGGGCCAGAGCGAGCCCGTCCAGTGGCGCAGGGCCGCGAGCAGGATGCCGATCTCCATCAGCCCGATGAAGCCCACCGGATCCAGGTGCAGGACCGAGAAGAGGATGCCGCTCACCACCACGGCCGCCGCCAGGCCCATCGACCGCTGCAGCGCCGGGAAAGCAAATCCGCGAAAGAAAAGCTCCTCGCCGAGCGGGGCGGCGATCACCACCGTGATCGTCATCGGCAAGGCGTGCACTGCGAAGATGGCGTCGAGCAAGCGCTGCTTGGCGTCGAAGGAGGCCACCAGCGAGCCGGGAAGGATCTCGCGCGCTACCCAGGTGAGGAACGACACCACCGGCTGGTTCGCGGCCGAGGCGATGGCCGCGACGAGAAATTGTCCGGGGCGAGCGGAGCGCAAGCCCAGATAGGGCACAAATCGCAGCCCTGCCCCACGCAGGACGATGATGGCCGGAAGCGCGATCGCCACCGCCTCGGTGACCCAGAGTCCGACGACGATGCTGCGCTGCTGCGCGCCGGCTCCGACGACGAGCTGCCCCACCAGGAGCGCCAGATAGGCGAGCAGGGCGGTCCCTGCGCCCAGCGCGGGCTTCTCGGGGTTCGGGGCGGACATCGAGCGGCGCGAGATACCACAGGCGAACGCGCGCGGCGACACCTGTCCGATGCCGGAGCGTGCGGTGCTCTCTGTACAGTGCGCGCGTGCTCCGGTTCGGCATCGCGCTCGCCGCTCTCGCCTCGTCCGGCTGCCTCGACTGCCGCACGGGCGGTCTGTTCTGCGGCGCCGAAGGAACGCCCGCGCCTGAACCGCGTGCGGTCTTGCCCAGCGCCTGCCAGCCGCGCGCGGTGATGCCGCGCTTCTTTGCGCTCATCGACAGCCGCGATCCATCGCTCGCCGGCCTGCGCGTGGCGGTGGCCGATCTCGCCAGGCCCGTCTGCCTCTTGCCCCAGGACCGCGGCTGCATCAGCGACGACCAGTGCGCCGTCGGCCTGTGCAAAGACAGTCTCTGTCCCTGCCAGACCTCCTACAGCCCGCTCGCCGACCTGCTCGGCATCGCCCTCCGGGGCATGGCGACCATCGCCACCGACGAGCTGCGCCGCACGATCGATGTGCTTGTGAAGTCCGGTGGGGCAAACGTGCTCGGCGACCTCAAGCGCGTGGTGCTCGCGCTGCTCGACTACGCCCAGGGCAAGACCGACGGCAAGACGCACTACGATCTCTTCACCGGCATCGGCCGCGCCGCCGGGGCCCAGACCGCCGCCTGCGACCCGGCCGCACCGTGGCAGATGCTGGACGCGGCGCTCGGCCAGCTCACTTCCGCGGTCGCCGCGCGGCAGCTCTCGCATCTGAAGACGCTCTTGATGCATCCGTACACCAGGCAGTTTCTCGCCGGGCTGTCGTACCCCGAGAGCGCGCAGGGGCGGGACAGCTGGATCGTGCTCGTCCACGCCATCGCGCCGTCGATCACGAACGCGAGGAGCGGCAGCACGGCGTTGGACGCCGTCGCCGCGATTCTCCATCAGGTGACGAGCGGTGCGCCGCAGGACTTCATCGTCGCGCTCGATGCAGTCTTGTCGGACACGCGAGCCATGCTGGGGGATTCGGCCGGCATCTTTGCGCCGCTGCAGGCCGTGCTGCGCTGTGCCGGCAGCACCGAGGTGCGCTGCCCCGACTCTGGTCATTGCACGACCCACGACGACGAGCTGGTCGGCGCCTTCTACGATCTTCTCTCGCGGCCCGAGCAGGTGGTCGGCGGCGGCCTCGATCTCACCACCCTCCTCACCACCCTCGTCGGCGCGCTCGAGTCTCTGGTCACGCTCGACCGCGCGGGCGAGGTCTTGCGCACGCTCCGGCTGGTCGTGCAGGGAATCGAGGGCAGTCCCGACCCGAACGACCCGCACGAGGCGCGCGATGCGGCCTTTGCGCTGGCCAAGGAAGCGCTCACTGCCGAGGAGGGCGCGCGGCTCGTGCCGGCGCTCAGCGTCCTCCTCGAGAACGGGGTGGTGCTCGAGCTCTTCACCCTGCTGCAAGACCTCCTCTCCACCTGCAAGCCCCGATGAAGCCCCGCTTGCTGGCAGCGCTGCTGTCCGTCGCCGCCGCGGCGCGCGCGAATCCCTTCGAGCTCTACGGTTTCACTCCGCGCGCGACGGGGATGGGTGGAGCGATGACGGCCGTGGGCGAGGACCTGGGCGCGAGCTTCTACAACCCGGCGGCGCTGCTCGGCCACACCAGGACCGAGCTCGGCCTCGGCTTCGCCGACACCATCTCGAATCTCTGGATCCACCGCGCCAGGGACGGCACCGCCGCTTCCCAAGTCGAGCGGGCGCCGCGCTTCGAGGGCGGAGTCATCTTCCCGCTGGGCGGCAACCTCCTCAAGGACCGGGTGGTGATCGGCATCGGCGGCGGCCATCCAATCGGCTCGCTCGTCCGGGTGCAGACGGTCGACGAGGCGCACCCGCAGTTCTACATGTACCAGAGCAAGGCGCAGCGTTTCGCGCTCGACGCCGCCGTCGGAGTGCGCATCGTCGAGGGCCTTTCCCTGGGCGTCGGCGTGCAGGTCATCGCCGAGCAGATCGGCCGGGTGAACTTTGCGCTCGACCTCGCCTCGCGACAGTTTCGCGCGCGCGACATCACCGTCGATCTCAACACCGTGCCGACCCCGACCGCCGGCATCCTCATCGAGCCGAGCGACCGCATCAAGATCGGCTTCTCCTGGCGCAAGGAGGCGCAGCTGTATTACGCGCAGCCGACCAGCATCGACCTGGGCGACCTGGGGACGCTCCGGCTCGACGTCGATGGCCTCGCCCAGTACTGGCCGCACGTCTTCAGCCTCGGCGTGTCGATCAAGGTCGAGCGCCTCCTCATCGCGATGCAGGCCGACTATCTTCTCTGGTCGAACGCCCCCAACGACCAGGTCCACGTCAAAGTGACCCCGAGCGGCAACGTGCTGCAGGCGCTCGGCCTCGACGCGCTGCTCTCGATGGAGTCGGCCGACGCGCGGATGGGGTTCTCCAACGTCCTCGTTCCCCATCTCGCGCTCGAATACGTCTTTGGCGCGGCTCTCACGCTGCGCGCCGGCGGCTGGGTGCGCCCCTCGGTGGTCCCCGACCAGAGCGGCATCTCCAACTACCTCGACAACTTCAGCGAGTGCCTCGCGGCCGGCGCTACCGTCAGCTTCAGCGATCCGCTCGAAGTCTTCACCGATCCCGTCCACCTCGACCTGGGCGGGCAGGTGATCATCGCGAACCCGCGCAGCGACAGGAAGCAGGCGGCCGAGGCGAGGTGGGGTGGAACTCTGTTTTCGTTCTCGGCGATGCTCCGTTATCTCTACTGACGTGGCCGATGACGATCACGTCCAGGGCGGCCGGCTGCGCAGGTTGAGCCGGCTGGCCTATCTCGCTGCCCGCACGACGGGCGATCTGCTCGCGGCGCAGGCGCGGCGGAAGCTTTCGGGCGCGGACCTGCCGCACGACGATCTGCACAGAGCAGGCGAGCGCATCCTCGCCACTCTCGGAGAGCTCAAGGGCGCCGCGCTCAAGCTGGGCCAGGCTCTGGCGATGGATCCGGACGCGCTGCCCGAGGAAGCGCGCAGGGTGGTGGCGCGACTGCTCTCCCAGGCGCCGCAGCGGATGGATTATCCGGCAGTCGCCGAGGTGATCCGCGCCGAGCTCGGCGAGCCGCCCGAGGCGCTGTTCGCCCGGTTCGATCCCCTGCCGATCGCCGCCGCCTCACTCGGCCAGGTGCACAGCGCGCGGCTGCGCGACGGGACCGAAGTGGTGGTCAAGGTGCAATATCCCGGCGTGGAGAAGGCGCTGGAGAGCGATCTGGCCAACGCGGCCGTCTTCGTCCGCGGCTTCGCCCTGGCGGGCGAGTCGCTCGACGGCCGCCCCTATTACGACGAGCTGCGCGCCTCCCTCCTGCGCGAGCTCGACTATCGCGAGGAGGCGCGGCAGGCCGAGTCCTACGCCGCGGCCGCGGCGCGCTTTCCCGAGCTGGTGGTGCCGCGCGTGGTGCGCGAGCGGAGCTCGCGGCGCGTCCTCTGCCTGACTCGCCTGCGCGGCCAGCATCTGCTCGACTTCATCGAAGAGAAACGAACGGAAGCGGAGCGGTTTCGCGTCGCCCGCCTGCTCGTCCTCGCCATCTGGGGACCGTTCTACGCCACGCGGCTGATCCACGCCGATCCACATCCCGGAAATTTCCTGGTGATGGACGAGGGCCGCCTGGGCGTGCTCGACTTCGGATCGACCAAGCTTCTTTCCGGGCAGTTCGCCGAGGTGTACCGAATGTTCTTCCGCGAGAACGCCGCCGGCCGCCGTCATCCCGACGTCGGACCGATGCTGAAGAAAGCCGGCTTCCGCTTTCTCGGCAGGAGCGCGACGGCTTCGCCGCGCGGGCGGAGCCCGAAGGACGGAGCATCCAGGAGCGCGACGGCTTCGCCGGCGCGCGGGCGGAGCCCGAAGGGCGGAGCATCCGGTGACGAGGAGGACGCGTTCGAGTTCTGCCAGAAGCTGGCCGACATCGTGCAGCGGCCCATCGCGGAGGATGTCTTCGATTTCGGCCGCGACGATTTCGCCGCGCAGCTGCGCGCGGTCTTCCGCTCCGAGCCGAAGCTGGCGCTCTCCATCAAGCCGCCCACCGAGGCGCTGCTCTTCTACCGATCGGTGGCCGGTCTGGCGCAGGATCTGCGCCTGCTCAAGGCGAAGGGGCCCTTTCGCGCGGTGCTGGCCGAGATCGTCGAGCGCGGGTACGAGGCGTGAGCGAGCGCGCGCAGCATCTGGTGCAGGAGGCCCAGCTTCTCGACGCGTGCGTCGAGGCGGTGGCGAAGAGCGCGCGCGTCGCCCTCGACACCGAATCGAACGGCTTCCATGCCTACTACGAGAGAGTCTGCCTGCTGCAGATCGCCACGGAGGAGGCGGACTGGGTGGTCGACCCGCTCGCGCTCGACATCGCGCCGCTCCTGCCGCTGTTGCGCGACCCCTCGCGGGAGCTGGTGCTGCACGCCGCGGAATTCGACGTGATGTGCATGAAGCGCGATTACGGCGTCTCCTTCGGCCGCATCTTCGACACCCACGCCGCCGCCAAGGCGCTCGGCCTCACTCGAGTGGGGCTGCACGATCTTCTCGCCGATCAGCTCGGCGTGCAGCTCCTCATCGACGAGCAGCGCAGTGACTGGGGACGGCGGCCGCTCGCGCCGCAGCAGATCGAGTACGCCTTTGCCGACGTGCGCTGGCTCTTGCCGATGCGGGACAAGCTGGCTGAGCAGCTCGTCGCCCGCGGTCTACTCGCCGAGGCCGAGGCGGAGTTCGCGCGGCTGATCTCGCGCGAGCCCAGACCGCGCGCCTTCGACCCCGAGGGATGGCAGAGGATGAAGGCGGCCCGCGCTCTCGAAGGCCGCGGCCGCGCCGTGCTGCGCGAGCTCTATCTCTTGCGCGACCGGCGCGCGCGCGAAGTGAACCGGCCGGCCTTCAAGGTGCTCTCCGATCTCTTTCTCGCCGAGGTGGCGCGGCGGCTTCCCAAGGACGAGCAGGAGCTGGTGAAGATCCCGGGCAGCTCGCCGAATACGCTGCGGCGGGTGGGGCCGGCGGTGCTCGAGGCCGTCAAGGCGGGGCTCGCCGCCGAGCCTCCCGTCCGACCGCGCGCGCAAGGAAACGGGCAGGGCAGATATCGCAAAGGCGGGCCGGGGGCGCCACCGCCCGAAGTGGAAGAGCGCTACCAGCGCCTGCGCGCCTGGCGCAAAGGCCGCGCCGAATCGCGCAAGGTGGAGGTGCAGGTGATCGCGCCCAACGCCGTGCTCTGGGCGATCGCCCGCTCGAACCCGCAAGACCCCGCCGAGCTCTCGCGCGTCGAGGGGATGGATCAATTCCGCATCGATCAGTACGGCCAGGAAATCCTCGGCGCGCTCGCCAATGCGGTGCCGGCGCAAGGATCGCTGCCGATCGCTCCAAGCTCCTAGAAGTTCGCCCCGGCTTTCGGAGCGGGCACACTCGCCGCGAGCTGTGGCGGCGCGCCGCCCGCGAGAATGCGATAGGCGCTCCAGGCGCCCATCACGACCTTCACGTATCGGCGCGTCTCGCGGTACGGGATGTCCTCGACCCATTCGTCGAGCTCTTGCCCCGCGCCGCGCGCCGCCCAAGGACCCGCTGCGCGCGGCCCGGCGTTGTAGGCTGCGAGCGCGACTGCGGGATCGCCGAAGCGCCCGATCAGCTCGGCGAGATACCAGGCTCCGAGATCGATCGCCGTCGCCGGCAGCACGAGTTGCTCCTCGCTTGGCGGCGGCCGGCCCAGGACCATCGCTGCGCGGCGGGCGGTCGCGGGAAGAAGCTGCAACAGTCCCACCGCGCCGGCGACGCTGCGCGTGTCGGGCTTGAAGAGGCTCTCGCGGCGCATGACCGCGAGCAGGAGATAGGGGTCGATCCCGACCCGCCTGGCGGCGAGCGCAACCTCCGTGGGAAAGGCCGCCGGATATGCAGCATTGAGGAGCGCGCGAGGAGCGCGGATCCCGCGATTGCCCAGAAGAGCCTCGGCAAGAGTGACCGCGCGGTCGTACCGGCCGGCGCGCTCGTAGACGAGCAGAGCGGGCGTTCCGGCATCGCCGGCATGACGCTGCACGAACCAGTCCGCCTCCGCCGATGCTTCAGCGAGAAGGCCGAGCGAGACCAGGTCCATCCCCAGCGCGAGGCGCGAGGGCAGCTCGCTCTCGATCGGCGGGCGCGCCGGAGGGAAGGGCGGCGCCTCCGCCCCGGTCTGGTCCAGTCGTGCTCGCGCCGCGAGGCCGTACCAGCCGAGCGGATCGAGCTCTGCAGCGCGGCGATAGAGCGCGGCCTGTCCCTTTCCCGCGCGCGCCTGCCAATAGAGGCCCTGCGCACGCTCCTCATCCGCGGCGGCGCTGGCGGCGAACTCGGCGAAGCGCTCGGCCGCGTCGCGGAGGCGATCCTGGTAGGACATCCAGGCCAGCTGCCAGCGCGCCATCGAGGCATTCGCTCCACTGCGTCGAGCGGCGAGCTTCGCCAGCCGCTTGCGCGCGCGCCCCCGGCGGCCGGCGTCGGCCTCGAGGCGCGCCGTGAAGAGCAGGCTCTCCTCCGCCTCGGGCGCCGAGGGATGCTTGCGCGCCACCTGGTCGGCCAGCCGGATCGCCTCCGCATCGAGCCCGCGCCGCGCGCGATCGCGCGCGAGCAGCATTCCCGCCTGGGCAGCGACATGCTCGGCCCCACGAGCCCAGGCCTCCTGCAGCGAAGGCGCCGCTTCGCCGCGCCGCCCGTCGGCCGCGAGAGCTCTGGCGCGCAAGAGCTGCGCCTCGGCGCGCTCCGCCCCTTCGAGCTGGGACGCCGCCACTTCCGCCTGCGCCACGGCAGCGGCGGGCTTTCCCGCCGCGAGCAGCCGCGAGGCGCGCAAGAGGAGCTCATGCCCCGTCGGCGTCTCCAGCTGCGCCACCTCCAGCTCGAGCGCCCTCGCGCTCTCCGCCGCGGGGTGGTCTGGATGCTCGAGCCAGAAATTGCGCAGCGCGCGCGCGCCTTCGGGGGTGCGGCCGAGAGCCTGCGCCGCCGTCCAGGCGAGACCGGCGCGCACCTCGGCGGGCTGTCCTGGCAGCCTCGCCGCCCGCTCGGCCTGGGACAGTGCTTCGCTCAATTCGCCCGCGGCCAGCTGCGCATCGGCGAGAAGCGCTGCCGCACGCAGCCCCGGGGGACCTTCCGGATCGGCGGCGATGGCGACGCGCAGCGGCTCGAGCGCTTCGCGGGGCTGACCGGCGAGCAAACGCGCCTCGCCCTCGAGCTGCGCCGCATGCGGCCCGAGAGAACCGAGCCCGGGCCGCGCCCCGCGCAGTGCATCGGCAGCGGCCGGCAGCTTGCCGAGCGCGAAGAGTGCGCGACCCAGGACAAGGCCGCAGCGGGGATCGCCGCACGCCTTCGCAGCATCCGCCGCCTCGGTCGCCTTGCCGGCGGCGAGGAGAGCGCCAGCTCGCGCGGGAGCATCCTCGGCCGCAAATGTCGGCTGAATGACGGAGGCGATCGCCAGGGCTGGCAGCCAAGCGGCAGTAATCACGCGTGTTGCGCTCCGCGCTTGGCCAGCGCAGATTGCGCCGACCCCTTTGGCTGGGTGGCATTCATTGACGCGTTCTGTTATATGCCCGCGCTTCTTAGGAGGACTGATCTGATGGCCTTGCTCGCCAAGCCGTTCCCGACCGAGATGACGACGCCCATCAGCCTCGATGGGAACCGCAAGATGTCGGTCGAGGCGCACCGCAACCTCTTCTGCCCCTCGTACGACGAGTGCCTCGACGAGGCAGTCAAGCGCGGCTGGAACAGCTTTACCTGCGTTCGTTGCCCCAACTACACCATCGCCCAGGTGTCGCCCGAGAATTCCATCGAGGCCTTCGCCACGCAGCGGAAGTCGGCGTAGGACGGGTCACCTCCCGTAGAGAAGCACCACCCACAGCCTTCCCGCACCGTAGGTCTTCGAGCTGGCGTAGATGGCGCCGACGCCGAGCCGCTTCCAGCTGGCTTCGGCGAGGTTCCTCGAACGAACGGCGTCTTCCGGCGCGGTGCCGACGAAGATCTCGGCCACGGCGCTGCGCAGATCGCCCCGCTGCTCCAGCGCGCTGCCCGCGGGATCGTCGGGTAGCTTGAGAACTCCGAAGGAGGCGGCCGCGGCGACTTCGCGCGCCGCGACTTGATCGAGCGCTGCGTCGCGGGCCAGCGCGGGCAGTCCACGCTTCCGCCGCTCAGCCGACACCAGCCGCGCCACTTCGGCCGCCGGATCGGGGGTGCTGACGATCGGCGCCGCGAACACTTCCGTCAGGTAGACCCCCTCGCCGCCGTCCGGGGTCGGCCCGCGAAACTGGCCGAGGCCGAGCCGGCGGTGGCGTGGGTCGAGCAGATTCGCCAGATGCGCCGGCGAGCCGACGATGGCCTCATGTGCGCTCGCAGCCTCTTCCGAGAGGCCGATGTTCTCCGCGGCGCTGGCGTACGCGTAGCCGCGGGCGCGCAGGCGATCGCCCAGGGCGCCGTCGCTCGGCAGGACGTGCGCGAAGGTCTTGAGACGGGCCATCTCGCGACAGTGCCCCTCGGCGACCTCGTCGAGCTCCGGATCGCGCCGCAGCGCGCGCAGGCCGCGGGAGGCGCGCAGCTGCGCGATGGCCGCCTCCACTCCGCGCAGTCCGGGCGCGAGCTTCACCTCCGGCGGCGGCGCGGACGGCGGCTTCACTCCCGCGAACACGCGCCGCAGGGCCGCGACTTGCGGACCTCCCGGGCCTTGCGCCAGGATCTCCAGCGAGTGCTCGCCGGTCTCGCGCAGCTGCACTCGAGTGGAGAACTCACCGCCCGAGGCGGTCAGACCGATCTCCTCCACCTCTCCTGTCGGATGGGTGACGAAGAGCCGCGGCTGGGAGAGGTCGTGCGCGAGGCGGCCAGAGACGATGACGGTGTCGAGCTCCTCGACGATGCCGGGGATGCGCCGCAGATCGGTCTCGTGCTGCGCCGACAGCGCGCAGACGACGGCGCCCCGCCCGGGCAGCTCCGCCGCCGCCACCCCGATGCGATCGAAGCGGCAGCTGCGCGGAAAGAGCGCTTCGACCGCGCGGCCGGCGCGCCAGCCCGACTCGACCGTGGCGACGCCGGCGATCGGCGACGGTTCGCTCGACTCGATCGAAGCATAGAAGGCCGCCGCGCTTCCGCTCACCGGAGACTTGCCGGCGCGCGCGGCATCGGCGAAAGCGCGGCAGGCGCGCGTCAGGTCGGCGTCGAAGGTGATCTTCTGCCGCGGGCAAGCCGCGGTCAGCGCCTCGAGCAGCGTCGCCTCGAGCTGCCGCTGGGGAACGAGCGCATCGGCG
>Ga0209471_1000479_pt1 | contig 27062 bp, 24 predicted proteins | sample GraSoiAngelo_128_FD_185885 | JGI IMG/M metagenome (GOLD analysis project Ga0209471, IMG submission 185885) | Grasslands soil microbial communities from the Angelo Coastal Reserve, California, USA - 14_0927_12_20cm (SPAdes) (version 2) | ecosystem: Environmental > Terrestrial > Soil > Grasslands ... | reverse complement strand
GACGCCAGGGCAAGAGCGGCGAGATCAAGAGGCACAAGCCGAAGTGCTCCTTCTGTGGGAAGGCTCATGGACAGGGTGGGGTGCGGTTGATCGCCGGCTCCGGTGTCTTCATCTGCAGCGAGTGCATAAGCCTTGCCAACGAGATTCTGTGGGGCCATAATCCCCCGGCGCCAGCCTCTTCTTGATGGACACAGATGTGACTGATTCGACAAGGAACCAATGAACGAGAGAGAAGACCGACGCAGATACACGCGCTGCAGTTTCTGCGGCAAGGGACAGGACCAGGTACGCAAGCTGGTCGCCGGCCCGGGCGTATTCATCTGCGACCAGTGCATCGACCTCTGCCAGGAGGTCCTCGAGGACGACAACCGCTCGGCCGGTACCAAGAAGCAGAAGACCGGCTTCATCCCCAACCCGAAGACGATCTGCGCCGCCCTCGACCAGTACGTGATCGGCAGGACCGCGCCAAGAAAGTGCTGTCGGTCCAGGTCTACAACCACTACAAGCGAATCTCAGCGTCGAAGTCCGTCGGCGACGTGGAGCTCACAAAGTCGAACGTGCTGCTGGTCGGGCCCACCGGTTGTGGCAAGACCTATCTCGCGCAGACTCTCGCGAAGATCCTCGACGTCCCGTTCGCCATCGCGGACGCAACGAGCCTCACCGAGGCCGGTTACGTCGGCGAGGACGTCGAGAACATTCTGCTCCGCCTCATCCAGGCCGCTGACTTCGACATCAGCCGCGCCGAGCGCGGGATCATCTACATCGACGAGATCGACAAGATCGCTCGCAAGTCCGACAACCCGTCGATCACTCGCGACGTCAGCGGCGAGGGTGTCCAGCAGGCGCTGCTGAAGATCCTCGAGGGCACGGTCGCCAACGTTCCACCGCAGGGTGGACGCAAGCACCCGCACCAGGATTTCATCCAGATCAACACCACCAACATCCTGTTCGTCTGCGGTGGCGCGTTCGACGGTCTCGAGAAGGTCGTCGAGCAGCGGATCGGCCGCCGCGCGATCGGCTTCGGTGCGCCGCACACGAAGGTCGAGCGCAAAGCCATCTCCGAGACGCTCAAGCACATGCAGCCGCAGGACCTTCTCAAGTACGGGTTCATCCCCGAGTTCATCGGCCGCTTGCCGATCATCGTGACACTTCACCACCTCGACCAGCAGGACATCGTGCGCATCCTCACCGAACCGAAGAACGCGCTGGTCAAGCAGTACCAGAAGTTCTTCACGCTCGACAACGTCGAGCTGGTGTTCCAGAAGGGAAGCCTCGATGCGATCGCCGAGCTTGCCCTCTTACGAGGCACCGGTGCGCGCGCTTTGAAGTCGATCATCGAAGAGGCGCTCCTCAACTCGATGTTCGAGATCCCTTCGCGGCCTGAGATCAAACGCTGCATCATCTCGGAGCGTTCGATCCGCGAAGCGCTGGAACCGGAGTTCGAGCTGACCGACGAGGGCGAGGGACCGGCACGGCTGGTGGGAGAGTCGGCCTAACCCTGCGTCACCCGGTTCGGTTGGCGCTTCCGGATACGACCACTTAAGCCCGAATGGCTGGGTCCGCGGCTCGGGATCCGACCGTTTCCGAACGAATCAGGCGTTAGGTGGGAGTCATGACCCGCCTGATCGCTGAGGTGCGGGCTGCTAGCATGAGTCCACCATGCGCCGCTACGTACCGGTATCTGTACGCAAGCCGGCGCAGTCGCGCTAAGCGACCTCATCCGCCGGCACCTCTATTCCAAAGCCTTAGACCAAACACGTCCTTATGAGCAAGACCATCTCTGACATGCAGACCGCGTATGACGCCGGGGCCATCGAGGCAGGCTGGTACGCGCGCTGGGAGAAGGCGGGCCTGTTCATCGCCAACGCCGGGAGTCCGAAGCCGAAGTTCACGATCTGCCTGCCGCCACCCAACGTGACCGGTGAGCTGCACATGGGCCACGCCCTCAATGGAACCGTGCAGGACATCTGGGCGCGATACCGGCGCATGACCGGATATGAGGTGCTCTTTCTGCCCGGCACCGACCATGCCGCGATTGCGACGCAGAACGTGATCGAGAAGCGGCTGGCCAAGGAGGGCACGAGCAAGGAGGAGATCGGCCGCGACGCATTTGCCGAGCTGGTCGATGAGTGGTACCGAACGGTCGGCGCCACCATCGTCAGCCAGTACCGCGAGCTGGGCGCCACGCTGGACTGGACGCGGCTCCGCTTCACGATGGACGAGCGCTACGTACGGTCGGTGACGTTCGCGTTCGTCGCTTTTTACGAGCGCGGCTGGATCTATCGCGCGCCGCGCATTGTCAACTGGTGTCCGCACGACCAGTCGGCGATCTCCGACCTCGAGGTCAAGTGGCAGGAGCACCACGACACGCTGTACTACATCCGCTACCCAATTGACGGCGGCGGCGAGGTCGTGATCGCGACGGTGCGGCCGGAGACGATGCTGGCCGACACCGGGGTCGCAGTCAACCCCGACGATCCGCGCTATCGATCGATCGTCGGCAAGACAGCGATCCTCCCGTTGGTAGGAAGAAAGCTTCCGATCGTCGCCGACGATGCCGTGGAGAAGGAGTTCGGCACGGGCGCCCTGAAAGTGACGCCGGGCCACGACGCGATGGACTACGAGATCGGCCAGAGGCACAAGCTCGATCTCATCAACGGCATGCACCCGGACGGGCGCATGAACGTCGCCGGCCTCCCATATGACGGCCTGCCCGCGCTCGAGGCTCGCAATCTCGTGGTGGGCGACCTCGAGGCACAGGGATTTCTGGTCAAGCAAGAGCCGTACACGCACGAGGTGGGCCACTGCGATCGCTGCGACACGGTCATCGAACCATTGGTCAGCGAGCAGTGGTGGCTACGCATGGAGAAGATGCGGGACAAGGCGCTCGCCGCCAGCGAGGATGGCAAGGTCCGCTGGCACCCGGAGCGTTACGAGCGCACGTACCTGGATTGGCTCCGCGGCCTGCGCGATTGGAACATCGGGCGCCAGCTCTGGCTGGGACATCGGGTGCCCGTGTACTACTGCGCGAACGGTCATCGGACGGTGTCGGTCGACCGGCCCGCGGAATGTCCCGAGTGCGGCAACCCCAAGATCACGCAGGACCCGGACGTTCTCGACACCTGGTTCTCGTCCGCGCTCTGGCCTTTCGCGACGCTGGGCTGGCCGGACGAGACCGAGGACCTTCGTGCCTTCTATCCAAACGACATGAACAGCACGGCGCGGGAGATCATCAATCTCTGGGTCAGCCGGATGATCATGACGGGCCTCGAGTTCATGGGCGATGTGCCGTTTCATGACGTGGCCATCCACTGCCAGGTGCAAGCTGCCGACGGAAGGCGGATGTCGAAGTCGCTGGGCACCGGCGTCGATCCGCGCGAGCTCATCGCGAAATACGGCGCTGATGCGCTGCGTGCCTGGGCCGCATCGGTTGCGATGTCGAGCCAGGACGTCCGCTTCGACGAGAGCCGGGTCGAAGGCTACCGCCGGTTCTGCAACAAACTCTGGAACGCAACGCGGCTAGTTCTCAGGGACATCGAAGGGCCGGTCGGCGCCATGCCGGAGCCTGACGAGCTCGAGGTCATCGAAGACCGCTGGATCGCCTCGCGCGTGGCTTCGACGCAGCGTGAGGTGACCGACGGCATCGAAGGGTTCGAGTTCCAGGACTCGATCGCAGCCGCATATGGGACCGCATGGCATGAGTTTTGCGACTGGTGGCTCGAAGCAGCGAAAGACCGCCTGCGCGCGAAGGACAAGACTGCGCAGGCGGTGGCGCTTTTCTGCCTCGACAACCTGCTGCGCCTGCTGCACCCGTTCATGCCGTTTCTCACCGAGGAGCTCTGGTCGCGATTGCCCGGCGAGCGCGACTTCCTGATGCGCGCCTCATGGCCGGACGACTTGCACCGATACGTCGACGGTCAAGCAGAGGTCGAGTTCGAGCGCGTGATGGGGATCGTCAACGAGATTCGGTCGTATCGCAAGACTGTGGCCGGCGCCCCCGCCAAGGGCGGCGTCGTGAAGCTTTCCTCGCCGATTGATACCGACCTTACGCGCGCCCTGGCCCTTCTAGGCCAGGTCGCGGTGGTCGACGACCTTCCCCCGGGCAAGGAGTTGGCACTCGCGGAAGGCAGCATTGTTTTTCCAGCGGTTGCGGCCGCAGATCCTGCCGTCATTGCGCGCAAGAAAGTGGAGCTGCAGACAGAGCTGGATCGGGTGCAGGCCAAGCTCGACAATCCGCAGTTCCGTGCCAAAGCGCCGGAGGCAGTCGTCGCGGAGCAGGAAGCCCGCGCCGAGGAGCTTCGCGCCGCAATCGACCGTTTGGGGTAGAGCTATACCCTTAGGCGCGCATGCCCTCCATCGCGCTCATTGCGCCCGTGGCCATAATCCTCGCCACCGCTGGCGCAGTCGCGCTGTGCGGGGTGGCGGGCTGGAAGATCGATCGAGTCGTCCTCGCGGTGGGTGCGTGGGCGGCGATCCTCGTCCTCATCGCACTCTGGGTTCCGGTTCGATCGACGCAGGAGTTGAACGCGGGACAGCTCGGTTTCGGCCCATTTGACCTGAGGCTCGATGGGGTCAGCCTTCTGTTTGCGCTGGCGATCATGGTGCCGTCCGCAGTGCTGCTCACGATGCAGCAGCGGTCCTGGCAGGAAGGCACGGTCGCGGTGCTTGGACTGGCGGCCGCTGTGCTCGCTGTGGAATCGGGTGGGATGCTGCTCACAGCGCTCGCCGGCGGCGCCGCAGCGACGCTCGCCGTGATCCTGCTCGACGTCGAGGACCCGCGATCGCCGCGACCCCCCTGGGGAATGCTGCTTGCGGCGTGGCTGGCCTTGAGCTGGGTCGGAGCGATCCTCCAGGTCCGCGGCGGCACCGCCGTCTATTCCGCGGTCCCGGTGTCAGCGCTCACGGTCCCGGTCTTCATGCTGCTGGCGGCGGCCGCACTGATGGCCTCCGGGTTGTTTCCGTGGCGGGGGTGGGCATCGCAGCTCTGGGGCCGGCCGTCGCTCCGCGCCGCCGGGGTGGCGGTGGCAACTCTTTATCCACTGGGCTTCTACCTGCTGGTGCGCGGTTATGAGGTTGGCGACGGCCACTACCCGCAGTTCTGGCTGCAGGCGGTGCTGGCCGCGATCGGCGTGCTCGTGGCATTTGGTGCGGCAGCGCGAGCTCAGGCCGCGGTCACGCGCCGTGGATATCTGGGCGAGGTGATACCCGGACTTGGGGGGTTCGCGTTGGTGGGGATCAGCCTGGGCACCCCGCTCGGCCTGGTCGCCGGCCTGGCCACGCTCGCGGTGGCGGCCGTTTTCGCAGGTTGCATTCCTTTGCTTCCCGACCGCGCCGGCACGGCGTCACTGGTGGTGATCGCGGCCGCTGCCGGGCTGCCTCCCGGAATCGCTTTTGGCGTGCGGGTGGTCGGCCTCGAAGCCACGTTCGAGGCGGGCAACCTGCTCGGCCTGATCGGAGTCGCCGGCGCAGCGACGTGGATCATCACGATCATCGGTGCCGCCAGGGCCATCGGGCTGCCGGGCGGCCGGGGACACCCGGTGAGCGAGACGGCGCCACGGACCGCTTTGGGATTGGCCGCCGTAACCGTGATCGCCGGTCCGATGCTTGGTCTCCTGCTTGCCGCGGTGGCGCTGCCCGCGCTCGGGGACGTGATGCAGGTGCCTGCAGGTGTCTCCATCGCAAACGCGACTTCAGTGGTCACGGTCTCCACCGTTCTGCCCGCATTCGCCCTGTTCACACCTGTGTTGCTGCTGGCTCTCGCCGCGTACATCGCTGCGGGGCCGCCGCCTGTGAAGGCCCTTGCACGTCCGGCGTTGTTCACCCTCCCAGGCACGCAGTTCTTTGCCCGTGCACGAGAAAGCGTGCGAACAGCGGCGATCCCGGCGCAATACCGCTCGCTGCTCGACCTGCGGGCGCTCGAGGCAGCCGCCACAGGTGGCGGCCCTCTCTTGTGGCTGGCGGCGCTGGTCGCGCTTGCGTTTGCGGTCACGCGGTAGCTTGACGGGGCCCGCGTGACCGCGGTCACCGCGATTGCGGCGTTCTTCGCCTGGGCCGGCGCGGCCGCGATCGTCCTCGCGGACGGGCGGCGGGGCCTGGCCGTGGGCGTAGGGCTCGTCGCGCTCGGGTTCACCGCACTGACGTGGGCTGACGGCGCATGGCTGAAGGGTGCGTTCCTTCTCGCCGGTGGGGCGTTGTGCGCCATCGAGCTCCTACGACGAGGGGCGCAGGACTGGGGGTTGATGCCGCCCGGCTCGACGCCCAGGCTGATACTCGCTTCAGTCGGTGCCATCCTCGCGCTCTGGTTTGCCGCGTCGCTGACCACGGGACCAGATGCACCGCTGCGCTTCGCCTGCGTGGCAGTGCTCGGGTTGGCTGCCGGGCGAGTGCTGCAGGGCAACGCGGGCGCGTCGGTCCTGAGCGCATCGGCAGCGCTTGCCATCGCCCTCGCGTCGGCTTCGGCCCTGGCGCCGAGCGATCCCGGGTTTGCTCCTTATCTCATCGGCGGAGTGATCGCCGGCGGCGCCTCATTGCTTCCAGTCGCCGAGCCAAGTGGAGCCTGAGCTCGCGATCGCCCTGCCCGCGGCGGGGGCGATCCTGACGGTCTTCCTCAAGGCCAGTCCGCGCCTGGCTCTTCTGCTGGGTTCGATTGCGGGCGCCCTGGCGGTGGCGGCGATCGTAGTGGCTGCGCCGGGCGTGGCTTCGGATCAGCTGGGCGTGATGCTGTCCATCTCGGCGATGAGCCGAGCGCTCTTGCTGGCGGCGGCCGGCGCGCTCGGGCTGGTGGTCGCGTTCGCGCCGTCGGGCGCCGGCAGGGTCGCCCTCCTGACATGGGGGCTGGCGGGATTTGCGGGCATGGCGGCAATCGCGGCTGCCCCGAGCCTCGACATCGTGATCGTGCTCACACTCGGCATCGCCCTTCTGCATGCTGCCCTTGCGGGCCGGCGTTCCCTTGCTGCGCGCCTTCGCGCCCCTGCACTCGCGGTTGCGCTCGTTGGAGCCGGGCTTCTCTTCGCCCGCGCCGAGGGCCCGCCGATGCTGGCGAGGTTCGCGGCGGTCGGCCTTGCCGCCGGCCTGGTTGCCGTGCTGGGGCTGCTGCCGTACATCCACGAGTTCGACCCCGAAGAAGTCACGGCAGCGTCACCAATCGCATGGTTGGCCTTCCTCGGGCCGATCCTCGGCGTGGTTATCGTTACCCGCGCGCGCGATCTCGTGCCCACGGCGGCCGCGGCATTCGGCGCCGTGCTGATCGGGCTCGGGCTTCTCAACATCCTGTGGGGGAGCCTGGCCTCATGGCTCACCGAAAAGGGCACGTCAGCCTGGCATTACTCCTTCATGGCGGACTGGGGCCTGGTTCTGTGCGCATTTGGAATCCAGGTCAGCGACGGCCAGGCGGCGGCCGTGCTCATCCTGTTCGGCCTCCTGCTCAACCGGCTGCCTCTCTACCTGTGGTCGCGAAGGTCGATGCGTGAGAGCATCCAGACCGATCGGCCCATCAACCTGTTGGCCGCCGCGATGCTGGCAGGATCAGCTCCGTTCGCGGGATTCGCCGCCAGGATCCTGCTCTTGCGCGGAGCGACTCAGCTCTACTGGCCGCTCGCGCTGGTGATCGGCGTCGGGCTGCTGCTGTGGCTGCCGCCTTCACTCCGCCTCGGACGAAGCCTTGGCGCTCCTCATGGCCGGCAAGCTGTGGGTGTTGGGATCGCCCTCGCCGCCGGAGCGGCGATCGGGCTCTACCCGCAGCCGATACTCTCGCTGGCCGGGTTGTGAGAAGCCGTAAATGACACAAATCCTCGGGCAGCTCGCCACCCATACCGCCGCATTGCTCCTGTATCCCGGCCTCCTCACAGTCGTGCTTTTCGGGACTGTGGTCGAGGCGGTCTGGGTGCGTATATCGGAGCACCACTGGGTCATGCCCGAAGTGCGATGGCACCGGCCATCCGCGGTTCTGGCGACCGTCGCCATCGCGTCGATGCTCGCGTCGGTGCAGCTGTCGGCGCCATTCAACCTGGTGCCGTCTGAGGAGCGCAACCTCATCGTCGCGGCACTCGCGTTGGGGCTGGGCGTTTGGGTCGAGCTGGCGCTCGGCATCGAGCTCTTCGGTGAACCGGGGCTGCTTCTGTTGGTCCAGTGCTGCTGGCTGGTGGCTGTGGTCGGCCCGGCCGTCGAGCCGCAAAGCCTGCGTCCGCAGGTCCTCGGCGCCGTGCTCGTTCCTCAGCTGCTGCCGCTCAAGATCACCGCCGGCATCCTTTATGTGCTGTGCCTTCCGGCGCTGCTCAGGGTGTGGCCGGTGCCGAGGACAGATGAGAGGCGCGCAACGCGCCGGCTCGACGCGATCCGGGCACTCAGCTGGTGGCCCTACTGCGGCTTGTTCGCGACTCTGTTCTACCCGCCTGCGCACGATGATCTCGGAGGCCTGGCGCGTTTTTTTGGGCTCAGCGTCGCGATCGCCGCCCTGTGCATGCTGGCCGGTGCCTTGATGGGTCGCAGCGGGGCGGCGCCGTCGCGCGCTGTATATCAGAGGGCCATCGCGCCATTCGCTGCACTCGTCCTGGGGATAGTCGTGGCCACTTCGCTCTTGGTTCGCTAGGCCCCACCACTGAGTCCGCCCTGGGATTGGTCCAGTCGGTGACGCTCAGGCGTCCGCTCCTCGAGCGCCGCGAACCGACCCGGCCGTCCGGTAATATCTCGGTTCGTGCCCAAGCCTGATGGATCGCTGTCGGCCGTCATCGTCAGTGGCGGCAAGCAGTATCGAGTCGCGCCAGGGGACAAAGTCCTGGTCGACCGCCTCGCCGCCGAGCTCGGCTCGTCGGTGAAGCTGGATCGCGTGCTGCTCGTGCGCGACGGCTCCGACATCAAGGTGGGGGCACCCCTGATCGAGGGCATGGACGTCGAGGCGAAGGTGATCGGGCACAGCCGTGGCCCTCGCATCGAGACCCTCCGGTACAAATCGAAGAAGCGCGTCCGCGTTCACCGCGGTGGCCGCGCGGACTACACCGCCCTGGAGATCCTGGCCGTCGGCGGCCTCACCGTGCCGACCGGCACCGAGATCGAGGAAGAGGCCAAGCCCGCCAAGGCCAAGGGCCGGCCGAAGCGCAAGGCCAAAGAAGAGGCGGAACCGGTCGTCGCCGCGACTGCGGCGACTACGGAGACTGAGACTGACACTGAGACCGAGGCCGAGGTTGTGGAAGAGAAACCCAAGCGCGCCTCGCGGCGCTCCAAGCAGGACAAGAAATAGGTAGATAGATGGCACACAAGAAAGGCGGCGGCTCGTCCCGCAACGGTCGCGACTCCAACCCGCAGATGCTGGGCGTGAAGATCTACGGCGGCCAGTCCGTTGGCGCCGGCGCGATCCTCGTGCGGCAGCGCGGAACCAGGATCGCACCCGGCACCGGGGTCGGCCTCGGTCGCGACCACACCCTGTTCGCCCTCGTCCCGGGCCAGGTTCGGTACGAGCGTGTGGGCAAGGACGGGCGGCGCGTCAGCATCGTCACGCAGTAGGTCCTTCGTCGATTCGGCGCGGGTGGTCCTACACGCCGGGCACGGCGGCCGCGGCTCCTCCTCGTTTCGCCACGAGCCTTTCGTCCCTCGCGGCGGCCCCGATGGCGGCGACGGCGGCCGCGGCGGATCGGTGTCGCTAAAGGCGACCAACCAGCTGACCGACCTATCCCTCTACAAGCGCCGGTCGCGCTGGCGGGCCGACCCGGGCGCCGATGGAGCCGGCGGCCGGAAGACTGGACGCAACGGCGCCGACCTGGTGCTCGACGTGCCCGTCGGGACGCTGGTGCTCGACAGTGAGGGAGGTCTGATCGCGGATCTCGCCCACCCGGACGCGACCGCGGTGGTCGCGCGTGGCGGACTGGGCGGCCGCGGCAATGTGCATTTCAAGAGCTCCCGGCGACAGGCGCCTGATTACGCCGAGCCAGGGCTGAAGGGCGATGAGGTCACGGTGACGCTCGATCTCAAGCTGATCGCGGACGTCGGTCTGGTCGGGGCGCCAAACGCGGGCAAGTCCTCGCTTCTCGCCGCGCTTACCGCCGCGCATCCTAAAGTCGCCAATTACCCTTTCACCACCCTGGACCCTGCGCTCGGCGTGGCGGAGTCGGCCGGCGGCCGGTTCGTAATCGCTGAGATACCGGGCCTGGTCGAGGGGGCATCCCGCGGTGCGGGCCTGGGTCATCGATTCCTCCGCCACGCGGAACGGACGCGTGTGTTGGTGTACGTCGTGGACGGCTCCGCGGCGGATCCGTGGCAGGACCTGGCGGCGGTCTCCGCGGAGGTGGAACGCTTCTCACCAGAGCTCGCCCACCGTCCCCACATGGTTGCGGTGAACAAGCTGGACCTGGAGGCGACCAAAGCGCTTCGCAAGCGGTCTCGACGCAAAGGCGTGCATTTCGTGTCCGCGCTGGCCGGCGACGGCCTACCGGAGCTGCGCGACGCGATGGTGGCGGCGCTGGCGACCGCCCCAGAACCGGCGCCACCGGCGCGGCCGGCGAAGGTCAAGCTTCCTGCAGCCGCAGCCGGCCTGGTGGTCGAACGCATGGCCTGGGGGTTCGCAGTGCGTGGCGATCGCATCGAAAATCTGGTCGAGCGGACCAACCTGGAATCGGAAGGGTCGCTGGAGCGCTTTCAGACCGAGCTCGACCGCATGGGCGTGAGTGAGGCGCTGGAGAGCGCCGGGGTCAAGCCAGGCGACACGGTGCGCGTCGCCGGCACGGAGTTCGAGTACCAACCGTGAACCCGACGCGAGAACGCATCGGCGTCCTGGGCGGAACCTTCGATCCCATCCACATCGGGCATCTGGCCGCGGCCCGCGCCGCGATCGACTGCGCACAGCTCGACCGCGTGCTGTTCGTGCCGACTGGGCAGCCGCCGCACCGGCCCGCCGCGGCAGCGAGCGCGGACGACCGGCTCGAGATGACCCGGCTGGCCACCGCCGGCGACCAGCATTTCGGAGTCTCCGACCTCGAGCTTCGGCGCCCTGGGGCGTCGTTCACATCGGACACGCTGCGCGCCCTTCATGAGGTGCATCCGAATGCCGACCTGTTCCTCATCCTCGGCTGGGACGCGGCCCGGCTGTTTCGAACGTGGCACGAGCCGGACCAGGTTCGCCGGCTGGCGACGATACTGGTGGTAACTCGTCCAGGCAGCGGCTCGCCGCAACCCGCGGACCTCGAGGCCGCCGGGCTCGGTGGCAAGCAGGTGATCGTGTGCGTCGACAGCACACCCGACGTATCCGCGAGTGCGATCCGACGCGATGTCATGAGTGGGCGCGCGGTGGATGGCAAGGTGCCGCCGGCGGTGCAGCAATACGTCGCAGCCCACGGCTTGTACGCTGGATGAGTTGAAGCCCGCTCGCCCCCGGGGTCTGACCCCGCTCCAGGTCGCTCGAATGCTGCGTGGCGCGGCGGTCGACAAGAAGGCGTGGGACGCGGTGGTCATCGACGTCCGCGACAAGACCTCGATCGCCGACTACTTCGTCGTTTGCGAAGGCGAAACCGACCGCCAGGTCCGCGCCATCGCAGACGGCATGGTCGACGCCGCCAAGGACAAGCAGCTGCGGCCCCTGGCGGTGGACGGCTATGAGGACGCCACCTGGATCCTGCTCGATTTCGACTCCGTCCTGGCCCACGTTTTCCTGCCCGGCGAGCGGTCCTACTACGACCTCGAGAGCCTGTGGGGCCGAGCCGCTAAGGGACGAAAAAAGGCCAGCTAGCGGCATAGGATTGGTGGCCCATGGCGCACCCGGTGAGTAGTCGAGGCGGCGCGCGCAGCTCCCATGCTTCGTTCGGCGACCTCGACAAGCCGCTCTACACGATCAGCGTCGCGGCGGAGATCCTGGAAACCCATCCCCGGACCCTCATGCTCTACGAGGACGCGGGCCTCATCGAGCCTCACCGCACCTCTACCAACCGCCGCCGCTACTCCCAGCGGGACGTCACCAAAGTCCAGGTCATCCAGCACCTGACCCGCGAGAAAGGCGTCACGCTAGCCGGCGTCCGCCACATCCTCAGCCTGTTCGAGACGATGAAGAAGCATCGCGTGGAGCCTCCGTCCGAGCTGCGCGAAGTCTTCGACCGCTACTCCCAAATCATCTAACGACTGGGCAGTCATACCGCGCTTTTGGCGCCAAAACCTCGGAATTCTGGGTCCCTATACGCACGTTTGACGTGCGACGAGCGGAATCCGCTTGGGCCGGTCGGCCTAGTGGAGCGACTTCAGGATCTGGATTATGGCCGGGCCGAGCAGCACGATCCAGAGCACCGGGAAGATGCAGCCGACCATCGGGAACACCATTCGCGATGAGGCTTGGGCCGCCCTCTCCTGGGCGGTCTGGCGCTGGCGCCGGCGCATCTCCATCGCCTGCACGCGCAGCAGCCTGGCGATGGGCACACCCATCTGGTCGGACTGAACGATCGATTCGACCAGGTGGTGCAGGTCGGCGACGCCTGTCGTCTCGGCCATGTGTTCCAGGGCGCTCATGCGGGGACGGCCCAGGCGGATCTCGCGCAGTACCTTGCCGATCTCGTCGCCGAGCGCGTTGTGGAATCGCTCGGTGATGCTCAGGAGTCCCTCGTCGAGGCTCATGCCCGACTCCACGACCAGGGTGAGCAGGTCCGTGGCCTCCGCGAGCGAGCGCTCGATCTGGCGGCGCCTCTGCCCGATGCGTTGCTCCAGCCACATGCGCGGCGTCATGTAGCCGAGGACGGCCGCCACGGCGCCCGCCGCAGGCGCGAGCACCAGCGTCGGGACCGGTAGGCGCAGGAGCAGTCCCAGCCCGAGGCCGACGATGGCGAACAGTGCGGCCAATCCGTACCGAACCGCCTGGAACCCGGCCGGGGTGAGGTTGCCGGGATCACCGGCACGGCTCAACTTTTGGCGCAGCGGGCCCGTTGCATGCGCGGGCATGCGCGAGGCCAGCGGTCGCGCCAGAGCCTCGAACTGCTTCAAGAACGACGTGCCCTTGGGTTGCGGCGTCCACGGGCCGTTGGTCGCCGGGACGGTCTTGGTCTGGTCGATCGCGACGAAATAAGCCGCGACCACGATCCCGCAGATAACGCCGGCTGTGATCGCGATGATGAACTGTGTCGACATCAGGCCGTCAGGACTGCAGCGCGGTCATGCGCCTGATGAAGATGTTGCCGATCAGGATCAGCAAACCGGCAATGCCGAGCAGCACGTACCCAACGAACGTGCTGGTCATGGGCGCGAAATACCCAGGCACGAACACGTAGAGGCCGAGCGCGAGAAGGATCGGCAAGCCGGTGATGATGGAGGCCGATGCTCTCGACTGAGCGGTGAGCACACTCATGTCGCGCTTGGTCTGCAGGCGATCGCGCAGCGTGTCGGAGATGTTGTCGAGGACCTCAGCGAGGTTGCCGCCGACCCGCGTGTGAAGAAGGATGGCGGTGACGATGAACTCGAGGTCGGGGCTGTTGATGCGCAGCAGCAGCGCGCTGAGCGCATCCTCGACCGACGTGCCCAGCGTGACCTCGGTGGTGACGCGCTCGAACTCCGTCGAGACGGGAGGCTGGGACTTGGTGGCGACGGTCTCCAGCGCGCGGTCGATCGCATAGCCGGTCTTCAGCGAGTTGGACAGGAGCTGCAGCATTCCGGTGAGCTGGTCGTTGAACATGTTCTGCCGCCGCCGCTGCAGGTAGTTGACGACGAGCGGCGGAATCACGAAACCAACGGCCGCGATCACGATCGGACCGACCGAGATGCCGAATCGGAACAAGCCGATCAGCGCGCCCAGCGCGACAGCGCCAATGCGGATCAGCAGGTACTCCGCAGGTGTGATGCTGAGCCCGGCCCGGGCCAGGTCCTCGGTGAGGGTCGGCTTGCCTTCGGCGCTGCGCCGCAGGCTGAGGTTGTCGGCGGCCGGGCGCAAAAGCCGCTCGACCAGCTCTCTAGGGGTCGCTCGCGCAGTCCGCAGCCCATCGGCGGGATCGACCCGTTCCTTCCGGATCCGGTCGAGGCTCCAGAAGAAGATGGCGATCGCCGCCGCCATCGGCACAGCCACGGCCAGGAGGTTGCTGAGATCCATGTGGCTCTCTAGAAGAGAGTGGGGTAGGCCTTCATGATGCTTTGCAGCGTCTGCCCCTGGGCAGAGTTGACGCTGGGACACTTGGGATCAGGGTCTTGGGTCGTCGAGTGCAGATAGTCCTGGTAGGACTCCAGCGTGTACTTGAGTGCAGCGGATTGCAAGAACCAGGCGATGACCTCGGCCTCGCATTCGGTGACCACGATGGTGAGGCTGGTGACCGACGCCGAGCCGGCCGCCGACCCGTTGGTTCCGACCTTGATGACGTGGATGTTGGTGAAGATCGTCTTGGAGGCGACCTTGCCGTTGGCCGAAACGATCGCGATCACCGAGATGTAATCGTTCGGCTGGATGTAATCGGCCACCCCCTGCTGCTCACTGGTTGGGATCGTGACCGCAACGAAGCCGGAAGGGATGGGTAGAAACTCCGACTGCGAGCCAAGGGCCTGGCTCGCCTTGACCACCTCGTTGGAGGTGATCGCCTGGCCCGCCACGATCGTTACCAAGGGGATCATGCCTTTGACGTCGGCCGGGCTGCTGAAGTAGACGGACGGGTAGCCGTTTGCGATCGGGATCCTCTTGATGTCCACGGACGAGCCATCGATCGGCATCCGGGGCTGTAGGTCTTTGGTGGCGACCACCACAGATTGGGTCGGAACGCTGCCCGCGGTGCTGGCGTTGAGCGCCACCAGGACGAAGGCAGCAATCACGAGCAAAGCGAGCAGGATGCCCAGGAGGGTGAACGGGCGCCTGGATGTCAGGCCTCTAAAAGTGCTCAAGGCCGACCCATCATAGGCAAGATATCCGCGGTGTCGTCCCTCTTAAGCCGTGGTCATCGCCCCGCCGCCTGCAGCCAATCTGGCCAGTCGATGGTCGAGTTCGCCCTGTCCTCGGTGGTCCTGCTGCTGATCGTGGGCGGGCTGGTCGACATCGGGCGGGCGGTCTACGTCTCGGAGGTCCTGTCGAGCGCGGCCCGGGAGGGCGCCCGCCACGGGGCCTGGTTCGACGCCCCGAACCAGTCGCACCCCTACCTGTATGACGCCCAGATCAAAGCAGTGGTCGACGCCCAGCTCGCCACGATCTCCATGCCGGCCTCCGTGCTGAAAAACCCCGGCACCACCTGCCCCGCTCCGACCGATGGCAACTCCTATCACAACCCCCCGTATGCCAACTCCGCCTACCCGGTGGCGGTCAACCAGCCCTGGCTCTACATCTGCTACGACAACACCCCTGGGGTCGATTTCACAGCACCCCCCTCCGGCCAGAGCCAGCAGGACGTAAACGTGATCGTCCTCTACTCGTATGGGCCGCTCACGCCCATAGTGACCGCACAGTTCGGCACCTTCCACCTCGCTGCGAACGAGCACATCACGGTGCAGGGCCCATGAGGTCGCGCCTGCCGAAATACTCCGGCCAGCAGAGCCAGGCCTTGATTGAGTTTGCGCTCATCTCGCCCGTGCTCTTGCTGCTCCTTTTCGGGATCGTCGACATCGGGCGGGCCGTCTTCTATTACGACACGCTTGGCCACGCCGCCCGCGAAGGGGCGCGCGCCGCGGTGCAGGCCCCGAACCGGCTGCCGACCAACGGCGACGTGCTCAATACGGTTACGTCGCAGCTGGTGGGCATCCCGGTCTCGGAGCCGTGTCCGCAAGGCCCGGTCACGAGCACGACCCCGCCCGACAACGCGGCCTGGGTCTACGTGACGGAGCCCAACCCACCCTCAGGTGCCGAGAGCAACCCGCCGATGAACGCGCCGGGCGGCGAGTACGCCGCGGCGGCGAACGGTGGCTGCAGCGCTGTCAATCCCGCATCGGGAAACGCCCCGCTGCAGGTGACGATCCGCTTCAACCTGATCCTCATCACGCCTGTGATCGCGCAGGCGACGGCCAACCACATCATCATCTCCGCCTCGGCGATCTTCAGAACCGAGTACTGATGAATCGCCAGCGAGGACAGGCGATCGTTTTGATCGCGATCATGCTGGCGGTCGTGGTCGGCATGGCCGCCCTCGCAATCGACGGATCGCGCGCCTATGCCCTGCGACGCGACCTCCAGGCCGCCGTCGACTCCGCCGCCCTGGCTGCCGCGGACAACCTTCAGCAAACCGGCAGCTACACGTCGGCTGAGCAAGCGGCCACCACCATCTTCGCGTCCAATCTGCGCCTTTATGGGTCGCCCGCCTGCGCCCCCGCCTACGCCACGCCGGGAGCAAGCCCGCTGACGGTGACGTGCTCGTTCGGGGATGGGACCACGCTGACGCAGGTCGTGTCCGCCCTCGGCGCCCAGGGGAGCCAGTTCAGGTTCACCGCCACGCGATCTCTGCAGCTTCAGTTCGCCAAGATCCTCACCAACGGCGCCAGCCCGACCCTGAACGGCTCGTCCTCGGGCGGTGTCAACAACCTTCTTTACACCCCCACGGTCGCTGCGCTCGACCAGGCGGGCTGTGGCGGCGCCGGCGGCAACGCGATCTCGATCAGCGGCAGCGGCACGCTGTCCGTTACCGGCGATGTCGTCTCCAGCGGGACCATCACTCTCTCGGTCGCGGGCATACGCGTGGCGGGCGATATTTACGCCCGCTGCCAGGCGGCGGTGGCCGGCTCAGTGACCAGCGCGTGCTATCCAAGCGGCGCGACGGCGCCGTGCAGCTTCCCCGATGTGGCCGGCGCCACCAGGTCCGGCTATCGCTTCATCGACCCGGGCTACCCGCCTCCTACCGTCGTCGGCGGCGCCCAGGGTGCTCCCAGCGCGACCGTGGTCCTGTTCGCGGGAATCTACGCCGCGATCCCCAACTTCGGGGGCGGCCACTGCTGGTTTCTCAGCGGCGGCGTCTACGACTGGCAGGCGGGCTTCTCGAACAGCAACGATTTCGTCAGCAATGAGCTGAAACCGCCGGACGAGCCGAGTGTCGGCAACAACACCGTCCGGGCGACCCCGCAGTTCTGGAGCACCAACGGGGTGCAGTGCGATGGCGCATTTCAAGTGACCAAAGTCACCGGGCCACGGGACATCCCCATAGGCATGTGGTCGTTTGTCGTGACCTCGGCGCGGACGGACACATACAACGGCCTCAGCTACAGGCGCGAGAGCGCTCCCTCGATGTGCGAGCAGGTGAACCTCAACAATCATTTCGACGATGTTCAGGTGGCCGTCAGCAACGTGCCTGGGGCGACGTCCTACAACATCTACGCAGCACCGCCCGGGAATGGATGCGGCGGCCCGTTCGGGCTGGCCGCCAACCTTGCTGTGTCAGGGGCTGTTCTCAATTCGAATACCAGTCCATGCCCGAACGTCAACGGCAATGGTTGCTCGCTCGGAAATGAATCCATCGTGCTGAGCACACAACTCAGTGCGCCATTTGCGCCCAACGCCCTCGCTGCTCCCGGTGTGGTGGGGGCCTATCCTCCCAACGGCGAGTCGTCGCCGCTGCAATCTGGCCTTCCGAACCAGAACCCGGCGCGCGGCCCTGGCGCGGCAGGTGACCGGGCTAACGAGAACAACTGCGAAACGAGCGGCGGGGCTTACGCAACATGCCCGGCAGCAGTAACGCCAGGCGCGGTCGTTTTCTACATGCCGAGCGGTGCTTGCGTCGACGTCACCAACGCTGGTGACACTTTCATATTCAGCGGGTATCAGTACGACTGGCTGTCGGTCTATGGGCCGGGACTCGGCCACCCGCCGGCCAACACCTGCTCGAGCACATTTGGCGCCGCGGGCAACTCCGCCTACATCGGCCTCATCTACATGCCCGCCGGAACCGTGACCATTCCGTCGGCATACACGTTTGAGGCCGGGTCTGGCGGGCTGATGGCGGACTTGCTGGTCTTCAGCGGCGCGATGCCCACCATCTCCATGAACCTCGGCTTCGCACCGGTCCCCCCCGCCGCGAAGCTGACCGGTTAGCGGCTCGAATCGATGACTTCAATGCCACGTGGAGCTTCGGGCACAGGACCAATGCCTCCCCTGCGAAATACGCAGCGTGGACAGGCCATCGTGCTGATCGCGATTCTGCTCGCGGTCGTGGTCGGCATGGCTGCGCTGGCCATCGACGGTTCGCGCGCCTACGCACTGCACCGCGACCTCCAGGCGGCGGCGGACGCCGCGGCCCTGGCCGCGGCCGACAACCTGCAGCAAACCGGGAGCTATGTGTCAGCGGAGCAGGCAGCGACAACCATCTTCGGATCCAACCTACGGTTGTACAGCGCCGCCACATGCGCTCCCGCTTATGGAGCCCCCGGCGCGAACCCACTGACCGTCACTTGCACGTATCCCGACGGCACTGTGCTCAAGCAGGAGGTGGCGGCGCTCGGCCCCGCGGGCACGCAGTTCACCATGACTGCTTCCCGCGGCCTGGCATTGCAGTTCGCCCGAATTCTCACCGACGGCACGGCACCGCAACTGTCTGCGGTCGCGGTGGCCGGCGTGAACAATCTTCTGTACAGCCCCACGCTCGCAGCCCTGAGCCAGGCGGGTTGTGGCGGCATGGCGGGCAACGCGATCACGATCAGCAGCGGGCTCACTGTTGTCGGCGATGTCGTATCCAATGGCGCCATCAATGCCCCGGGCGCAACCAGCGTGTCGGGAAATGTGCACGCGCGCTGCCAGTCTTCGGTCGCGGGGATTACAACCATGTGCTACCCGAGCGGGGCGAGCACCCCATGCACCTTCCCGGATATCGCCGGCGTCGTGCAGCCCGGGTATGCGTTTCCCGACCCGAAATACCCATCACCGATCGTGGTTGGAGGTCCTCAGGGCAAGCCGGGCAGCGCGGTGATCGTCTCGCCAGGCGTGTTTGCGGCTGATCCTGCGTTCGGCGCCGGCCTGTGCTACTTCCTCGCCGGCGGGGTCTACAAGTGGCAGGCGGGATACACCAACAACGGGGCAATCGTGTCGAATGAACTGAAGCCACCTGATGAGCCCAGGTTCAACGACAACACCGTGCTCGCCCCAAGGCAGTTCTGGGATGTCGATGGTGCCAATTGCGCCGGATCGGCCCAGGTGACCTCGGTGGCGGGATCTAGAGGCGTTCCTATCGGAACTTGGGCTTTCGTGCTCACATCGGCTCGTATTGCTTTCTACAACGGCATTCCCTTCATCAGAGAAAGCGCCCCGTCCATCTGCTACACCACAACAATCACGACCACCGGTCGCAACATCCAAGTCCAGGTCAGCAATGTGCCGGGAGCGACCTACTACGGAATCTATGCTGCCCCCAGCGGATCATGCAGCGGCCCCTTCGGGCTAGCGTACATACTGTCGGTCGGGGGCACGCCCCAGAACAACAGCACCGCCGGCTGTCCCGCTTACTCGGGCTCCGGGTGCAGCCTGGGTTATGAGTCTGCCGTCCTCGACGCCGCAGACATCGGTCCGCCGTTCGCGCCCAACCCGTTGGCACAGCAGGCATTGATCGGTTCCTACCCATCGGATGGCGAAACCGCGCCGCTGGGGCTCAATCTTCCCAATGAGAATGCGAACCGTGCCACTCCGCCACATGGCGACCGCGGTAACGAGAATCAGTGCGATTCGGCAGCGGGGGCTCTCACAACGTGCCCCGGGCCGGTCACGCCGGGTGCCGTTGCGTTCATCGTTCCGAGCGGGGGTTGTGTGAACGACTCCAGCGCCGGAGACAACTATTTCTTCAGTGGATACCAGTACAACTGGATGGCTCTGTACGAACCGGGCGCCGTAAATCCACCCGCCAACACATGTAGCAACATGCTCGGCGCCGCCACTGAATCGGCTTTCATTGGGCTCGTTTACACTCCGGCAGCCGCGATCAACGTCCAGAAGGCGTCCGCCTTTCGGACCGACGAGGTCGGCGGCGTGATCGCCTACACGCTGAATTTTTCAGGCCAGATGACCACGATCCTCGGGGACCCGGCGGACTATGGTCCGGTGCCGCCCGCAGCCAGACTTACCGGCTAGCTGACCTCGACTTCTTTGGGCGCGGCCGGCTCGGGCGCCTTGGGGCGCTCGGGCGCCACGCCGTCAGCGCCGATCTCATGCAGCTGCGCGTGGATGGCGGTGGCGGATTTGTCGTCCCCGAGCTCCTCGTACCGGCCGAGCGCTCCGGTCCAGGCCGCCTTGGCGTCGTTGTTCCGGGAAAGGCCCCAGTACGCCTGGCCCCGGAGCGCGAGCGCTTCCGCCCGCTCACGGGTCTTGTCGCCCGGCAGCAGCTGCAGCGCCCGCTCGACCTGGCGCAGAACCTCCTCGAACGCACCGACCGCCAAGGCGTTCCTGGCGGCTTGCGTGAGAAAGTTCGACGTCTTCACGGGGTCGGCAGACGTGCCGGCCTGGTACAGGTGGTGGGCAATCTCCCCGGCCTTCTCACTGACGCTCTTGCCGTAGACCCGCTCGAGCGTGTCCGCCACCGCGAGGTGGTACGCCTGCAGGCGTGGCAGGGGCAGGACGGCCAGCACCCGCTGGCGCACGAGGTCGTGGCTGAAGCGGTAGCGCTCCTGCCCGGCCGACGTGAGGAAGCGGCCGCGAGTCGCCTCATCGATGGCGTCGCGAAGCTCGTGGCCCGACAATTCCCCGAAGGCTTCCAGAAGTGGGATGTCGAAGTCACGGCCGATGACGGCCGCCGCGACCAGCATTCGCTGGGCGGGTTCGCTCAGGCGCTCCAGCCGGCGCCCAATCAGGCCGCGCACGCTCTGCGCGAGCTCGAGATCCTCTTCGGTGAAGTTGGCCTGCATGCGTGAGCCGCCGCCGAGCATCATCTCGGAGTCGGCCATATAGAGGTATGAGTGCTCGACGAACAGCGGGTTGCCCTCGGTGGCGGCCTGAATTCCGATGACCTGTACCGGCGTCAGCGGCTTGTCGCCCGACATCACCGCGATCATCTTCTCGACCTCGCGATCCGAGAGGCGCTCAAGCTCGATGCGCTGCGCACGGCGCCGGCGGAGCAGGCGGGAGGCGGCAGTCGTGAACGGGCGGGAGGAGTCGAGCTCGTCCCAGTAGGTGCCGAGCACGACCATGCGACTCCCCGCCAGGCGCTCCGCGAAGTCACGGAGCAAAAGGACCGTCTCGTCGTCGGCCCACTGCAGGTCGTCCAGGACGACCAGGAGCGGCTTCGCACCCTGACAGGCCGCAAGGAACTCGAAGACGCCACGGAAGAGTTGCTCACGAAGCTGGTTGGCGGGCACCTCGGTCGCCTGGCCGATCCCACGCACCCTTTGGCGAAGACCCGGAACCAGCTGGGCGAGCACGGAGCCGTTGGCACCGACCGCCTCCTGCAGAGGCCTGGCGGCCGCGCTGGCCACCGCGGCGGCGAGCACGTCGCGGAACGGAGCCAGCGGCGCGACTTCTTGCTCCGAGCAGCGACCGCTGAGCACCCACCAGCCCTTGCGAGCTGCATCTGCGGCGATCTCAGATGCCAGGCGTGACGCTCCGATGCCTGCGTCGCCGGCCAGGAAGAGCATCCCGCCCGAACCCGTTGCGGCCCGATCCAGCGCCATCCGGATGTCCAGCCGCTCCTGGTCGCGGCCGACGAAACCATCGCCCGTCGGCAACACCGGTGTAGGGGACGGCACCTCGCCAGGGGTCACGTCGTGGAGCCGGAAGCGGTCGGGGAATCCTTTCAGCTTGTAGCGACCGCGATAGCCGAACTTGATCTCGGCCACGGGCCCGACCAGCACAACCTCGGAGACCAGGATCTGCCCGCCTCTCGCCTTGCCCGCGACGCGGGCGGCGACGTTGACGGCGGCGCCGAAGATGTCGCCCGCCTCTTCGACCACCTCACCGGTGTTGATGCCGATGCGGATCTTCAGCTTGCGCTCGGGGTTCTGCTTGCTGTACTCGCCAATCGCCCGCTGGATCTCGATCGCGCACTCGACCGCGTGCCTGGTCGACCCGAAGCTGACCATGACGCCATCGCCGAGTCCTTTGATGCGCCTGCCGGCGTGCTCGATGATCTTGTCTTCGATGATCGACTCGTAGGCCTTCATGATCTCGTGTGAGAGGGTGAAGCCCCTGCTCGACAGCATCTGGGTCGAGCCTTCGACATCGGTGAACATGATCGTCACCGTGCCCTCGGTCTGGCCGGCGGACAGGCTGCTGATGATGGTCTCTGGTGTGAGCGCCTGCGCCGGGTTCACCTGCTGGCCCAGGCCTTCGGCAACCGCTTTGAGCAGCGATGGGTCTGCGCGGAAGCCGGCCTCGCCCTGCGGGTACTTGATCAGCTGCAGCAGCCCGGCCTCCACGGCCTGACGGAGCTCGCGGCCGGCCGACTCCTTGCTCAGCTTGTTCGGTGCGGCGTAGTCGCTTGCCTTCAGCTCGGCGCCTTCGAACGCCTGCGTGATGGCGGGGGCCAGTCGAAGGTTGAGACCCTTGCGTGTGATCAGCGTTTCGACGACCGCCTGGATCCTTCGCGTCGCGCCCGCACCAGTCGGCCCGGCGCTGTGCGTGATGGGCAGCATGCCCGCAAAGCCGCTGGTGGCCGCGGCCGCCATCTGCCCGAGGGCGCTGGTGGCGCGGGCCATCGCGGTGGCGGCCTGGAGGGCCTGCGAGGCGGCCGCGGCGTTGTCCAAACCCGGCGCGACGGGTCCCTGGGCGGCCGGAATAGCGGCCTGCGCGGCTGCGATCAGCTCCGGCGGCAGGGTGAACTGCGCCGGGGCGGGACCTGGCGCCGCGGCAGGGCCTTGCGGGTAGACGACGGCCGGCGCGGGCTCGTAATCCGGTGCCGCCCGGGGAGCGGGCGCTTGCGTGGGTGCGGCCGCCTGCAGGTCGGCGACTGCGGACCGCGCCGCGTCGATCAGCTTGCGCATCTCCTCCTGCATCTCGGGCGTCGAGGCCATGGTCGAGGCCGCTTGCGATTCCGACGCCTGCACCGAATGCGATTGCTGTGGCGACCTGGAATCGCCCGGCCGGTCCGAGCTGAACGGCACGACCACCACCTGGCGGACCACGTTCTCGCCACCTCCGCCGCGGGCTCCGGTCATGAGCGGGTCCTTGACGACCGGCATCATGCTGTCCGAGCCCGCGGGCACAAAGCGCGCCTTCGTCGGGTCGAAGAGGTCCTTGTCGACCTGCACCCCGTAGAAGGCGGCCTTGTCGAGCGACGTGGGGATGTAGCCGGTGGCGTTGTATTCGAGCCGAAGGTCCGAGCCCATGCCGAGCAAGAAGATGTCGCGCAGGATCGCCCCGTTGGAGTCATAGCCGACGACCTCGGCGATCTGGGCGATCTTGCGGCGGCCGTCCGGCATCCGGGCCTGGTGGACGATGAGGTTGACAGCCGACGCTATCTGCGCGCGCACCGCCTCGAAGGGGATGTCGATCGAAGCCATCATCACCATGGTCTCGAGGCGGGAGAGAGCGTCGCGGGCGGAGTTGGAGTGGATCGTCGACATGCTGCCGTCGTGGCCCGTGTTCATCGCCTGGAGCATGTCGAGCGCCTCGGCGCCGCGGACCTCGCCGACCAGGATGCGGTCGGGGCGCATCCGCAGGCTGTTGCGCAGCAGCTGGCGGATCGTGAGCTCGCCCTTGCCCTCGACGTTGGGCGGCCTGTGCTCGAGCGCGATGACATGCGGGTGGTCGATCTGCAGCTCCGCGGCGTCTTCGATCGTGATCACACGCTGGTTGTGCGGGATGAAGCGTGCGATCACGTTGAGCGAGGTCGTCTTGCCAGAGCCCGTGCCGCCGGAGACGAGGACGTTCATGCGACCCAGCACCGCGGCCTTCAAGAATTCCGCCATCGCGGGGCTGAGGCTGCCCTCGCGGGTGAGGTCTTCCATGCCCAGTACGGCGTCTTTGAACTTGCGGATGGTGAGCGCGGCGCCGTGGATGGCGGCCGGCCGGATGATCGCGTTGACGCGGCTGCCGTCAGGCAGGCGGGCGTCCACCATCGGGTTGAGGCCGTCGATATGCCGGCCGGTCGTCGCGACCATGCGCCGGATCGTTTCGAGCAGCTGATTCTCGTCCTCGAATCGCACCTCGGCCTTGGTGAGGACGCCTCGGCGCTCGATGAAGACCTGGTCGGGGCCGTTCACCATGATCTCGCTCACCGACCGGTCGTGGAGGAGGCCGTCGAGCGGCCCATAGCCGACGGCCGCCCTGAGGATGATGTCGGCGAGCGTCGTCTTCTCTGGGGCGCTGAGCTCGATGCCGTCCTCGGCCAGGAAGCGATCGAGGTGCGTGCGCACCGCACGCGAGAACGCGAGCGTGTCGCCTGTAGTCAGGCCCACGTCGCGGATCAGCGCGAGGCGGTCACGGAAGTCGTTCGCGAGCCGGTTGAGGTCACGGCCCTGGCGGGCCGCCGCTTCCATGATGTCGCTGCGGCGCCGGTGGGGAACCGCCACCTCCGTGGTGGTGGCCCAGGCGTCGACAAACTGCATCTCCAGCAACGCGGCATTTGCGGCCACCGCGGGGATCACCCTCTGGCGCTCGGTGAGGCGGATCTTGATCGCGAGCCCCGAGCTGTCGGCGGACTGGCCCGATTCCATGTAAGCGGCGATCCATTCGCCGTCGCGGAACCGCAGGATCGCTTTGCGCGTGGGGCTCTTGTCGCCGGGGTCCTGCTCCAGGTTGGGATCGTCGAGCGAGCCGAGGACTACATATTTGATGTCGCGCGCGGGAATCCAGCGGGCGCGATCGGAGTCGGGGGGCGTGTAGATGGGGAAGCCCTCGGTGGTGAGGATGCGCGCATCCGACTCCCCATCTTCGAGACCGCCGTCGAGGCGGTGCACCGACACCTTCACACGCGTGCCGTGCCTCGGATCGGCACGCTGCATTGCGGTCGGTGGCGGCGTTGCGGTCCCGGTGGAAAGTGCGTCGCCGTTGGCTGGCTGCGGGGTCTCCACGTCACTCATGGCGCGGCAGTCTCCGGCGATGATAGCTCCGGCCTCCCGCCATCCAACCCGTTTAACGACGTCATCGGGAACGTCAACGGGGTGACCCATGGCGATCGGGTGGGCGGCGTCGGTCCAGCACCCATTTCGAACCGGGGACCCGCTTGGCCACGCCCTTCACTTCGGCCGCACGTGCGGAGAGCGCGGCGGCGGTGGCGTAGCTTCCCGGCTCCGCGATGACGACGCCGATCGATACCGCGACAAATTCGGCCCGAATCTTGTTGCCGTTGCGCTCCTCGTACTCGATCCATCCGCGTTCGCGGTCGACCAGGTCGTAGAGAGCCGGCACCGCCGCGTCGAAGCGGCTGGTGATCTCGCCGGCGATGTGCTCAGCGAACTGCGGCTCGGTGAGGATCACGAAGTCGTCGCCGCCGACGTGGCCGGCGAAATGCCGCCGCGACGGGTTCTCCTCCAGGACCTCGAGAATGATCGTGGAGAGCGTCTTGATGACATCGTCCCCGCGCACGAAGCCGTAGTGATCGTTGTAGCTCTTGAAAGCGTCGATGTCGGGGTATAGGACCGCGAAGCGCTCCTGGCCAACCAGGCGGTGGGTGATCTCGCGAAGGATGTCGGAGTTCCCACTCATGCCCGTCAGCGGGTTGAGCTCGCGCGTTGTGGTGGCGCGGGTGATGACCGCGCGCAAGCGAGCGACCAGCTCTTCGGGAATGAAGGGTTTGGTCACATAGTCGTCGGCGCCGTTGAGAAGGTGCTCGACTTTGTCCTTGAGCGAGCTGCGCACAGTCAGGAAGATGACGGGGATCAATCGGGTGCGGAAGTCTTTGCGCAGCTCGGCCAGGATCGCTTCGCCAGTTGTCGCGCCGAGCATGAGGTCGAGCACGATGATGTCTGGGCGCCAGTCGACAGCGGCGTTGTGCGCGGCATTGCCGTCCCCGACAGCGACACATTCGAAGCCGGCCCGCTCGAGGACGCGCTTGATGAGCTTCAGCATCTGTTCGTCGTCGTCGACGACGAGAACAAGGTCGCGCGCGGGCTGAGGCGACTCGGCCGGCGCCGCTTTGGCGGCCTGGGCTCGTCTGACCGCGGTCATGACGTTTCCGCCGGCTGGGCATCCTGGGCGTCGGCCCCGGCCGTGCGCCTGTGCCGGAGCTTCTCGGTGAGCTCGAGGGCCCGCTCGGCCGCGGTACGGATCTCAACGATGTCGGCCTTGACGGCCTCGGGGTCGTTGATCTCCGCGGCGATCAGCTCGCAGTAGTTGACGATGACCGCGATTAGGTTGCGGAAGTCGTGGACCAGCACGCGGTCGGGATCCGGCCGCTCCGCTTCGTCGCTCACAGCCGCTTCACCAGCCGCCACGTGTTCACCTTGCCTTTGCGTTCGTACCCCAGCTCGTCGAGTGCCTTGCGGGCGATCGCGAGGCCGCGGCCGGCCTCGTCGGTCTGGACCGGCATCGGGTGGGTGAGGTGATTATGAAGTGGCGGTCCCCAGTCGGTTAACAAAGCGGTTAGCGCCTCGCCGTCCAGTTTCAGCTCGTATCGGACGAGCGGATCCGCCGAGCCCTCCGGCAGCGCATACCGGAGCACGTTGGCGCCGATCTCGGCGAGGGCGACCTCGAACAGCATCAGAGGCCGATCGCTGGGATCCCGACCGATCCTCTCGCGGACGAGCTGCACCGACCGGTGAAGGGTGTCCAGGCCGTCGTCGAGGCGGATGAGCGTGGCATGGAACTCGAAGGAGCTGGTTTGGGCTACTGGGTCAGAAATCAGTCAGGGCTTCCTCGACTGTGGCGTAGTACGGGAACACCCGGTCCAGTGTGGTCAGCTCGAGGACCACCCGAACCTGTTGGTTCGGCGCCGCCAGTCTTAGATCGCCCTTTGAGCTGCGCACCTGCTTGAGCGCAGCCACCACCGACCCCAAGCCGGAGCTGTCGACGAAGCTCACCCCTTCCATATCGATGATCAGCCGAGGCTTCTCGTTCTTGATCGCCTCGCCGACGGCCTCCTTCAGCGCCGGCGCCCCCGCGACGTCAAGGCGGCCAGAAGGCGCGAGCACCGTCACACCGGTGTCGGTCTGCCGGCTCTCCACGTCGAGGGTCACCCGGTCCATTTCTCCATCGTGGGAAAGCCTATATCGGCTAGACCCGGATTCGCCCCCCTTACACTCACTCGGACATGGCCTCCGCGGATGGCAGCCAGGGGCCGCGCCTACTGATCGTCGAGGAC
>Ga0209471_1000475_pt1 | contig 27116 bp, 23 predicted proteins | sample GraSoiAngelo_128_FD_185885 | JGI IMG/M metagenome (GOLD analysis project Ga0209471, IMG submission 185885) | Grasslands soil microbial communities from the Angelo Coastal Reserve, California, USA - 14_0927_12_20cm (SPAdes) (version 2) | ecosystem: Environmental > Terrestrial > Soil > Grasslands ... | reverse complement strand
CGATGCCGGCACGGAGCACTTTGTCGGTGAAGGGGATCGTGCCCGGATCGACGACCCCGGCGCCGAGATCGTTGCCGAACACGCTTCGCCCGGGGAGGGCGCGGAAGTTGGAGTGGTCGATGCCGGCGCCGGCCAGAATGCGCAGCGGTCCGATCACCCGGAGCTGCACGGTGGCGCGCGCAAACACGGTGGTGCGGCTGACCTTGTAAAAGTAGGATCCAACGGTGTTGACGCTATCCCTCGAGTATTGCGTGTCGTTCCCTAGGCCGTAGTAGCCGAGTCGGTTCGCGCGTACGGCGCCAAAAGTGAGGGCGGCCCGCCAGCCCGCCCACCACGCCGGTGCCTGCGCGTCCACGACGAATGCGTGGCTGCCCTGGGTGCTGGCCCCGGCATCGAGATTGATCGACGCGTAGTTCGGCTCCGGCCGCTCGCCGAAGCCCACGGGGCTATACCGTCCGTAGTGGAGCGCGCCCCACAACCCGTCGCCCGTGCTGTGGGACAGATAGGGGTAGAAATTGCCGCGCCAGTAGCGCTGCGCCGAGAGAGCCCCCCCCGGCGCGGCGGCCGCGAGGAGCGCGAGCGCGACGCTAGCGGCTCGCAGCGGGCCGCTCGTAGAGAGAGGCCATGTCCCGGAGCTTCGCCTCTCTACCGTCGTGGGCGGCGTAGCTCCCAGGATAGAGCGAGGCAGCCCCGAACTCGCCGCGCTTGTTCACCGCGTAGAAGTTGAGGTTGAACTTCGGCTTGCCGTCCGGGCCGAGCAGTCGCGGCTCGGTGATTTGGATGACTCGTTTGAGCGTCTCGAGACACGCATCCGTGGGCTTGAGCCCCCGCCGCATCAGCTCCACGGTCAGGAAGCCTCCGCACACCTTGATATTCGATTCGCCGCGGCCGGTCGAGCCGGCGGCGCCGATGTCGTTGTCGGTATACTGCCCGGCGCCGATGATCGGGCTGTCGCCCACCCGGCCCGGAATCTTGAACGCCAGGCCGCTCGTGGTCGTGACGGAGGAAATGTCGCCTTGGGGCGTGACGGCGTCACAGTTGATGGTTCCGGTGGGTCGCACCGTCATGTGCTGGGCCTCGGGCACATCCAGGTAGTCGTCGTCCGGGTTCAGGTTCGCACGCCAGTGCAACCACACCTCGCGGGAATGCTCCGTGAGCAGGTCCTCCTCCCTGAAGCCGTACTGGAGCGCGAACCGTTTCGCGCCCTCCCCCACGAGAAAGATGTGGTTCGTGTACTTGAGCACGAGCTTCGCGACCTCGGAGGGCGTCTTGATGCCCTCGAGCGCGCCCACCGCGCCGGCGCGCTTCGTGGGTCCGTGCATGCACGACGCATCGAGCTGCACCACGCCATCGGCGTTGGGCAGCCCACCGTAGCCCACCGAGTCGTCGGTCGGGTCGAGCTCCTGGATCTTCACGCCCTCGATCACGGCATCGAGCGTGTCCGCTCCCTGCAGCAGCATGTCGAACGCCTTTTGCACGGCGCGCAGCCCGTTGGCGCTCGAGACCGCGACGGGCTTCGCCGCCCAGCGGCTCTGGGGCGGGAGCGGCCGCGGCGGCCGCATGGGAAACGGGATGTCACGCGCCCGCGTGGCCGCCACGCCGACGGCGGCGGAGGCGAGGAACTTACGGCGAGACAGCAGGTCGGACACGGAGGCTCTCCACGGTTGAAGTTGCGCGTGCGTAGGTTGCGCCGCCGGGCGGGCCCTGTCAACTTGCTCCCCGTGGACGTCACAGATCCGCCGAGCGTGCGCACGGTGGTGCGCGGGATGCTTGGCGCCGCCACGTCGCTCGCCGGCCTCGCGCTCGTCGTGGTATCGATTGCGGCTGAGCACATCGAATGGCGGCTCGGCGCGTTGGTGCTCGCGCTGTGGGGCGCGTGGAGCTTCTTCGACTCGTTGTTCGGATGGGTGGTCGAGCCGCTCGGCGAGTTGGTGGGCAGCGCGCTAACCGGCGGGTCGTTCCCGGGCGATAAACCGATCACCATCGAAGACGAAACGGCGATGCTCGAGCACCTGGTCGCCGCGGATCCACCCCCGCCGCCCCACCGCGTCGTGCTGGCCGGCATCCGCCTCGCCGAGATCTACCGCACCCATGAGCACGACGCCGCGAAAGCGGAGGCCGTCATCGCCCGGCTGATCAGCCGGTACCCCGACGCGCCCGAGCTCAAGTATGTCCGCCCCGCTTGAGCTTTCGCTGGTCATCCCAGTGTACAATGAGCGCGAGAATCTGCCAGTCTTGGTCGAGGAGATCGAACGAGCGCTGGCCGGTTGGGTGGGGGTGGGGATGGGGGAAGCGCGCTACGAGATCGTGGCCGTGGACGACGGCTCGACGGACGGCTCGCTCGACGTCCTCAAGGCGATGAAGCGCGAGCACTCGGAGATCCACATCGTGGCGTTCGCCGCGAACGCCGGGCAAACCGCGGCCTTCGCCGCGGGCTTCGGCGCGGCGCGCGGGCGCGTCATCGTCACGCTCGACGCGGATTTGCAGAACGACCCGGCGGACATTCCCGCCCTCCTCGCCGAGCTCGAGCAGAGCGGGGCGGCGGCAGTGGCCGGGTACCGCGTCAACCGGCGGGACTCGGGCTGGAAGCGGCTGCAAAGCCGTATCGCCAACGGCGTGCGTAACCGCCTCAACCGCGAGACGATCCGCGACACAGGCTGCTCGCTCAAAGCGTTTCGCGCGGAGGTGCTGCGCACCCTGCCCATGTTCAACGGGATGCACCGCTTCCTGCCGACGCTCGTCAGGATGCAAGGGGGTCGGGTGACGGAGGTGCCCGTGCACCATCGGCCCCGCCGTTTCGGGAAGACGAAGTACGGGATGTGGAACCGCGTGTTCCGCGCGCTGGTGGACGCGCTCGCCGTGCGCTGGATGCAGCGCCGGGCGGTGCGTTACCGCGTGCGGGAGGAGCTGCCGTGAATCACGACGAATGGGTGCAGCAGATCGACCTCGAGCTCGATGGCGAGCTGAGTCTCCCCGAGCGCGCCGCGCTGGCGCGCCATCTCGCCGGGTGCCGGCACTGCGCGGAGGCGCGCGTGAGCCATCTCGAGCTGCGGGTCGCCTTCGCCCGCTCGGCCGGAGAGCCACACGCCCGCACGGTACCGCGTCCACGGATCCGCGGGCGCACGCTGGCGCTGTGGATGACGGCGAGCCTCGTCGCCGGAGCGGCGGCGGGGTGGCTGGGGCACAGCCGCTGGGGCGGGCCGGGGTCGGACTCGGTCGAGGCCACCCGTGCGACCTTCCTGGCGCATTAGCCTGGCCCTCGGAGCGCTGGGTGCGGCGACGGGGATCGCCGCCGCACCGCAGGCCCCAAATTACCGCGTGGCCTACCACCTGCGCGTGGTGGAGCGCGCGGCGGGCGAGACGCGCCTGCTCGCCAGCGCGGCCGTGAGCGGCCCACCGGAGACGGACCTGCGACTCGGGGTGCGGGCCCGCACCACCGAGCTCCAGGGCTTGCTCGGCACTCTCCCCGAGCCGGACACCGTGAACCTGGCGGGACTGTTCTTCAGCCGGCGGCAGGTCGGCTGGTCGCGTCGCAGCCTGCCGTTGTGGGAGGAAGACAGCTACCGTCGCTGGTCCCGGATCCCGTGGGGCGGGACGGCCCTCCTGTATCCGTTCGGGCCGCCCGGCGCTGGCCAGCCGCGCGTCGTCTGGGTGGAGATCACGGTCAGCCGCGCGTTCGCCGCGGGGGAGACCCGGGCCAGCGAAGAAGTGACCATCATCGACAGTGCCATCGCCTTCAGCGCCCAGGCGGTGATCCCCCCCCGCCGGGTGACCGTTCGCATGTGGCTGGTGCGGGGCGACACCGCGTCGAGCCGGCAGGTCGTCGATCTCGTGCCGGAGACCACCGGTCGGCGGGTCAGCTTCAGGCTGGGGCGCGAGAAGCTGGACTTCGACGTCGCGCTGGAGCGCCCCGAGCCGCCCCGGAGCGGTCGCGACAGCGCCCTCGCCACCTCGGTCGACGTCGTGTGCCTGCGCGTGGTCGCGCCGGAGTCGCCCGAAACGGCGCGGGTCCGCTGCGGCCGGCTCGACGACATCGCCCGCCGCGTCGCCCTCGTCGGCGGCGACACGCTGATGGCCACCTTCGGCTGGCCCCCGGCGCGCTGAGCACGGTATTATCCAGCGATGATCCGGAAGCCGCGGCTCGACCCGGCGATCTTCCATCTCCCCGTCGACAAGATGCGGGAAGGCTACTACTCCGACAAGTATTTCGTCCGCACGCGCGAGCTCCTGCTCAAAGACGACCACCGCCCTTGCGTGACGATGCAGGTATTCGGCAAGTCGCACGCCTTCCTCGGCGGCATCGACGAGGCGATTGCGATTCTCAAGCTGTGCAGCATGGAGTGGCCGGAGCTGGAGGTCTTCGCGCTGTACGACGGCGACGAAATCGCGCCGTGGGAGACCGTCCTCCTCATCGAGGGCCCGTACGACGCCTTCGCCCACCTCGAGACCCTGTACCTGGGTGTGCTCGCCCGGCGGACGAAGGTCGGAACCAACACCCGCCGCGTGGTCGACGCCGCTAAACCGAAACAGGTGATGTTCTTCCCTGCCCGGCACGATCACTGGCTGGTGCAGACGGGGGACGGGTACGCGGCCCACATTGCGGGCGCGATCGGCGTCTCCACCGACGCGCAGGCGTCGTGGTGGGGCTCCGAAGGCGTCGGCACCGTTCCTCACGCGCTCATCGCCGCCTATGGGGGCGACACCGTGCTCGCCTCGAAAAAGTTCGCCGACCTCATGGACGGGAACGTCCGGCTCATCACCCTCGTCGACTTCGAGAACGACTGCGTCGGGACGGCGCTCAAGGTGGCGCGCGCGCTGGGCGAGCGACTCTACGGGGTACGGATCGACACGTCGGAGACACTCGTCGACAAGTCGGTGATTCCGCAGATGGGCACCTTCAAGCCGACCGGTGTCAACCCACAGCTCGTCTGGAACGTTCGCCAGGCGCTCGACCGGGAGGGGTTCCAGCAGGTGCGGATCGTCGTGTCGGGCGGGTTCACCGTCGAGAAAATCCGGCACTTCGAAGAGCAGGAAGTGCCGGTGGACATGTACGGCGTGGGGTCGAGCTTGTTCCAGGGCCGCTTCGACTTCACCGCGGACGTCGTGCGGGTCGAGGGGAAGCCGTTGGCCAAGGTGGGCCGCAGTTACCGGCCCAACCCGCGGCTCGAACGCGTGGAATGATATGCGGGCGCAGTCATGCCGCGCCCCTACTTCAGGTGCTTGTCGTACCACGCCAGATAGCGTTCCAGCCGGTCCCGCCGGTAGCTCGGCTTGTTGATGGCGTGATGCTGACCCGGATAGATCACCAGCTCGGTTTCCACGCCGAGGCTTCTCAGCGCCTGGTACATCTGCTCCGAGTTGAGGAGCGGGACGTTGAAGTCCTTGTCGCCGCACAGGAACAGCGTCGGGGTGGTGATCCGGTCGGCGTGCAGGAACGGGAATGACAGCCTGATCCACGTGTCGGGGGCCTTCCACGGCACGCCCAGCTCGACCTCGTATTCCCGCACATACTGATCGGTGCCGTACCCGGCGAGAACGTTGGAAATGCTCGCCCCGCTCACCGCCGCCTTGAAACGGCGGTCCTGGGCGATCACATAGTTCGTGAGGATGCCCCCGTAGCTCCACCCGCCGACGCCCAGCCGCGCGGGATCGGCCAGCCCCTGCGCCACCGCGTAGTCGACCGCGGCGAGCACGTCCTGGGCGTCCTTATTGCCCCAGTCCGCGAAGATGGCGCTGGCAAACCCCTCGCCCCGGCCGGAGCTGCCACGCGGGTTCGCGACGACCACGAGATACCCGTGACCGGCGATGGTCTGGAGCTGGAGGTCGAATTCGTACTGGTACTGCGACACGGGCCCGCCGTGAATGCGGAGGATCGTCGGATAGCGCTTCCCCGCCACGAAGTCGGGCGGCTTCACGACCAAGCCGTTGATGCCCGTGCCGTCGCGGCTCTTGAAGCTGATCGGCTCAACTGCGCCGAGCTTGGTCCGTCCGAGCCACTCGTCGTTCTGATGAGACAGCGGTCGCAGGGTCGCGCCGTCGAGGGCGAACACTTCGTCAGGCACGAGCGGCGTGGACGCGAGCACGGCGAGCTGACCACCCCTGCCGGCCGTGAAGGCGCTCACCACGCGGGGGCCCGACACAAGCCGCTCGATCGCGCCGCCCGTCGCCGGCACGCGCGCGAGCCCGACGGCCCGGTCGTCTTCGAGCAGGAACGTGATGGACGAGCCGTCGCTCGACCACACGGGGCTCGAGACGTTGCGATCGAGCGCCGCCGTGAGGATACGGGGCGCCCCGCCTGCGGACGGCACGACGGCCAGCTTCTGTACACCGTAGTAGATGAGCTTCGGCGCTCCGCCCTGCAGGTAGGCGATCGCGCGGCCGTCCGGGCTCCACGCCGGGTGACTCTCGTAGTCAGGATTGTTGTCGGGGCCCTCGAACGTCGTGACCTGCCGCGGTGTCGCGCCCGCGGCGGCCTCCATCACGTACAGATCCCAATTGTCGTCGCGGTCGGCATCGGGGCGCGGCTTGCTCACGAACGCCAGCGATCTCCCGTCGGGCGACCAGGCGGGTAGCAGCTCGTCGTAGTCCCCGGAGGTCAGCATCGTGGTCTTGCCCGACTCGACGTCGAGCACGTAGAGATGCCGGCGCTGCTTGCCGAGGTAACCGGCCTGGTCCTGCTTGAATTGGAACCGGTCGATCACGATCGGGGAGGGGGTCTTCGGCTTGGCCGTGTCCGCGTCCTCCACGACCAGCGCGATCCGTTTGCCGTCGGGGGCCCACACATAGTCGTCCACGTCGCTCTGTAGGGTGGTGACCTTGCGGCCCTCGCCGCCCTGACGGTCGAGCAGCCAGAGCTCGGTGTGTTCGTCCTCGCGGCCCGAGAGGAACGCGAGCCACCGCCCGTCGGGGCTCCAACGCGGCGTGCTCTCACCCGGTTTCGACGTGGTGAGACGGACGTTGCGCGTGCCGTCCCAGCTCGCCATCCACACCGCGCTCTTGCTCCGATCCTCACCCGTGTCGGAGATCGAGACGGTGTAGGCGACCCACGCCCCGTCCGGTGAGAGCTGCGGGTCGCGCACGTCCCGGACGCGGAGCACGTCCTCCGGCGAGAAGGGCCGGGGCCGCACGGCGGGCGAAGGCGCGGCGGGGGTCTGCGCGCCCAGGGCCGGCACCAGTGCCAGCGCGGCGAGAGACAGGACGAGCTTTTCGATCATGCGGGAGGCTAACCCGGGTCTTGCACTTCGTGCCAGAGTGAATATTTTTCCGTGACGATGAATATTCATGCATCGGTGCCGGTGGGGGTGCTGGGGGCGTCCGGTTACGTGGGGCAGGAGCTGCTGCGGCTGCTCGCCGGCCACCCGGGGGCGTCGATCGCATTCGCGACCTCCGAGTCGGGGGCAGGCGAGCGGTGCGGGAGCATCGAGCTGGTCCGGATCGAGGACGCGCCCCTCGCGCGCGCCGAAATCGTGCTGTCGGCCCTGCCGCACGGCGTCTCGGCGCGCCACGTGCGGCAGGCGCGGGGCCTCGGCCGGCGCGCGGTGGATCTGTCCGCCGACTTCCGCCTGTCCCCCGACGCCGTGTACGGGTTAACCGAGGTCACCCGCCCGCACGTCGCGGCGGCGGACCTCGTGGCGAACCCCGGCTGCTACCCGACCGCGGCGCTCCTCGCCCTCCTCCCGCTCGCTCGCGCCGGCCTGATCGACCAGGCCCGGGAGGTGGTGATCGACGCCGCCTCTGGAGTCACGGGCGCGGGCCGGACGCTCAAGCGGGACCTCCTGTTCGGTGAGGTCGCCGAGGACTTCCGCGCGTATGCGGCCGGGAACGAGCACCGCCATCTGCCGGAGCTCAAGGCGACCCTCGCGCGCGAGAGTGGATTCACGGGCGATCTCGTCTTCACGCCCCATTTACTCCCCATCAAGCGGGGCATCCTCGAGACGATTCATGTCCCGCTCACCCGGGACATCGATCGGGGGACCGCCGAGGGGATCTACCAGACGGTGTACGCCAACGAGCCGTGCGTCGCGGTGCTGCACGGTACGCTCCCGTCGCTCAAGGACGTGGTGTATCGCAATCGTGTGGCGATCGGCGTCGCGACCGTGGCCAACGTGCGGCTGCCGCGCCTGACGGTGATCGCCGCGATCGACAACCTCGTGAAGGGTGCGGCGGGGCAGGCAATCCAAAACATGAACGTCATGCTCGGTCTGCCCGAGACGGCGGGGCTTGCGTGCTGAGCACCCGGGTCGTCAAGCTGGGCGGCAGCGAGCTCGATCGCCCTGACTGGCTTGCGGCGTGTGCTCAGGCGCTCGTGCGGCTCGACCCCGTGGTCGTGGTGCACGGCGGTGGGCGGGCCGTCAGCGCCCTGTCGCGTCGCCTCGGGCTGCCGGTGGAGAAGCGGGACGGTCGCCGGGTCACGACACCGGAAGTGGCGGAGGTCGTCGAGCTGGTGATGGCCGGTCCGGTGAACCGCCAGGTGGTGACGGCGCTGCGTGCGGCGGGACTCGATGCGGTCGGGCTGTCGGGCGTCGATGGGGGATTGCTCACCGCCCAGCCCGCTGCGGGCGGCTTGGGGCACGTCGGGGAGATCGTCCAGGTGCGCGTCGCCCTGCTCGAGAGCTTCCTGCTCGCCGGGCTCACCCCGGTCATCGCCCCCATGGCGCCGGACGCTTCGGGTGCGCAGGGCCCGCCCCTCAACGTGAACGCGGACGACGCGGCCGCCGCGATCGCCGCCGCGCTCGGCGCTGCCGAGCTGCTGCTCGTCTCGGACGTGCCAGGGGTGGAGATGGATGGGGCGGTGCGACCCGCGCTCGAGGCGGGCGACGTCGAGACGCTCATCGAGCTCGGCGTCGCGGCCGACGGGATGGCGGCCAAGCTGCGCGCGGCGACCGCCGCGCTGCGGGGCGGAGCCCGCGCCGTCCGCATCGGCGATCTGCACCTCCTCGACGACGCCCGAGCGGGCACGCGGATCCTCGCCCCCGCCGTCCAGCCGGCGTGACCGCTCTTCCCCCGGGCGCGTCGGCCACGCCGACGCCGCCAGCAACGCAGGCCGCGCAGGCCCTGCTCGACGTCTACTCCCGCGTCGGCCCCCTGTTCGTCAGGGGCGAGGGCGCCGAGCTTATCGCCGAAGACGGAACGCGATATCTCGACTTCGTAGCCGGGATCGGGGTGAATGCGCTCGGCTACCATCATCCCGTCATCCGCGCGGCCATCGAGCGTGCCCTGGCCTCGGGGCTGATCCACATATCCAACCTCTACCGCTCTGAGGCCGGCGAGCGGCTCGCCGAGGAGCTGGTCGGGCGATCGTTCGCCGACCGCGCCTTCTTCTGTAACTCGGGCGCGGAAGCGAACGAGGCCGCGTTCAAGTTCGCCCGCAAATGGTCGGGCAAGGCCGAGATCGTCGCGTTCTCGGGCTCGTTCCACGGGCGGCTGTTCGCGACGCTCGCGGCGACCGACCGCCCGGACTATCGCAAGCCGTTCGAGCCCCTGGTGCCGGGCATCCGCATCGTCGCCCGGGAGGACTGGGCGGCCGTGGACCACGCGGTCTCGGCGTCCCGCACGGCGGCGGTGATCATCGAGCCGGTGCAGGGGGAGGGCGGCGTGCGGCCCGTCGAGGCCGAGTGGCTCGGATTCGTGCGCGAGTTGTGCGACTCCCGAGGCGTGGCGGTCATCTTCGACGAGGTGCAATGCGGCCTCGGCCGCACGGGGACGCTGTTCGCCTACGAGCAGGCTGGGGTGGTGCCCGACATCCTGACGCTGGCGAAGCCGCTCGCCGGCGGTCTGCCGATGGGGGCGGTCCTCGTGACCAGCGCCGTGGCCGCCGCCCTCAAGCCCGGCGACCATGCCACGACGTTCGGCGGCGGGCCGCTCGTCGCGGGCGTGGCCCTCGAGGTGGTGCGCACGATAGCCGATCCCGCGTTCCTCGCCGACGTGCGTCGGAAATCCGAATGGCTGGGCGCCCGCCTCGCCCGCCTCGCCGCCGGCGCGCCACGGGTGCGCGAGGTTCGGGGACGAGGGCTCATGTGGGGGCTCGAGTTGGTCGAGCCAGCCGCCCCGATCGTGGCGGCGGCGCGGGAGCGCGGTCTCCTGGTGGTCACGGCGGGGCCCCACGTGATTCGCCTGCTTCCACCGCTCGTGATCGCGGTGGAGGAGCTGGAGCGCGGAGTCACGATTCTCGAGGAGCTCCTCGCGTGAGCGCGCTGCCGATTTACGGGGAGCAGGGAGCGAGGAGCGGAACCCTCCGTGGCAAGGCGCACGTTCGGCTCGCACCGGATGGAACCGCTCCCCGCTCCCCGCTCCCAGGGGTTGCGCTGCGGGAAGCGGTCCTGTCAGACGTCCCCGCGCTTGAGCAGCTGATGGCCCCCTACGTCCAAACCGGCGACCTGCTGCCGCGCTCGAACTACGATCTCTGCCGGCACATCAAGGAGTACGTCGTCGCGGAGGGGCCGACAGGCGAGGTCATCGGCTGCGGATCGCTCAAAGTGTACTCACGCGATCTGGCGGAGCTCGCCGGGCTCGCCGTGCGCCAGGATTGGCAGCGGGCCGGCGTGGGCGGCGCGCTGCTCGCGGCGTTGATCGCGGAGGCGCGCGCGTACGGCCTGACCGAGGTACTCGCGCTGACCCGCAAGCCGGCGTTCTTTCTGCGCATCGGCTTCGCACGCGCCGAACGCGAGCACTTCCCGCTCAAGGTGTGGGCGGACTGCGTGCGGTGCCCGCGCAACACGTGCTGTGACGAGGTCGCAGTAGTCCTCAAACTCTAGGACAGGCAAGGACTTTGCCTGTCTTCCTTCCCGTTGACACGCTCCTGTGTAGCCGGAGAGATTCCTCGTCATGGCTCGTGTCATCTTCTGGGATGTCGATACCCAATACGACTTCATGCACGCCGACGGCAAGCTGTACGTGCCGGAAGCGGAGCGCATTATCGCTAACTTGCAGCGCCTGACAGATTACGCGCACCGCCACGGCATCCGCGTCCTGGCCAGCGCCGACGATCACGTCATGGGCGATCCGGAGATCTCCGACAAGCCCGATTGGCAGCGTACGTTCCCGGCACATTGTATGCGTGGGACTCCGGGCCAACAGAAGATTCCCGAAACCGCCCTGCGGGATCCGCTCGTTATCGAGCCGACCAGGATCGATGCGAAGGCGCTGGCCGACCGGCTGCGGGGGCACCAGGGGGACGTCCTGTTCCACAAGCACCGCTTCGACGTGTTCACCAACGAGAACGTGTCCACAGTGCTCGACGTGCTGGCGCCGGACGACATCGTACTCTACGGGGTGGCGACCGACGTGTGCGATAAAGCGGCCGTCGAAGGGCTGCTCGAGCGCCGTCCCCATACGCGCCTGTTCGTGGTCACCGACGCGGTGAAGGGAATCGACAAGGACGTATCGGAGCAGCTACTCAAAGATTGGGGGGATGAAGGGGTGCGTCTCGTGAAGACCAAGGAAGTGGTCGAGGAGGGGCTGGTCGAAGATCTCGCCCGCGCGGGCGCATGATCGCGCCCGCCCTGCAAGCGCCGCCCGCGTTCGGGCGGTTTTTTCTGCCCGGTCCCACCGATGTCCACCCCGAGATCCTCGCCGCCATGCAGCGGCCGATGATCGGACACCGCTCGGGCGCGATGGAGCAGCTGCTCGCCGGGCTCGAAGCGCCGCTCGCCCGGTTGTGCCGGACCTCCCGTCCCGTGCTGGTGGGAACCACTTCGGCGACCGGCTTCATGGAGATGGCGGTGCGCAACGGCGTCCGACATCGCGCGCTGTCGCTCGTCAACGGCTCGTTCAGCGAGCGGTTCGCGAAGCTGGTGACTGCCTGCGGCAGGGAGTGCATTCGCCTCGACGTGCCGCCCGGCTGCGCCGTCGAGCCCGACATGCTGCGGGACACGCTGCGCCGTACGCCGGTCGACGCGGTGACCCTGGTCCACTCGGAGACGTCGACGGGCGTGCTCCAGGACGTCGAGGCGCTCGCCGCGGTCGTGCGCGAGTTCGACGACGTCCTGCTGCTCGTGGACGCCGTCACATCGCTCGCGGGCTCTCCGGTCGAGACGGATCGCTGGGGAGGAGGGGGGGGGCTCGACTTCGTCCTCACCGGGTCGCAAAAGGCGCTTGCCCTCCCGCCCGGGCTCGCGCTGGGCGTCGCCTCCGAGCGGATGGTCGAGCGGGCCAAGACGCTGTCCGGGCGCGGTCTGTACTTCGATCTGGTGAGCTTCCTCGACGCGACCACCAAGCACCAGCCGACCAACACGCCCGCGATCTCCCTGCTGTACGCGCTCGAGACCCAGCTCGCCCGGATCGAGGGCGAGGGCGGTGTCGAGGGGCGCTGGCGTCGCCACGACGCGATGCGCCGTCGCGTGGAGGAGTGGAGCGAGCAGCACGGCATCGCCTACCTGCCCCGGGAAGGGCGCCGCAGCTGGACCGTGTCGTGCCTCAAGGTACCGGAGGGAAAGACCGCCAAGCAGATCGTCGGGGCGCTGAAGCAGGCGGGCTGGACCATCGGGTCGGGGTACGGCCCGCTGAAAGAGTCCACCATCCGTATCGGACACATGGGCGACCACACCGTCGCCGCGCTCGACCAGCTCCTGGACCTGCTCGCCGGGCTCGTGGCGTGACCTACCGCGTCGCGGTGGCCGACAAGGTGTCGGCGTCCGGACTCAAGCTGCTCGCGGACACGCCGGAGATCGAAGTCGCCAACTGCGCCGGCAAGCCGCGCGAGGAGCTCGAGCGGGCGCTCGCCGGCGCGCACGCGCTCATCGTGCGGAGCGAGACCCGGGTGACGGCGGACCTGCTCACCCGCGGCCCCAACCTGCGGGTGATCGCCCGCGCCGGGACTGGGGTCGACAACATCGACGTGCATGCCGCCACCAGGCGCGGCATCGCCGTGATGAACGCTCCCGGCGCCAACACGGTCAGTGCCGCCGAGCATGCCATGGGCCTGCTGCTCGCCCAGGCCCGCCACATTCCCTGGGCGGCGGAGGCGATGCGTCGCGGCGAATGGGATCGCAAGCGGTTCGAGGGAACGGAGCTGCGGGGCAAAACCATCGGGATCGTGGGGTTGGGGCGCATCGGCGGGCACGTGGCCATGCTCGCCCGCGCGTTCGGGATGCACGTGGTCGGGCACGATCCGTACCTGTCGCCGGAGCGCGCGGCGGAGCTGCAGCTGAAGCTGCTGCCGCTCGACCAGCTGCTCGGCCAGGCGGACGTAGTCACGCTCCACGTGGCTCACACCGAGCAGACCCATCACCTGATCAACGGCGAGCGGTTGAAACTCATGAAGCCCACGGCGGTGCTGGTGAATACCGCGCGTGGCGAGCTCGTGGACGAAGCGGCCTTGGCCGACGCCATTCGCGACAAACGCATCGGCGGCGCGGCGATCGATGTGTTCGCGGTCGAGCCCCTGCCCGCGGACGCGCCGCTGCGCAAGCTCGAGCGCGTGATTCTCACACCGCACCTCGCGGCCTCGACCGCCGAGGCGCAGGAGCGCGTGAGCGTCGAGATCTGCGGGGCCGTGCGCGACGCGTTGCTCGTCGGCGATCTCTCGTTCGCCATCAACGTCCCCGGGATCTCGGGTGATCTGTTACGGCGGCTCGGGCCGCTGCTCGATCTGGCGCGCCGACTCGGTCGCCTGGCGATGGCGCTGGTCGATGGGCCGGTCACGTCGGTCGAGGTGGACTACGGCGGGAAGGATGACGCGGCGCCGCGGCCCGTGCTCATGGCAGCGGTCGAGGGGATGCTCTCGGGGATGGGCGTCGAGCCGGTAAGCCTCGTGAACGCACTGCTCATCGCCGAGGAGCGCGGCATTCGACACGCCCGCCGCACCGGAACGCCGGAGCCGGGCTTCGAGACTACCGTGGGCGTCACGCTCGAGGCGGCACGCGGCCGTGCCCGCGTGGCCGGCACGGTGCTGGGCAACGAGCACGGTCGCGTGATTCGGATCGACGACTACCACGTCGACGTCGCGCCCGAGGGGTGGATGCTGGTGATCCGGAATCGCGACGTGCCCGGCGTGATCGGCCGCGTCGGCACCCTGCTCGGCGGCGCCGGGATCAATATCGGGAGCTACCACCAGGCCCGCGTCGCCTTTCCGGGACACGACGCGCTCGCGGCGATCACGGTGGACCAGCCCCTCGTGAACGGCGTGCTCGACGAGCTGGCGCGGGTGGCGGACATCCAGCTGGTCCGGCTGGTGAACTTCGGGGACTGAACGCGCCTACCTGGGGGCCCCGAAACCTCGGACTCGTGTCGCGAGCCAGTCTTGAATGGTGGTGAAATAGGCGGGTACGAACCGCTGCAAGGACGCCATTTCCGCGCTGCTGCCGATCCTCGCCTCCAGCTGAAGGTGATCCGCCTGCGGCACAATTCGCAACGTGTAGTCCCGGTTGCCGCCGGCTTTCAAGGCCGCCTCCCACGCGGCCTTGTTCTTTTCCGCCACGATGTTGTTGTCGAGCTCCCCGAAGAGCGCGAGTGTCGGCACCTGGAGTCGACGCAACGTGGGCGCAGGATCGTAGAAGTACAACCGTCGAATGAATTGCCAGGAAGGATGGTCCGGCGTTCCCGGGAATATGTCCGGCGGCGCGCCCCCCATTCGAGCGGCGACCCTGGCACGAGTTGCTGCGTACTCGTCCCACCCTTGGCCCGTCCGCGCGAATTGGTACTGCAGTTTCATGAGTCCCACGATCTGCTCAACGGCTTGCGACCGCATGCCGCGAGCCCTCATTTCGTTTTCCGCCTGATCGATGGTTGTCTCGGCGGCGGGTACTCCCGCACCAGACACGCTGATGAGGAATGCCATGTCCTTGGCGCGGACTGCGGCCAGCGGCATGATCCATCCGGCTTGACTGACCCCTAAGAGTCCGATCTGCCCGGGGTCGATGCCTCGGCGGGTCTTCAGGTACCTGAACGCCGCCACCACGTCGCCCGCCAGATCGTCGAAGGAGGCCGTGTTCCAGTCGCCCGTCGAGCCGCCCACGCCACGCTTGTCGTACGCGAGGATTGCCATGCCCCGGTGCACGAGGAACCGGGCAAAAGGAAGCACGTAGTCACGGCTCTCCGGCCCGGACCCGTGCACGAGAATGACAGCCGGATGCTGACCGGCGACGTTCGGGCGGATCAGCGTCCCCGCCAACTGAACGGCGCCGTTTGCGAAGCGGACGTCCTCCAGGGTCTCGATCTCGACGCGCCGGGCAATACGCGAGGGCGTACCCTCGCGTTTCCACGTCAGCGAAGTGATCTTGCCGGCGGCGTCGCGTTGAAACTCGATCCGGGATTCGATCGAGGTCGGGACCGCAGCGCCCGGACCGGTGAAGAAGCGGTCGCGGTCCGTCGGATACAGCGTCCGAACCTCTCCGGATTCATCGAACGCGACGAGTTGGTTCGTCCCGGTGAGTTCATTCCACATCTGGAGGTACGCGAAGGCATTCGGTGCCCACTGATACACGCCGGCGAATTCCCGAAGCGCCTTCTCGTCCACCGAGCGCACGGTCGGGGTCTGAAATGCCGGCGGCGCGATCGATACTCCAAGGAGAGCCGTGGCGACTGTTGCGCCGATTGCCGTCCACGACGACCACATACCTCTGGTGTCCTCCCTCCCTTATTCGTACCGCAGCGACTCCACGGGATCTACGGCGGCGGCGCGGCGCGCCGGCAGGATACCTGCCAAGAGCCCCACACCGATCAGGATGCCCACGCAGATCAGGGCGATGGGCCACGACAACCTCGGGTTCAGGATGTACTGCATCGCCGGGTTGCCTTCCGTCGGAATCGCATCGACCCCGAGCACGATCAGCGCCGCCGTCGCGAGGCCCACCAGTCCGCCGGACACGGCGATCGTCATGCCCTCGAACAGGAATTGCGCCATGATGTGGCGGCGCCGCGCCCCGAGCGCGAGCTTGATGCCGATTTCCTGCGTCCGCTCCTTCACCACGACGTACATGATGTTCGCGACACCGACACCCGCGATGAGCAGAGTGAAGCCCCCGACGAGCCCCATGAAGATCTGGATGCCGAGCCCCACGGCGAGGTTTTCCTTCTCGCTTTCGATGAAGTCCCACATGCCCAGGGCTCGCTCATCCGCGGGGTCGAAGCTGTATTTCCGTCCCAGCACCCGGTAGAGCTCCGCCTTCACCAGGGGCCCGCGAGATGCATCGTGCGGCTGCACGATCAGGTGGCCCACGAACCGGTTTCCCCAGATGGTGCGAAAGGTCGAGTACGGGATGACGGCCCGGTCCGCGTCCGGGCCGTTGTTGCTCGAGTCCTGGAACTTCTTCTGCAGCACCCCGACTACGGTGAAGGGCAACCCGTCGACGACCACGCTCTTGCCGATGGGGTCGACACCCTTGCCGAAGATCCGCTCCGCCAGCTCGTTCCCGAGGAACAGCACGCGCCGCTTCTGCGCGATGTCCGCGGCGTTGATGAAGCGTCCACCCAGCGCCGGGTCCATGTGGCGCATCGCCTGGTGCTCGGTACCAACACCCTCGAGGAACGGGTTGGTGCGGGTCTTGCCCACCTGGAACGCGGTGCCCCAGCGCCCGTACGAGATACTGCCCCGGTCGATGTCCGGGATTGCCCGCTCCACGAGCTCCAGGTCTTCTTCCACGAGGTGGATGCGCCGGCCCTGTCCCAAGCCGGCGAATGCCTTGCTGGTCTCACCGCCGTAGACCATGAAGATCCGCTCACCGGCACCCAGCAGGCCGTCGCGAATGGTGCGCTTCAGTCCCTCACCAAACGCCAGCAACAGGACGACCGCGAGCGTGCCCCACGTCACGGCAAAGAACGTGAGGAAGGCGCGGGTCCGCTGCGCCTTCAAATCGCCGATGAATTCCTGGAGGAGGATGTAGAACATGCCTAGGTGCGCAGCGCTTCCACCGGGTCGAGCGCCGCCGCGCGCCGGGCCGGCATCAGGCCTGCCGCAAAGGCGACGCCCGCGAGCAAGACGAGCGTCGCCGCGAGCACCTGGGGCGAGATGGTCGGCACGCCGACGAACTCCTTGATCGGCAAGCCCCCGAGGGCGGTGACGAGCCCGAGCGAGAGCAGCAGCCCGAGCGTCGCCCCCATCGACACGATCATCAGCGCCTCGGCGAAGAACTGCCGCATGATGTCGGCGCGGGTCGCGCCCACGGCGCGCCGCACGCCGATTTCGCGCGTCCGTTCCCGGACCACGATGTACATGATGTTCGCCACGCCGATACCACCGACCAGCAGGGTGAAGCTGCCGACGATGGCGAAGAAGACGTTGAAGGCCACGAACATCTGGTCGAAACGGGTTTCCCACTCGCTCGTGTCCCAGAAGGCCAGAGCATCCTTGTCCTGCGGATCGAACTTGTACTTGCGGGCCATCGTTTCGTACACCCGCCGCTCGGCCTGCTTGGTGATCTCCGAAGTCCGCGCCCGGTAGACGATGTTGTTCAGGAAGCGGTTGCCGAACAGGGCGTAGTGCGTCGTCGCGGGAATGAAGATCCGATCCTTGTCACGCTCCTGATAGGAGGAATTCTGCAGTTTGGGGCGCATCACACCGACGACCGTGAAGGGCGCGTCACCCAGGAACACCTGCTGTCCGACGGCTGCTGCGTCAGCAAACAGCAGTTTCGCGAGCTCGTCGCCCAACACGGCCACGCGTCTTCGCTCGGCGACATCGCGATCGTTGATGAAGCGGCCGCCCGCTTCGGGGATGATGTTGCGCATCAGGCCGTACACGGGAACGATGCCCGTGATGGCGGGCGCGGCTGCCTTGACGCCACGACGCACCCGCGCGCTCTGTGTGATGAACTCGGGGCTGATGTACTCGATCTCCGTGACCTCGCGTGCCAACAGCTGCACGTCATCCGGGCGCAGCCGGATCGGGCGGCCATCGCCGAAGCCGGCGAACGGCTTCGTGGTCCGCCCGCCCCACAGGATGACGATCCGGTCGCCCAGCCCGTGAAACCGCTTCCTCGTCTGGCGCTCCAGGCCGACGCCGAACGCCAGCAGCACGACCACCGCCACCGTGCCCCACGCAATCCCGAGGACGGTGAGAGAGGTGCGGAGCTTTTGAGCTCGCAGGTCGGCGACGAACTCGCGCCACACGTCAGGAGATCTCGCGCGGCGCCGGCTCCATCAGCGAGTCGGTCGCCTGCAGGCCCTCCAGGACCTCGATATTGATGGCGTCGGAGAGGCCGGTCTTTATGTGACGCTCCGCGGTCTTGCCGGGGCCGGTCCGGAGAGTGACGAAGCTCGAGTCGTGGCGGTGGGTGACGAGCCGTTCCGGGATGTACAGCACGCTGTCCCGGCGCGAGATGATCACCTCGGCGTTGGCCGAGTAGCCCGCACGGAGCGTGGCACCCTCGACTTCGGTCAGGACGATCTCGATCGGGAAGACCGTCGCCTGCTCCTGCTTGTGGGCCTTCAGCCAGATCTTCTCGAGCCGGCCCTTCACCGTGGCGTTGGGAAGTGCGCCGATCTTGATCGTGACCGGCATGCCCTCCTTGAGTCGACCTACGTCGATCTCGTCCACCGTGCCTCGGAAGATCAAGTCCCCCATCGCCGCCATGCGCATCAGCACCGTACCTGCCTGGTACGGCGTGAGCGGCACCACCGGATCGCCGATCTCGATCGAGTCCTCGAGGATGTAGCCGTCGATCGGGGCACGGACCACCGTCTCGACCTGCTTGCCGCCGGTGAGGACCTTGCCGCCTTCCTGCAACGCGAGCCGCTCCTGTGCCAGCGAGAGCTGACTGCGCGTCTCGTCCACGGGGAAATCAGGTTCCTGTTACGCAGCTCCTGCTGGCGGGCCAGCTCGCGCTCCAGGTTCTTGATCTCGATCTCGCGCAGCTCGACGTTGCGGCGGAGCTCCACCATTTCCAGCGGCGTCGGGTTGGGTGAGATGTCGAGCAGCGGCTGGCCCCGCTTGACGAAGTCGCCGACCGCCGCGAAGCGCTGTCGGACGACGCCGGCGAGGATGGACTTGACGCTGACTTCGACCCGGGGCTCGATGGTGCCGACGGCGAGGGCCTTGTCGACCAGGGACCCACGAACCACCGCCACCGCCTTGGGCCCGTCCTTCTTGCCGCCGGAGAGCTTGCCGGTGGCGGCCATGGCGCCCAGACCCAGGACGGCGGCGACGGTCGCGACAATGATCACGCTACGGCGGCTCATATCGGGACGGCTCCGGGCTGGTGCGTAGGATCAGACGTGTCTTGTTCTTACGGGGCTCGGTGCCGATTGTTTCCAGGGGGGAACGGGGCCCGGGGCCCGCCTCAGTCCGCCGCCTGTTGCTGCGGAGGCGGCTCCTCGTCGGCCAACAAGCGGAACGACTTCACCGCACCGGTGAGCTTGTCGGCCGCCTCCGCGAGCTGGTTCGCGGACGACGCGATCTCCTCCGTGGATGCGCTCTGCTCCTCGCTCGAGGCGGCGATCTGCTCAGCGGACGCGAGCAGGGTCTCGGTGCCCTGGGCGACCGATCCGAGCCGTGCGCTGATTTCCTCCACGAGGGTGCGCATCTCGCCCGCCATCTTCGCGATCTCGCGGCCCCACACGTCGCTCGCCTGCGCTTCCGCGGCCACCGTACCGAGGCCCTGGGCCGCCGTCTGCGCCGCGTCGCGCGCGACCCCCGTGCCCTGGGCGAGCTGGGTCAGGCGGTCGCGCATCGCCTGCACGCGGGTGAGCACCCCGCGCACCGTGTCGGCGGTCTCGGTGGCCCCCGCCGCGGCCACCGAGGCGAGCTTGCGCACCTCGTCTGCCACCACGGCAAAGCCGCGTCCCTGCGGCCCGGCGCGCGCCGCCTCGATCGCCGCGTTGAGGGCGAGCATGTTCGTTTGCGTGGCCACCGCCTTGGCCTGCGTCACGAACTTCTGAATCTCGGACGACGCGCGCGCCAGCGCCTCGGCCTCGGCGGCACCGCGGTTCACTTCTTCGGCGAGCTGGGCGAGATGCTCCGTACTCTGGTCCAGCACTTCCTTGTTGCGCCGGGCGACATCGGCGACGGCCGCGTTGCGTCGCACCGAATCCTCGGCGCCGGCGGCGAGGATCGTCGCGATTTGGAGGATCTTGGTCGCGTCGTCCGCCCCAGCGCGCACCAGCTGGGCCTGCTCCGCCGCCCGCTTGGTCAGATCCTGGCAGGTGGCGGACATCTCCGCGGTGGACGCGCTCATCTCCTCAGTCGAAGCCGAGATTTCGGTGGCCATGGCGGCCGCCTCGTCCGCCGCCGTGCGGATCGCGCCGACCAGGCGGCGCAGCGCTACCACCATCGTATGCACCGATGACAGGAGGTCGCCCACCTCGGCCGCGCCGGTCGGCTCGCTCACGACCGTGACCGAGAGATCCCCGCCCGCCACCCGGCTCGCGATCGCCCCCGCGGCCTTGACCGGCTCCGTCACTCGCCGGTTGAGGCGGCGCCAGAATGCGAACAGCAACGCCAGCGTCGTAGCGAACAGCACGACGGTCCAGAGCACGATGCCCGCCGCCGTCGTGCGGGCGGCCGCGTAGGCCGTGCCCTTGGGTTGCCGGAACACGACCCACCACTTGGTGTTCTCGACCGGAACCGTCACCACCAGATCCTCCCCCGCTGCCCCGGGCACCGTCGCCGTGTCGACGCGCTCCAGGCGCGGCACCAGAGCGGCGTCGGGAATGGGGCGGAGCAGATCGGTCTGATTCGGTGGTCCGGCTCCTGCCCCTGCGACGAGCAGCGTGCCCTGCGCGTCTACCACCTGCAGCCGGGCTCCGCCACCAACGTCCGCGGCGGTCAGCAGTCTGGATAGCCGGTCAAGTGCGAACACCGTTTTAAGCACGCCCACCGCCGCCGTCCCGCGCGGCGCCCGGATGGCCACGTCGTACTCGAGCGCGACCGCCGCGGCTGACGAGTCGTACCGCGGTGCGCCCTCGTACACACCATCCGCCGTCGCCCGCCGCCACCACTCTTCATCTGCGTGCACGAAGTCGGAGGTCCGGTTCGAGGCGAGGACCGAGTATCCGTGGCGTTCGGTGAAGAAGAGCTCGGCGAACTCGGACCGTTGGACGTAGTCGCGGAGGTAGGCGGCGAGCTCGGGATCCCCGCCCAACGCGCGGCGCTGGTTGAACATGCGCTCCAGGGCGGGGGTGTCGAGCTGGGGCAGGCGCTGGCTGATCGCCTGTTGGGACCCGTCGAGCGCCGCCCGCGCCACCGCGGGCGAGCGCGCCAGGGCTTCGGCCTCGCGGCGCCGCTCCCGCACGTACATCCCGACCAGGGACGCGACGTGCCTGGCCGCGTCCTGGCCGCGCTCGTCGGCTTGCCGCTCGACGACACGCGTGACGCTGCGGCTCGACAGCAGTGCGAACCCCGTCACGAGGACGAGGGCGACAACGGCCCCCGTGAGGAGGAAGCTCTGCCGGAGCTGCTGGGTGCCGCTGAACATGTCGAGGGTCGGGAGCGAAGCTACGCAGGGTTACACGGCGGGGCAAGCCTGTTTAATTTCATGCACTTATGACTCAGGTGCCCAGCTACGATCCAGCGGTCGTCGAGGCGCGGTGGCAGGAGCGGTGGGCGCGCGCGCGCACCAACGAGCCCGACCTGGACCAGCCACGCCGGCCGTTCTACAACCTCATGATGTTCCCCTATCCCTCCGCGGAGGGACTGCACGTGGGGAATATGTTCGCGTTCACGGGCGCCGACATCTACGGCCGGTTCAAGCGGCTCCACGGGTACGACGTGTTCGAGCCGATCGGGTACGACGCGTTCGGCATTCACTCCGAGAACTACGCGCTTTCGGTCGGCACGCACCCCGCGAAGCTCATTCCTCAGAACATCGCGACGTTCCGCCGCCAGCTGAAGCGCTTCGGCGGGATGTTCGATTGGCGGCACGAGCTCTCCACCACCGACCCCCGCTACTACAAGTGGACGCAGTGGATCTTCCTGCAGCTCTTCAAAGCGGGGATCGCCTTCCGGAAAAAGGCGGCGGTCAACTGGTGCCCCAAGGACATGAGCGTGGTGGCGAACGAGCAGGTGATCAACGGTTACTGCGAGCGCCATCCGGACACCAAAGTCGAGCAGCGGTTCCTCGAGCAGTGGTTCTTCCGCATCACCCAGTACGCGGAGCGGCTGCTCAAAAACCTCGACCGGCTCGACTGGTCCGACTCGACCCGGACGCTGCAGCGCAATTGGATCGGCAGGAGCGAGGGGGCGGAGCTGATCTTCGAGACGCCGGCCGGCGCCAAGATCCCGGTGTTCACGACCCGTCCCGACACGGTGTTCGGCGCGACGTATCTCGTGCTCGCGCCCGAGCACCCGCTCGTGGATCAGCTCACCGCCGACGAGCAGCGGCGCCAGGTGAATGGCTATCGGCGCGAGGTACAGGGAAAGGACCTGGTGTCCCGCCGGGTGGGGGACAGGACCAAGACCGGGGTGTTCCTTGGGTCCTACGCCCGTAATCCGGCCACGGGGGAGGCGATCCCCATCTGGATCGCCGACTACGTGCTCATGGAATACGGCACCGGGGCCATCATGGCCGTGCCGGCCCACGACAAGCGCGACTTCGAGTTCGCGACCCAGTTCAAGCTGCCGATCCGCGAAGTCGTGCGCACCGGCGAGCCCCTGCCGAGCGTGACGGAGGACGGGGCGCTCATGAATTCGGGCGAGTTCGACGGGCTGTCGTGTCGCGAGGCGCAGCGTCGGATCGTCGCGTGGCTCCAGGCCAAGGGTCTCGCGACCCCCCAGGTGCAGTACCGGCTGCACGACTGGTGCATCTCGCGGCAGCGCTACTGGGGCCCACCCATCCCGATCATCTACTGCGACCGCTGCGGGCCGGTGGGCGTGCCGGCGCAGGACCTTCCCGTGCTGCTGCCCTTGATCGAGGATTTCCGCCCCGATGCGAGCGGGGTGAGCCCGCTCGCGCGACACAAGGAGTGGTACTACGCGAAGTGCCCGCAGTGCGGCGCCCAGGGGCGGCGCGAAACCGACGTGTCCGACACGTTCCTCGATTCGGCCTGGTACTTCCTTCGCTACCCGTCCACCGAGTTCGACGACCGACCGTGGGACCCGAAGCGCACCACCACGTGGCTCCCCGTCACGAGCTACATCGGCGGCAACGAGCACGCCGTGTTGCATCTGCTCTACTCGCGGTTCGTCACGATGGTACTGCAGGAGCTCGGACACGTGCCCTTCGACGAGCCGTTTCCCAAGCTCCGGGCGCACGGGCTCATCATCAAAGACGGCGCGAAGATGTCCAAGTCGCGCGGCAACGTGGTCATCCCCGACTCCTACATCCAGCAGTGGGGTGCCGACACCTTCCGCATGTACCTCATGTTTCTCGGGCCCTTTCAGGAAGGTGGCGACTTTCGGGAAACCGGGATCATCGGCATCCGGCGCTTTCTCGAGAAGGTGTGGACCACGGCCCACGAGGCTGCCCACCTGACTCCGGGGTCGGCACTTCCCCCGGAGGTCGCGCGCAAGCTGCACCAGACGATCAAGAAAGTCACCGCGGACACCGAGAGCCTCGACTACAACACGGCGATCGCGGCGATGATGGAGTACGAGAACGCCCTGCGGGATGCGGGATGCGCGATGCGGGATGCGGTCGAGCCGCTGGTCATCATGCTGGCTCCCTATGCTCCGCATCTCGCGGAGGAGCTCTGGGCGGCCCTGGGACACGACCGCTCGATCTTTCACGCGAGCTGGCCGAGCTACGATGCGACGCTCGCCGCCGCCGGCGATGTCGAGGTCGTGGTACAGGTGAACGGAAAGGTCCGCGGGCGGGTGACGGTGAGCCGCGGGGCGAGCGAAGCTGAGGTCGTCGAGCGGGCCATGCAGGACGAGTCGGTGCGGAAGTTCGTGGACGGGAAGCCCGTCAGAAAGACGATTTACGTCCAGGATCGGCTGCTGAACTTCGTCCTGTGAATCGTTATCAGAAGATCTTTGCGACCACATCTCCGACGACGTAGCCGACGGCCGCGACTCCCAGTCCGACGACGAACATATCGACCCCGCTCCGGATCACGCCCGGTCCAGTGAAGACGCTGCGGGCCGCCCCGACGGCGAAATGGGACAGCATCGCGATCGTGAAGGCGATCCAGGCGGCCGTCGGACCGCTGAACACGAGGAACGGTGCCACGGGGATGAACGCGCCGACGGCCGTCGCGGTGCCGGTGACCCAGCCTTCCTTGAACGGCGTCGCGTGGGCTTCACCGATTTTCAGCTCTTCCCGCACCTGCTCGTCGAGCGCCCGTTGCGGGTGGCGCATCACTTCGGCCGCCATCTGGCGCGCCATGCCGGCCTCGATGCCCCTGGTCTGGTACACGAGCGCGAGCTCTTCCTCCTCCACCTCGGGCATGATGCGGATCTCTTCCTTCTCCATCGCGATCTCGTGGTCGTACACCTCCTGCTCACTCTTCGCCGCGAGGTAGCCCGACGCGCCCATCGACAACGCGTCGGCGAACATCCCCGCAATTCCCGAGACCAGCACGATGTGTGGCGCGACATTGGCGCCGATCACTCCCGCCACGAGGCCGAAATTCGCGGTCAGCCCGTCGTTGAACCCGTAGACCACGTTGCGCAGGAAACCGCCCGACTCCGTCTTGTGCCAGGGCTCCGCGGCACGGCCGGCGAGGGCCGCCAGGGTCTCGGCATGCGCGGCCGACTCCTTCGCGAGCTTGAGTGAAACTTCTCGCGCATCGTCGAACGTGACCTTGTTGTGGAGGTCCATGTACCCCTTCACCTCCTGCCCCTCCTCGCGCAGCAGCAGTGGTAGCAGGTAGCTGGACCCGAACCGGCGCCCGAACCACGCCCTGAGACGAGCGTTCAGGGAAGGCCGGGGCCGGCCGACGGGGTGGTCGTGCTTCGCGAGGAGCTGCTCCCACATCTGGACGTGGCGCTCCTCCACGCCGGCCAGCTTGATGTAGACATCCTTGCGCTTCTGGTCCCGCTCCTGGCCGGCCAGCACCAGGTAGAGGTAGGCGGCGTCGGCTTCGTCCTGCCAATGATGGAGCCAGCTGTGAAGCGTTTCGCGGTCGAGGGGCATCACTCAAAATAGCTGCAACTCGCAGGATCGCAATCGGTTAGACGACGTCGAGCAAACACGTCTCGCAACGGCGCAACACGACGGCGTCGCGCCACGTCGTCTCTGTTTGACGTCTTTGCTTGACGCCTCTGCGCGACGTCTTACGTACTTGACGCATCTATGTTGTTCAGGAGATGACGATTTCTCTCGCCGTTCCCGACCTACTCGTTGCCCGGGCGAAGTCAGGCGACCTGGAAGCGCTCGAGGCGCTGTACCGGGCGTTCGAGACGCCCGTGTACAATCTCGCGCTGCGCGTGCTGCGGGTACCTGAGGACGCGGAGGACGTGCTGCAGGAGACGTTTCTCGAGGTGGTGCGGAGCATCAAGCAGTACCGCGCGGAAGGCCACCTGTGGGGTTGGATCCGGCAGATTGCGACCTCCAAGGCCCTGATGCGGATCAGGCATGACCGGGTGCGCGAGACCGAGGAGTGGCACGAGGAGTCCGGGGCGGGGGGCACGAGTGAGAGGACGAGCGGCACGGCGGGAATGAGTCCGAGCGGCGTACCTGCCCAGATCGATCTCGAACGGGCATTCGAGCGGTTGAGCGAAACGTCGCGTGCGGTGGTCTGGCTGCACGATGTCGAGGGCTACACCCATGAGGAGATCGCGGAGCAGATGGGCAAGACGGTGAGCTTTTCCAAGTCGCAGCTGGCGCGCGCCCACGCCCGCCTGCGGCGGATGCTCGATGAAGGAGTGGCACGATGATGCACTGCACCATGGACGACCTGTTGGCGCTTCGCGCCGGCGAAGGGTCTGCGTGGGCACGGCAGCACGCGGCGGGATGTGCCGCGTGCCAGGCGGAGCTCGAGGCGCTGTACCAGCGCGTCGCGCAGCTCAAGGCTCTGCCGACGCGGCGGCCCGCGCGAGACCGCTGGCCCGCGGTGCGGGACGCCGTTCTGGCCGAGCAGCGCCGGCGCCGCGAGCGTTGGGGCGTCTGGGGTCTCGCCGCCGCGGCGGCGCTCGCGGCGCTCCTCGTGTTCCGGCCGTTCTGGACGAAGCCGGTGAATGCAGCCGAGCTGGCCCGAGTGAAGGAGCAATCGGCGACGCTCGAGCAACAGCTCCGCCGCTACGATCCTGACGGGCGAGTGACGAGCGGCCGCTCCGCGGCGCTCGCCGCCGCCTTGGAAGACCGCATTGCCGTCGTCGACGGCGAGTTGGCACAGGTGGGGCCCTCGCAAGCCCAGGCACGTCCGGCCGACCTCGTCACACTGTGGCAGCAGCGCGTGGAGCTCATGGAGCAGCTCGTGAGCGTCCGCGTCACTCGTGCCGCTTACGTGGGGCTCTAGCGCCCCGGAGGGTTATCGGATGCAGCGGAAGTGGATCATCGTCGCGGCGGCCGCGGCGGCCGTGGCCGCCTGGCCAGCGGGGCTCACGGCGCAGGGGACTCCCCGCCCGCCGCGTCCGCCACGCGAGCCGCGTGCGCGGACGTTCGTGTTCACCGATCACCACGGGCGAATCGGCGTGGTGGTCAAGACGGACGCGAGCCCCGAGACCGACAAGCTGGGAGCCAAGATCGAGGGGGTCACGCCCGGGGGTCCGGCGGACAAGGCGGGCCTCAAGGTCGGCGACATCATCACGAGGTTCAACGGTACCTCGCTAGCCGAGGTGAAGGCGGAAGACGAAGACCAATCGGGCCCCGGGAGAAAGCTGGTGGAGCTCGCCCGCCGCCTCGAGCCCGACGACACGGTGCGGGTCGAATTTCGCCGGGGCAATGATACGAAACAGGCGACGCTGGTCGCCGCAGATTTGGGCTCGAAGTTCCAGATGGAGATGCCCGGGCCGCCCGCGATCGCCATGGGCCCGATGCTCGGCATGGATCGCTTCGAGATCTTCGGCTCCCCGTGGGGCGATCTCGAGCTCGTGAGCCTGAACTCCGACCTGGGCGACTACTTCGGCACGAAGGACGGCGTCCTGGTCGTGAAGGCACCGGCGGACTCGAGTCTACCCCTGAAGGGGGGCGACGTGATCACGTCGATCGGCGGGCGGAAGCCCGCGAACCCGTCGCACGCGATGCGCATCCTCCGCTCCTACGAGAAGGGCGAAACGGTGTCGATCGAGATCCTGCGCAAGCAGAAACGCATGACCCTCGCCTGGAAAGTTCCGGCTCGTGAGGACCGGATCTTCCGGATGCACC
>Ga0209471_1000473_pt1 | contig 27121 bp, 35 predicted proteins | sample GraSoiAngelo_128_FD_185885 | JGI IMG/M metagenome (GOLD analysis project Ga0209471, IMG submission 185885) | Grasslands soil microbial communities from the Angelo Coastal Reserve, California, USA - 14_0927_12_20cm (SPAdes) (version 2) | ecosystem: Environmental > Terrestrial > Soil > Grasslands ... | reverse complement strand
AGAGATAGCCCCGCTCGCGCGCGTCCCGGGCAGTGGCGGAGACACGGCGCGCGACCTCCTGCTGCACGAGCACGACGGCGAGCGGAGGGCGTCTGGGGTCGGCGAGAAAACGCTCGAGCAGGGGTGTGGTGATCTGGTACGGAAGGTTCGCGACGATGCGCGTGATCGGCCGACCTGCGATCCCAAGGAGGTCCACCTTGAGGGCGTCCGCCTGAACGATCCGCACGTTCTCGTGCTCGGCCAGGGTCTCCTCGAGCAACGCGACCATTCGTGGATCGACCTCGACCGCGGTCACCGACCGCACCCGTGCGGCGAGCGCTGCGGTCAGAACGCCGGGTCCGGGACCCACCTCAAGGACGTCGTCGTCCGGCGAGAGCTCCGCGGCGTCGACGATCGCGGAGAGCACCGCGCGATCGACGAGGAAGCGCTGTCCGAGCGACGTCGCCGCCCGGACGCCGTGACGCCGCAGGACCTCGCGAAGCGCGCGCGGGTCCGCGACATTCATGCGGTCGAGGCTAGATCGTCACCTGCACACCCATTGGCCCGCCTGGCCTCGGGCGAACATAAACGCGGCCACGTTCGCCGAGGCGACCGGATCGAACGGGCTCGCCCCGGCATACCCCGCGCGCACGCTGTTCGCCGCCCAGGTGCTGGGCAGGAACTGGAAGAGCCCGGACGCGCCGGACGGGTTGTACGCCCCCGGGTTGAACCGGCTTTCGCAGTAGGCGACCCGAAGAAGCTGCTCGGCGTCGGCGCCCTGGGCTGCGGCAGCCTCGCGGATGATCGCCTCGATCTCCGAGGACACGGGCGGGATGCGAGTCCCGAGGCGGCGTACCTCGGTGACCGGCGCCACCAGCTGCTGTGACGCCAGGAGGTCGCGAGCGGTCTCGCGCCCATCCACGACGCGGATGCGGTAGGTGTTCTCCACCTGCCCCGGCGCGCCGGGCGTGACCACGACCTGGCGCTGCCGGTCGAGGCTCGGATCGGGCTGGAGGCGCACCGCGAACGGGACGTCCTCCAGGAGCGTGACCTCCTGGACCGCGATCCGGACGACCCGGACGACGTCACCCGGGTAGAGCCTGTCGGTGAGCGGGCGATCGACCTGATCGAGCGGCCCCAGGGCGATGCCGGCGGCCGTGAGAAGATCGGCGACCGTACCGCGGACCGACCGCGACGCGACCTCCTGGCCGCCGTCGATCAGCGTCACCGGCAGTCCGCGGTCGAGCGCCAGGCGCTGGCCGGGAACCACCGACGACGCGGCCGGAGACGAGAGCCGGTCCCCCGACCCCGTCGCGATCCCAAGGCCGCGGAGCGCGTCGGCGACGGTTTCGGAGGAGGTGCGGACGTTGGCCACGAGGCCGTCCACCGATACGGAGAGCGGCGCCGACTCTACGCCGAGGACCCCGCGGGCCGCCGGCGCCGCGCGGCCGGCGACGACCGCTGTGGACGGCGCGAACGGCGCCGGCCCAAGAAGCGCCCAGGTGCTCATGCCGACGACGAACGTGACGATCGCCAGCCGGCCAACGCGCAGCAAAACGGAAAGCAGGTTCTTTTGCCCCACCAACTCGCCTCCCCAGCCCCACTCGGTTCCGGACATGGCGACGCCATGTACCGGATCAAAGGGAACCCGGAAAGTCTAGCCGCTCACGCCAGGACGGCGCCTCCCCCTCCCGGGGGACGCCCTACCGCTCCCCGGGCGCCCGCCAGCCGAGCTCTTTGAGGTAGGCGCGGAGCTGCGGGGCGACGTCTTCGCGCCGCAGGGCGGCATCGATGAACGCCTTGACGTACCCGAGCTTGTCCCCCGTGTCGTAGCGGATGCCCTGGAGCTCCACCGCCCACACAGGCGCGCCCTCGCGAGCCAGCTCGCTCACGGCGTCGGTCAGCCAGATCTCGCCGTTCCGACCTGGTTTGGCCCGCGCGAGGATCTCGAAGACCTCGGGCTCGAGGACATAGCCGTGGACCGCCGCGTACTCGCTCGGCGCGTCCGCGGGTTTCGGCTTCTCGACGATGGCGAGGACGCGCTGGGTCCGCTCGTCGACGGGCGTTCCGGCGACGACGCCGTACGACGCCGCTTTCTCTTTGCTCACCCGGATCGTCCCGACGACGCTGCCCCCACCGAGGCGCTGACGGGCCTCGATGAGCTGACCCACGGCGGGCGTGTCGCCGATGACGATGTCGTCGCCCCAGAGCATCGCGAAGGGCTCCGAGCCGACAAGCGGGCGGGCCTGTAGAACGGCGTGGCCGTTTCCCTTGGCTTCCTGCTGCACGACGACGCGCACCGTCGCGAGGCGCTCGGGCCGCTTCAAGAGATCGATGTCCTCCTTGCGGAATTCGACAGAAAGGCGGCGCTCGAGGCGCTCGTTCGGCCGGAAGTAGGCATCGAGCGACTCCTTCCCGGGCGCGTTCACGATCACGACGCGGGAGATCCCCGCAGCGGCCATCTCCGCGACGACGAGCTCGATGACCGGCGTGTCGATGATCGGGAGGAGCTCCTTCGGTACGGTCCGGCTGATCGGAAGGAAGCGCGTTCCGAGCCCGCCCGCTGGGATCACGCCGTAGCGGACCGGCTTCAGTCGGGGCGCCCCGTCGCTCACGGGCGGTTCTCGGCGCTGACGCTGAACGAGACCGGCTCGGTCGTCCGCACCGCGAATCCAGTCACGGCGAGGAGCGCGCGACGGTCGCCCGACGTATCGACGTCGAAGGTGAGCTGGCCGTTGTCGACGGTCCGTCGCTCCACCGTCGGGCGGTCGCCGGTGAAGTGAAGGACCTGGACGACGAAGCGCTGCGAGACGAGGTTCGTCGAGCGGATGAAGCCCGACGCTGCCCAGCCGTTGTCGGTCTCGGCGTCGTCGAGCGGGAGGCCGGTGATCTCGATGTCGTCCACCGCGAAGCCGCCGAAGTTCAGGTTGCCATCGGTGACGTACTGGAATCGCAGCTGCACCTGCTTGCCGGCGTACGGCGCGAGGTCCGCGGTGAGGTGCTTCCAGCCGGTCGCCGTTTCACCGCTGGATGACCCTGTGACCCCGTTCCCGAGGTTCTGCCCGTTCGGGTCGGTCGCCGACGAGGCCTCGGTCCGCAGGGGTGTCCAGTGCGAGCCGCCGTCGGTCGAGGCCTCGACGTACGCATAGTCGTAGTCGGCCTCGATGCCGTACCACGTCCAGAAGGCGAGCTTGGGGTCGGCGGTCGTGCGGAAGTCGAAGGTCTTCGTCAGCGTCGCGTCCATGCCGTCGCCGCGATCCGACCACCAGAACGAACGGCCGGAGTGCGGATCGGTGGCGATGAGGCGGTTGCTCGTGGGGCCGCCGAACCGGAGCGTGATTCTTGCGCGCGGGAGGTCGACGTATCTCACCGAGTACTCGTGCACCGTCGACTGAAAGGTGCCGCCGGCTTCGACCTTGTCGCCGACCACGACCGCCGCGGGCTGCCGTCCGGGCGCACCCTGAGGGTAGCCGTACAGCGGGTCGGTGCTCATGCCGATGAAGGAGTTCGCGGCGACGAAGTTGAGCCACTGCTCTTCGACGCCGGCCTGTCCGCGCTGCTTCAGCACCGCGTCGAAGTCCGCCGGAGTGTCGATGCCCTTTTGCATGAGCGCGCGCACGAGGTCGTCGCCGCCGGCGTGCTGGCGCAGGTAGTCGAGGAACATGTACGCGAGGCCGTAGTGGGGCCGCGCGGTGTCGAGATCGGCCCAGTCGTTCAGCTGCGTGTCCGGCGTCCTCAAATACACGTCGCCGTCCGTTGGACTGAAACCGTTGTTCCGCTCGCAGAGAACGGCCTGACCCTCGTTGAACCACACCGCGGACCGCCGGCGCGTATTGAACTGGATCATGTGGCAGAACTCGTGGGCGATGATCCGCTCGAGATCGCTCGAGCCGGCGCGCGCGCCGAGCGTGTTGATGTAGATCATTTCGCGCTCGGCCGAGAACTCGTTCACCCAAGCGGGCTCCTCATCGGAGCCGCTGAAATACCCCGCCGCGGAGCCGGGAAGTCGTGCGAACACGAGGTTGATTCGCGGATCGGCGTCGATCCCGGGAGACCACTCCGATCCGTAGAGGCGCCGGTCCGTCGGGTAGATCCTGTTCTCAAAGGCCGTCGCGGTCGTGCGCAGGCCGTTCAGGTCGACGTTCGCATCGTTCGCGACCCACCACTTCGCGTGATCGGTCATGAGCCGAAGCGTGGCGGTGGTCTTGACGTTCTTTTTCGCGGCGAAGTCGTACGTCCAGAAATCGTGCGTGCTGCCGATGTCCTCGACCGGCGGCGTCGTGCGCACCGGCTCGAATCCGTTCGCGGGCTGTCCCGAGCGGCCCCGCACCGTACGGGTCAGCTCGAATCCGTTCGCGTAGGGCAGCGATTTGGCGAGCAGCGCCGCCGTCATGTCGAGCGTCGCAAGCGTGGAGGACGCGAGGGGCGTCGGAGTGCTCGGTACCGGCGTCGCCGACGATTCGGTCGGCGAAGCGCTTGGGGCGGCCTGCGGCGGGATGCACGCCGCGACGAGAAGAACGAGCGCGACCAGGGCGAGCCACCGTTGACGTCTCATCGGGCGTGGTGCCCCTCGGCAAGCGTTCGCGTCGCGACGACGTGGCCGCCGCGGAAGTAGCGCCGCGGCACGCGCCGGCGGATGCCGGTGACGATCTCGTAGTTGATGGTTCCGCACGCCTCGGCGAGGTCCTCCGCCGTTTGACTCGCGCTGCCCTGGGCCCCGATGAGGACCACTTCATCGCCCTCGCGCGCGCCATCGACGTCGGTCACGTCGAGCATTACGAGGTCCATGCAGACGCGCCCGGCGAATGGCACGCGATGGCCGCGCACCAGCACCACGCCGTCCTTTCCGGCCACGCGCGGGAGGCCATCGCCGTAGCCGACGGGCACCGTCGCGATCCGCCCGTCGCGCGGAAGACGGTACTCGTGCCCGTACGAGACGCCGGTGCCCGCGGAGACGCTCGCGAGCCGATGCACGCGCGACCGCCAGGAGAGCGCGGGGCGGAGCGCAAGCGCACCCGCGAGGTGGGGTGCGGCGTGCAGGCCGTAGATCGAAAGCCCGGTGCGCACGGCGTTCATCCCTTCGACCGGCCCGAACGCGGCAACGCCCGCGCTCGCCGCCGCGTGGACGAGCCGCGGGCGGTCCGGGATCGAGCGAAGCACTTCGCGAAACCGCTCGAGCTGCACGCGATCGTTCGAGGGATCGGGGTCGTCCGCGGTCGCGAAGTGCGTGAAGATCCCGTCGATCTCGAGATGCGGGAGCGATGCGATCGCGCGATAGCGTGTCGCGGCCTCGTTCGCGGGCGCACCGAGCCTCGTCAGCCCGGTGTCCACCTTGAAGTGCACCCGAGCATCCCGGCGAAGCGCCGTCGCGGCCTCGCTGATCGCGCGCGCACGGTCGAGGTCCCAGACGACGAGCACGAGGTCGAGCGCGACCGCGTGCCCGACCTCCGATGAGTCCGTCGGCCCGAGGAGCACGAGGATGGGCCCGTTGACGCCCCCCTCGCGCAGCACCAGGCCCTCCTCGATCGTCGCCACGGCCACCATCACCGCGCCGGCTTCGAACGATGTCTCGGCGACCGCTTCGGCGCCGTGGCCGTACGCGTCGGCCTTCACCACGGCGATGACGTCGGCCTTGGCGCGCGCGCGAATGGCCTCGACGTTCGAGGCGATCGCGTCGAGGTCCACGTCGGCGACGGTCGAGCGGATGGCGTCGAAGCTGGTCATCTTCCTTCGACTATTTCACGGAGCGCACGCGGAAGCGCGTCGGCGATGTCGGTGGCGAGGGCTCCGGACTCTCCGATCTCACTTGCGAGGAGCGCACCCGCTCGCCCGTGCGCCCAGACGCCCGACGCGGCCGCGGCGAGTGGCACAAGGCCGCGGGCGATCAGGGCGGCGATCGCGCCGCCCAGCACGTCGCCGGAGCCGCCGATGCCCAGCGTGGGATTCGGCTGGTCGTGGACGTACGTTTTCTTGCCGTCCGTCACGACCGTGACCGGACCCTTGAGGACGACGACCGCGCCCCATTCGCGGGCATGTCGCTCCGCGAAGGTCACGCGCGCGGCTCCGGACGGGACGACGCCCCCAGCGAGACGAGCGGCTTCGCCGTCGTGCGGCGTCAGGACCGTCTTGCTGGGAAGCGCGTCGCGCCAGGCCTCGGTGCGCGCGAGGGCATTCAGACCGTCGGCGTCGATCACCGTCGTGCTCGAGCGCGCGTTGCGGAGTACCGCGATCACGAAGTCGTCGGTGCCGGGCGCGTGCGCGAAGCCGGGTCCGACGAGGAGCGCACGGGTGCGCTCGCTCGTGATCGTCGAGACCTGCGCCGCCGAGCTCGCGGCGACGACACCCGGCTGCGCTTCGGCAAGCGGGAAGAGCGTCACGTTCGGATCCGCTCCGGCGATGGCCTCGACGACCGTGCGCCCTGCGGCGATCGTCACGACACCGGCACCGCAGCGGAGCGCGGCCCGCGACGCGAGCAGCGCCGCCCCGGGATAGCGCAGCGAGCCGCCGATGATGAGCACACGACCTCGCGCCTCCTTCCCCGCATCCTTGGGCAGTGGCTTGAGCGCAGCGCGGACGACGCGAGCGTCGAGCGCCGACGGCTTTGACCGCTCGGTCAGCGCAGCCCTACGGCGACAGCGACGGCGAGGTCGCGGATGTGCGAGATCGAAACAGACAGAGGGCTCTGCAGTCCGATTGCCTGTCGCCGCGCCTCAGCCCGCCCGTGAAGTGTGACCGTGGGTTGTCCTGCCCGCGTGCGCCGAATCTCGATCTCTCTCCAACCGACGCCGCGGACGCCGAGACCAAGGACCTTCGACACGGCTTCCTTCGCGGCCCAGCGACCGGAGAGATGCAGGATGTTCGTGCGGCAATACATCTGCTCCCACTCGGTATACACGCGGTCGAGGAAGCGCCGCGGATGCTTCTCGAGGACGTTGCGGATCCGCACCGTTTCGATGATGTCGATGCCGACCTCACTCGAATTCGTCACCGGAAAGCTCCGGCTACCGCCACCGCGTCACTTCGTTTCATGGCGCTAGGTTAGGGCTGCGCCAAATGGGAGACCAGCGGGTTTGACGTCGCGCGCAGACTGCGCGGCGGGAGGTTGCGATGTTCGGAGCGATCCTGCTGCAACAGTGGACGAAGGCCAACTTCAGCCGTCTGGTGGCGCGCAAGGACGTCGATGCCATCATGCGCGGCTGGTCGGATGACGGCGTTCTCGAGATGCCCGGCACGTCGGCCATGAGCGGACGGTTCGAAGGCAAGGCCGCGATACGCGCGTGGGTAGCGAGGTGGTTCGATTCGATGAGGGCGATCGACTTCGACGTCAAGCGGATCGCCTTGACGAATACGCTCGCGCTGGGATTCGGAACGAACGACGTGATGATCGAGTGGGAAGTCCATGAGACCTCGAAGAGCGGGGCGGCCATCCGCGCTCGAGGGATCACGGTCTGGGAGCTTCGCGGAGGGAAGCTCGCCGCGGCACGCGATTACTTCTTCGACCCGAGCGTCCTCAACGTCATTCATGGTCCTCGCCCGGCCGCGGCGTCCTGAGGACGATCGACCTCATTCGACCGTCACCGCTTTCGCGAGATTGCGCGGCTGATCGACATCGTTCCCGCGGCGATCCGCGATGTGATAGGCGAGGAGCTGAAGCGGCACGACCGCGAGCACCGGTGAGAGGAGCTCCTCGACCGCCGGGATGCGGATGATCTCGTCCGCCTTCCCAACGATCTCGTCGTCGCCGTCGGTCGCGATCGCGATCACGACGCCGGCGCGCGCCCTGACCTCTTCCATGTTCGAGCGGATCTTCCTGTAGACGGAGTCCTTCAGCGCGATCGCGACGACCGGAAGGTCCTCGTCGATGAGCGCGTTCGTACCGTGCTTCATCTCGCCCGCCGCGGTGCCCTCGGCGTGGATGTACGAGAGCTCCTTCAGCTTCAGCGCACCCTCGAGGGCCGTCGGGTAATTCACCCCGCGGCCGAGGAACAGGAAGTTGCGCGCGGCGTGGTAGCGGTACGCGAGCGCGCGGACCTTCGGCTCCTCCTGGAGCACCGCGTCCACGAGAGTCGGGAGATGGAACGCCTCGGCGAGCAGCTTGCGCGACCGCTCGGCGTCGAGCGTTCCGCGGCGCTGCCCGAGGTAGATCGCGAAGAGGTAGAGGTCGACGAGCATGGCCGCGTACGCCTTGGTCGACGCGACGCTGATCTCCGGCCCGGCATGCAGATAGATCACGTCGTCGGACACGCGGCTCGCCTGGCTTCCCACGACGTTCACGACCGAGAGAAGCCGCGCGCCTTGCTTCTTGGCCTCCTCCATCGCGGCGAGCGTGTCGACGGTCTCGCCCGATTGGGTCACCGCGACCACGAGCTGGCCCTTCGTGACCGCGGGCTGGCGGTACCGGTACTCGCTGGCGATCTCGACATCGCACGGAATCCGCGCGAGCCGCTCGACCAGGTACTTCCCGACGAGAGCCGCATACGACGCCGTCCCGCACGCGACGAAGCTGATGCGCGGGATCGAGCGCACGAACGCCTCATCCATCTTGAGGTTGTCATCGAACACGACGCGGCCGCTCGAGCGCTCGACGCGTCCGAGCAGCGTGTCGGAGATCGCGCGCGGCTGCTCGTTGATCTCCTTGAGCAGGAAGTGCTTGTACCCGGACTTCGCGGCCGCGATCGGATCCCACGTGATCGTCTCGATCTTCTTGTCGATCTTCTCGCCGGTGATCGCTCGGAACGTGACCTTCTCTTTCGTGATGATCGCGACCTCGCCGTGGTCGAGGAAGCTCACGCGCCGGGTGTGCTCGAGGATCGCGGGCGCGTCCGATGCGAGGAAGTTCTCGCCGTCGCCGTAGCCGACGATCACGCCGCCGGCGTTCGAGATACGCGCGGCCACGATCTTCCCGGGATCCTTCGCCGAGATGAACGCGAGCGCAGCGGCGCCTTCGAGCCGCGGCAGCACCGCGAGCGCGGCCTCGTCGAGGGTGTGGCCGTTGGCGAGCTCCTCCTCGAGCAGATGCACCGCGACCTCGGTGTCGGTCTCGCTCGTGAATTTGTGGCCCCTGGCGACGAGCGGCGCCTTGAGGGCTTCGAAGTTCTCGATGATCCCGTTATGGATCACGGCGGTCACCCCGCCGCAATCGACGTGCGGATGCGCGTTCTGCTCGCTGGGCCGGCCGTGCGTGGCCCAGCGGGTGTGCCCGATCCCGGTGTGCCCGGCGCTCGGATGGGTCGTCACGATCGCCGCGAGGTTGTCGAGCTTGCCCTCGGCGCGCAGGACCTCGAGGGTCCCGTTCTCCTGGACGGCGACGCCCGCCGAGTCATACCCGCGGTACTCGAGGCGCCGCAGGCCGCCCATGAGCAGCGGCAAAGCCTCACGCGGCCCGACGTAGCCGACGATTCCACACATTTAGGCCAGTTCCTTCGCTGCGACTTCGGCAAGATCCTTCGCGGTGCTGGACGCAACCGTCGAGCTTTGGGCCTCCACGGTGATCCGAAGCACCGGCTCGGTCCCCGACGGCCGGACAAGTAGGCGGCCTGTCGAACCAAGCTTCGCCTCTGCGCTCTCCTTCGCCGCTCGGAAGACGTCGTTCGCTTCCCATTCGCGGCGGCGTGCGGCCTTCACGTTGCGCGTGACCTGCGGCCAGAACTGCATCTCGTCGGCAAGGTCAGCGAGCGAACGTCCCTCGGCGCGCATCAGGTGCAGGACCTCGAGCGCGGTCAGGATGCCGTCGCCGGTCGTCGAGTACTCGCGGAAGATCACGTGTCCAGATGATTCCCCGCCGAATTGCGCCCCGAGCCGCTCCATGGCCTCCCAGACGTAGCGGTCTCCGACCTGCGTGCGCTCGAGCCGGACGCCGTCGCGAGCGAGCATCGATTCGAGACCGCCGTTGGTCATCACCGTGCCGACCACGATCTTCGGGTCCAGCTTGTTGTGGCGTATGAAGTGACGCGCCACGAGCGCCAGGACGAAGTCGCCGTTGTGCGCCCGGCCGCGCTCGTCGATGACGATGACGCGGTCACCGTCGCCGTCAAAGGCGAATCCGGCGTCCGCTTTGTGATCGACGACAAGCTGCTGGAGCGCCTCGGGGGCGGTCGCGCCGCAGCCGTCGTTGATGTTCTGGCCATCCGGTTTGTCGAAATACGCGAGGACCTCCGCGCCCGTGTGCGCGAACACTGCCGGCGCCACCCGATACGTCGCGCCGTTGGCGCAGTCCAGCGCGATACGCATCCCCGAGAGGCGCGGCGCCTTCGAGATGAGGAAAGCCTCGTACTCCTTCACGAGCGCGCGTGAGTCACCGACGAGGCCGATGCCGCCCTCGGTCGGGCGAGGGAGGGTGTCGTCCCCGGTCATCAGCGCTTCGATCTGGTCCTCGACACCGTCCGCGAGCTTCTGCGCGCGGTGATCGAAGAACTTGATCCCGTTGTCAGGCGCCGGGTTGTGCGACGCGCTGATCACCGCGCCTGCAACGAACTGGTCCGTCTTCGCCAGGAACGCGAGGCCGGGCGTCGGCACGTGCCCGACGAGGCGCACCTCCATGCCCACCGAGCAGAGCCCCGCGGCGAGCGCGCTCTCGAGCATCCGGCCGCTCCGGCGCGTGTCGCGGCCGATGACGACCGAGTGTCTCGGTCCGCCGAGGACGTGGCCCGCCGCCCGACCGAGTCGAAGCGCCAGCTCCGGAGTGAGATCGAGGTTGGCGACGCCGCGGACGCCGTCGGTGCCGAACAGCCTGGTCAAGCGATTCCTGATTACCTCGTTCGTATGGTGAGCGTCACTCTGGTCGGTTGCACGCTTTGGGCCGTCGTGCCCGGCGGTGTGCGAACGACCACGTCGAGCGGGTAAACGCCCGGTCCCTTGCCTGTCGCATCGACCGCTGCGACGACCTGGCCCGCCGTTATCCCTGAGAGTGCCGGTACCGGACCGGCAACGAGCACGCCGATCGTCGGCGGGTCGAACTCCGCGACGAAACCGCTACCGAGACCGGTCGCCTGGACGGCGACGAGCGGGAAGGCACGGCTTCCCGCAAGAGGCGCGATCGACACCGTCACCGTGGCCTGAGCGGCCTTGATGAGCGACGTGCCCTCCGCGGGCAGCAGCAGCGCGACCTGGAACGTCCTGTCGGAGCCGAGACCGCTCACGTCGATCGGGGCGGTCGTGACCTGGTCGATGCCGCCAAGAGCCGCGGCTTCGCCACGCACCGTGACGACGGGCGGATCGCTCGTGACGCGCGTGATCCAGTAGCCGGCCGCGACAGCGCCGCGAACCGCAGGGAGAACGGGTACGGTGCGCGTGGTCGCGGTGGGGAGCACCGGAACGGTGAGCTGCACCACCGCGGGATCGATGGTGAGCCCGTCGATCGTCGCGCCGGACGCGTCGACCGCGGTCGGCTGCACGCTCGACACGAGGTCGGTCACGGCGTCGCCGAAGCGGACCGTGGCGTAGAGCGCCGCGATACGCGCGACCTGACTCGCCGCGCCGCTCACGCGGACCTGGCTCGGCGTGATGGCGGAGTCGCCGGCGACGGTGCCGGACGGCGGATCATTCGCGAACCGCGCTTGCACCGCGACCTCGCGCGAGGTGATCGGCTCGATGCGCACCGTCACCGTCGCCGGCGCGACGCTGTCGACCTTCACGCCGGACGTCGCAACGTCGACGTACACGCGGATGTCTTGCGGATCCGCGCTGTGAAGGTCGGCTGCGTTGACGTCCACCCTGGCGTGAAGGTCCGACGCGACCACGTTCGCGAGGGCCGCCTCTGTCCCTCGGAGCCGGACGCCCACGTCGCCGAGCTGTCCCTCGAGGACGTATCCGGCGGGAACGGCATCCGGCCGCTCGACCGCGACCCGTCCGCTGTAATCGCGCACGACCTCGGTCGGCGGAGCGCTCAGCACGGAAACGGCCCAGAAGATCATGGCGATGAGGACCGCGGTGACCTTGAGCGGAAGGTCCGCCGTCGCCGCACGACGAAGATCGATGCGCCGCCGCGGCAGGAGCGGCCGCGCGGGCACCGGAACGCGCGCCATCGCTATGACGCCTTGCTGCGGAACGGGAGCGGCTGAATCCGGCTGCGGAGAAGCGACGAGAGGACCCGTCGCAGACGCTCTTCGTCGAGCGCCCCGATGATCCTGCCTCCCGCCGCGATGGAGATGGCCTGCGTCTCCTCGGACACGACCACCACGATCGCGTCGGTCTGCGCGCTGATCGAGAGAGCCGCGCGATGGCGCATGCCATACCGGTGCGCGGTACGGTCTGTGTTCTCTTCGAGCGGGAGGAGGCAGGCCGCCGCCAGGATCTGTCCGCCGCGGACGATCACCGCACCGTCGTGCAATGGCGAGCGCGTCATGAAGATGGATGCGAGAAGCTCCGCGGTGAGCTTGCCGTTCACCGGGACGCCGGTCTCGCTGTAGTCCTGCAGCCCCGTCGCTCTCTCGAGAACGATCAGCGCGCCGTGCTTGGCCTCGCTGATGAGGAGCGCGGCGCGGACGAGCTCGTCGACGATCCCCTCGAGCTCCTCCTCACTCCCCGGTGCGAGGAGGCGGTTGAGCGGTCCGAGCTGGCCGATCTGGCCGAGGGCGCGTCGCAGCTCGGGCTGGAACACCACCACGAGCGCGATAAGGGCTACCGCGAAGAGCGCCTGCAGGAGGAGCGTCGTGAGCGTGAGATGCAACGAGGTGGCGACGAAATAGATGAACACGAGGACCATGACGCCGATGAGGAGCTGGACGGCTCTCGTCCCGCGGATGAGGAGCAGCACGTAGTAGACGAACACGGCGACGATGAGCACGTCGAGGACGTTGTTCCACCCGAACGGCTGTCCCCGGGTGACGATGTTGAGGAAGTCGCTGGCCCACTTCTGGATCGCGTCCATCAGTCAGCCAGAGCCAGTGCCTCGACCTCCGCGGCAAGCTCGTTGCGGCCATCGAGGAGGAGCGCGTGGGCGAGGAGCTGGCACTTCGTCTTCGCGACCTCACGCTTGCCGAGCGTCCGGACGATGTCGACGAGGAGGCGCTGCGCGTCATGATCGGCGACTCCCGCCGCGATGAGCTGGAGCAGCAGGTCCGAGGCCGCGTCGAGGTGGCCCTCTTTGACGTAGTAGCGCGCCGCCTCGAGCGCTTTCGCGGCCGCGCGTGGATCGCGGGTCCCGAGATAGAGCGCCGCATCGGCCTCGACGGCGATGGGGTCGGTCTCGACGGCCGGCTCCCCGTTCGCGTCAGAAGGTCGCGGCTCCGGCACCCAGGACTCTTCGGCCTGCGCCGGCGCCTGCGTCTCCGCGGCCTCCGCTTCGGCCGGCTCCGACGGCGGCGCCACCTCGTCGTGCGCCTCTTCCGTGACCGGCACGTCTTGGGGTGACCAGCTCGGCGTCGATGGCGGCGTGACCGTCGCCCACGGATCGTTCTCGAGAGTGACCTCGCGACCCTGCGGCCGCTCGTCCGGTGTAGTGCTGCGCGGATAGCTCGTGGGTGGCGGTGCCGCCCACGGATCGTCCGCGGATGTGGGGGCGGGGGTCGGGGGCGGAGCGGTGAATGACTTCGCACGCTCCGCTTGTCGCGCGGTCCATTGATCGACGGCAGGCGGCCGAAGGGCGGTATTGCCGGTGTCGCGCTCCGAGAACCGCGTCGTCTTCTTCGCCGGCTCCTCGGACTCGGTCGGCGCGTCGACGACCGCCGGCTCGCCGTTCGCGATTGCATCGAGAGTCGAGAGACCGTTCACTCCGCGCAGCTGCCCCTTCGCGTATGCGAGCTCGCTCTTCGCGCGGTCGCTCGCTCCGCTGTCGCGAAGATCGCGGATGAAGCGCGCGTACTCCTGCACGGACGCGTCGGTGTCGCCCGCGAGCGCGAGCGCGGCGGCGAGGCGACGATGCGTCGTCAGATCGCTCGGGTCCAGAACGACGGCCTGACGAAGAAGACCGATGGCCGCAGAGCGCTCGCCGGATTTGGTCAGCGCCGCGGCGCCGTCGCGCAGCACCCGAAGCGCTCCCGCGCGGTCCTCTTCCTCGAAATGCACCTTCGCGAGGCCGCGGTAGCCGCCCTCCGCACCGGGGAACTTATCCACCAGGTACTTGAAGCTCTGCTCGGCCTGACGCAGTCGCCCCTGGTCGAGGCTCTTGAGGCCGTCTTTGAGCGCGACCTGATAGTTGAAGTCCTTCGAAGCCATGGTCCTAGTCTGCGCTCCGAGCGCGCCTTGGGGCTAGCGCTTCGTGAACTGCGGCGCCTTTCGGGCGCGCTTGAGACCGGGCTTCTTCCGTTCCTTGGCTCGCGGGTCTCGCGTGAGCAGACCGGCTTTGCGCAGCGCCGGGAGATGCTCGCGGTCGACCTGCAGGAGCGCGCGAGAGATCCCGTGGGCGATCGCCCCGATCTGGCCGGAGACGCCGCCGCCTTCGACCTTGACCATCGCGTTGAAGCGCCGCGTGGTGCTGGTGACCGTGAACGGCAGCAGGGCCTGATCGGTCGCGCCGTCGCGCGCGAAGTAGTCGTCGAGTGGTTTCCCGTTGACGACGACGGCTCCCTCTCCAGGAACGAGCCGGACGCGAGCGATGGATGTCTTGCGACGACCGGTTCCCTGGAAGTACGGCAGCGTCTTCATGATTCGGACTCCTTCGCGATCGGCTCGGGCTTTTGCGCGGCGTGCGGATGCTCGGCGCCCGCGTACACGTGGAGCTTGCGAGACATCTGCTCGCCGAGCCGGTTCTGCGGAAGCATGCCGCGGACCGCGCGACGAACGACTTCTTCAGGACGGCGCGCGAGAAGCTGCTCCAGGGTCTCCGACCGCAGGCCTCCGGGGTACCCCGAGTGCCGCACGTAGTTCTTCGCCTTGAGTTTGTTGCCGGTCACGCGGACCTTCGCCGCGTTCACGATGATGACCGGATCGCCGGTGTCGAGATGCGGGGAGAACGTTGTCTTGTGCTTCCCGCGCAGGATCGCGGCCACCTTTGTCGCAAGGCGACCCAAAGTCGCGCCGTCCGCGTCGACGACGCGCCAGCTCCGCGTGATCTCGCTCTGTTTCGTCGCATACGTCTTCATCGCTTATTCATCCTCTTCGCGCAGGGGAGGTATCCCCTGCAACCCCTCTTCGGACGCAGCGTTAGCTGCGTCCTGTCCGTATTCCACGGCGATGAGGCACAGGCCGTTCGCTGGTGCGCTCGGCCCCGCCACCCGGCGGTCGCTCGCCGCGACGATCCGCTCGAATGCCGGCGCGTCGATCTTCCCACGTCCGACCCACAGGAGCGTCCCGACGATCGCGCGGACCATCCCCCGGAGGAACGCGTCGGCAGTGATCTCGAAACGGATCTGAGCGTCGCCGAGCTCGCACCACTCCGCCCGCCGCACCGAGCGCACACCGCCCGGGCCGGCCGCGAACGACGAGAAGTCCCGCCGACCCACGAGCCGTGCGCTCGCATCCCGCATCGCCGCGAGATCGAGCGCCGCGGCGTGGTGCAGCTCGCGGCGCCGCTCGAGCGGATCCCGCTCACTGCCGTGCCGGATCCGATATTCATATGTCCGCCCCGTCGCCGAGAACCTGGCGTGGAAGTCCTCCGCCGCCGGCTCGAGCGCCGAGACCGCGATGTCCTCCGGCAGGAGGGCGTTGACCCCCCGGCCGGTCGTCGACCCGTCCAGCGCGCTCGCCGTCCGGAAGTCGATCACCTGTCCACTCGCGTGCACCCCGGCATCGGTCCGTCCCGCGCCGGTGACCCTCACCGCCTCGGCGCAGACCGTGGAGAGCGCTCGCTCGAGCTCACCCTGCACCGTCGGCGCGTTCGACTGCACTTGGAACCCCGCATAGGCCGTTCCGTCGTAAGCCACGCGCGCTTTCCAGTGGGCCGTATTAGGTCGCCGCTCCCTTCGCAGCCTTCTTTTTCTTTGGCGCGGCCGCCTTCGCCGCGGCTTTCGCGTTCGTTTCGGCCTCATCAGCCTTCGCGGCGGCGCGGCGTCGCGGCAGCGCGAGGCGACGGCGTGGCTTCGGTTCCTCCGCCGCGTCCGCCTTCTCGGCCGTCGGCTTCTCGGCCGCGGACACGAGCTCCATCAACATCTGCGGCGCGGAATCGCCGACGCGGCGGCCGAGATGCGTGAGCCGCAGGTATCCCGAGCGCCGATCGGGCCAGCGAACCGCGAGATCGGTGAACACCTTCTCGACGATCACGGGCTCGGGAAGCCACGCGAGCGCCCGTCGACGCGCGACAAGCGAGCCGTCCTTCCCGAGATTGATCATGCGGTCCACGAAGACCCGGACTTCCTTGGCCTTCGCCTCGGTTGTCTTCACGCGCTCGTACCGAAGCACCGACAAAGTCAGGTTGCGGAGCATCCCCCGCCGCGCACCGGTCCGTCGTCCGAACTTCCGCTCGTGGACCTTATGAGGCACTAGAAGCGTTCCTCACCGTCGTTACCGTCGTTGACGTCGTTGAGGCTCGTCTCGGGCTCGGTCTCGTCCTCGCCCTCGGCGATTGGCTCTTCGGTCGCTGACGCCGACTCGTCGCGGATCGGCGCCTCGATGAGACCGCGGGCCGCGAGACGCTCCTTGATCTCGTCGAGCGACTTCTTGCCGAAGTTCCGCATGCGCAGGAGCTCGTCGTCGGGGGTCTGCAGGAGCTGACCGACCTTGGTGATGCCGTGCCGCTTCAGCGAGTTGAAAGCTCGCTGCGGCAGGTCGAGATCCTCGATCGGCATGTCGGCGATGGCGGCCGGGAGCGCCGAGCCGTTCGTGCGCTCGGGCTGCGCGAGCGCGGTCTGCGACCGCGTGAGCCCCGCGAAGAGCGAGAACTGCTGCACCAGGATCTGCGACCCCTGGGCAACCGCGTCGTCCGGGGTCGTCGTCCCGTCGGTCCAGACCTCGAGGATGAGGCGGTCGTAGTTGGTGACCTGGCCGACGCGGGTGCTCTCGACGCCGAAGTTCACCTTCTTCACCGGGCTGTAGAGCGCGTCGATCGGGATGACCCCGATGGGCAGGCCTTCGCGGCGGTCGGCCGAATGGAATCCACGGCCGGTCTCGACGGTCAGCTCGAGCCACAGCGATGCCTCGGGCTCGAGCGTCGCGATCTTCGCTTCGGGATTCACGATCTCGATCTCACTCGTGGTCATGATGTCCGCGGCGGTCGCCTCGCCCGGGCCGGTCTTCTCGAGGGTGAGCGTCACCGGTTCGCTCGCGAACGAGCGGAGCCGGATCTGCTTCAGGTTGAGGACGAGCTGGACGACGTCCTCCTTGATGCCGGGGATCGTGGAGAACTCGTGGGCGACGCCGCGCACGCGCGCGGCGGTGATGGCGGCGCCGGGCAGCGAGCTCAGCAGCACACGGCGCAGCGAGTTTCCAAGGGTCGTGCCGTATCCGGGCGGGAGGGGCTCGCACGCGAACTTCGCGTACCGCTCGTCTCCCTCGATACGCTCGATTTTGGGGTACTCAAGCTCTACTAGGGTCATGGCTTCGGTTCCTTCCTGCGGGGCTAGCGCGTTGGTATCTGCGCTGCGGCTTCGCCAGCGCAGCTCTCGATTAGGCCTCGCCTCATCTCGAGTAATGCTCAACGATGAGCTGGGTGTTGACCTGCGCCTCGATCTGATCACGACTCGGCAGCGCGAGAACTTTGGCGGTGTAGGCGTCGGGATCGACCTCGAGCCAGCCCGGGCGCGTCTGCGTCTTCGCCCAGGCGGTCATCTCCTTGAAGTAGTTGGAGCCGCGGCTCTTCTCGGAGACGGCGACCGCGTCGCCGGCCTTCACCGAGTAGCTCGGCGTCTTCGTCTCACGGCCGTTCACGGTGATGTGGCCGTGGGTCACGAGCTGGCGGGCCTGCGACCGCGACTTCGCGAACCCGGAGCGGTACACGGTGTTGTCGAGGCGCCGCTCCAGATTGATGAGGAGCGTCTCGCCCGTGGCGCCGGTCACTTCGGCGGCGCGGTCGAAGGTGTTCTTCATCTGGCGCTCGAGCACGCCGTACATGCGCCGCGCCTTCTGCTTCTCGCGAAGCTGCAGCGCGAAGTCGCTGACCTTGCGGCGGCGCTGCTGGTGCATGCCCGGCGGCGACGAACGCTTCTCAAAGGTGCACTTCGTGAAGCACTTCTCTCCCTTGAGGAAGAGCTTCATGCTCTCGCGGCGGCAGATCCGGCAGACCGGACCGGTGTAGCGCGCCATTAGACGCGCCTCCGCTTCGGCGGACGGCAGCCGTTGTGGGGGATCGGCGTGACGTCGGTGATCGCGGTCACCTCGAGACCGGTCGCCTCGAGTGCGCGGATCGCCGCCTCACGTCCCGCGCCGGGTCCGCGCACGAACACCTCGACGACCTTGAGGCCCAGGTCGAGCGCCTTGCGCGCCGCGGTCTCCGCCGCGACCTGCGCAGCGTACGGCGTGCTCTTGCGCGAGCCTTTCCAGCCGGCCGCACCGGCCGAGGACCACGCGATAACGTTGCCCGCGGGGTCCGTGAGCGACACGATCGTGTTGTTGAACGACGCCTTCACGTGCGCCGCGCCGCGCGGCACGACGCGCTTCTCGCGGCGACGGCGCGGCTTCGCCTCGGCCGCGCCCGCGGCTTCCGCCTCGGGCTTCTCGGCCCTGTCCGCGCCCTTCTCGGGCCGCTCCGGTCTCTCTTGCTTTCGCTCCTGCGCCATTAGGTCTTAGACACCGCCTTCTTTCTTCCGGCTACCGTCTTGCGCGTTCCGCGGCGCGTGCGCGCGTTGGTTCGCGTGCGCTGCCCGCGGACCGGCAGGTTGCGCCGGTGACGGAGACCGCGGTAGCTCCCGATCTCCTGCAGGCGTTTGATGTTCAGTGCGATCTCGCGGCGAAGGTCGCCCTCCACCGTGAACCCGCGATCGATGATCTCGCGGATCTTGGCCACCTGAGGCTCGGTCAGGTCGCGCACCCGCGTGGCGCCGTCGATGCGTGCCTGCTCGAGCACATCCTTGGCGGCGGTGGCGCCGATGCCGAAGATGTAGCGGAGCGACACGTCGACGCGCTTTTCGCGCGGGATATCGACGCCAGCGATTCGAGCCATTTCCGCCCTAACCCTGCCTTTGCTTGTGCTTCGGCTCGGAGCAGATCACGAGGATCTGCCGCTCGCGCCGGATGATCTTGCATTTATCGCAACGCTTTTTGACTGACGCGCGGACCTTCACTAGTACCTCACTCGCCTTGTAATGCGTCCCCGTTTTAGGTCGTATGGCGAAAGCTCCACGAGGACCTTGTCGCCCGGCACGACCCGGATGAAGTTCATCCGCATCTTGCCGCTGATGTGTGCCAAGACCGCATGCCCGTTCTGGAGCTCGACCTTGAACATCGCGTTCGGAAGGGCCTCTGCGACCGTCCCTTCCACCTCGATGACCTCTTTGTTGCTCGGTTTACTCGCCATCTTCTCCAGACACAGGCTGACCCGCGGCATGTGCCCACGGGAGATAACAGTGTACCAAGACCGGCCAGTTCCGGGCAATCGTCCGCATCACGCCGCCACCGCGGCGCCCTTGCCGGGGCGCGTGAGCACCACCGGCCCGGCGGCCGTGCAGGCCAGGGTGTGCTCGAAATGCGCCGAAAGGCTGCGGTCAGCGGTCACCACGGTCCATTGGTCGCCCAGCGTGCGAGTCTCCGGGCCGCCGATGTTCACCATCGGCTCGATCGCGATGCAGAGACCCTCGCTGATCGGCGGGTTCGGCTGCCCTTTGGTGGGACGGTAGTTCGGCACCTGTGGGTCCTCGTGCATGGCCCGCCCGATCCCGTGCCCCACGTAGTTGTGCACGACGCTCAAGCCCTGACCGCGGACGAACTCCTCGATCGCGGCCCCGATGTCGCCGATCCGCGCCCCGACCTTCGCGCTGGCGATCCCGATCCGGAGAGCCTCTTCGGTCACCGCGATGAGGCGCGCGGCCTCGGGCGAGACCCTTCCGACCGGGACGGTGATCGCCGCGTCGGCGTGCCAGCCGTCGAGGATGGCGCCGGCATCGATACCCACGATGTCTCCATCGGCGAGCTTGCGCTTAGGCGACGGGATGCCGTGCACGATCTCCTGGTTCACGGAGGTGCAGATCGTCGCGGGATAGGGCGGCGTGCTGTACCCGAGGAACGAGCTCTCCGCCCCGGCCTTCCGGAGGACCTCCGCCGCGACCCGGTCGAGCTCGGCCGTCGTCACTCCCGGGCGCACGGAGGCGCGGCACGCGTCAAGCATCGCCGCCACCACGCGGCCGGCCTCGCGCATCTTGGCCATCTGCGCCGGCGTCTTGAGCGTGATCATTCCACCGCCTCGCGAAGACGCGCGGACACGTCCGCGACGCTGCCCAAGCCGCTCACTCGCTTCACAAGCCCGCGATCCTCGTAGTAGGAGATCACCGGGCGGGTCTGCTCCTCGTACACGTCGAGGCGGTTCGCGATTATCTCCGGCGTGTCGTCGGCGCGGTGTTCGGCCAGCGCTCGGCCGTTCAAGCGCGCGACGAGCGCCTCGCGCGGTGCATCGAGCAGCAGCACACCGCCGAGGTGGCGACCCATCTCCCCGAAGAGCCGGTCGAGGGCCTTCGCCTGCTCGACCGTGCGCGGGAAGCCATCGAGCAGCACGCGCGTGGACGGCGGGATGTCCTCGAGCTTGGCGCGCACCATACGAACCGTGACGTCGTCGGGCACGTACTCTCCGCGCTCGAGATAGCCCTTCACGCGACGGCCGAGGTCGGTCTGGCGTCGGATGTGATCGCGGAACACCTCACCGGTCGAGAGCTGCACCCACCCGTGCTCCTGGGCAAGCGCCTTCGCCTGCGTGCCCTTACCCACCCCGGGTGGACCCATGATGATGAGGTCGCCACCGATGCCGCGGAGGCTCGACGTCTCAGAGGCGGACACGATGTCGGTCACTAACGGATGAATCCCTCATAGCTCCGCTGGAGCAGCTGCGCTTCGAGCTGCTTCATCGTCTCCACGACGACGCCGACCACGATCAGGATGCTCGTGCCGCCGAGCCGGAGGGTCTGCACGCCGGTGATGTCCCCGATCAGCGTCGGCATGACGGCGACGATCCCGAGGAAGAGCGCTCCCGCGATCGTGATCCGCGTCACCACCCGCGACAGGAATTCCGCCGTAGGGCGGCCGGGTCGGATGCCGGGGATGAACCCGCCGTACCGCTTGATGTTGTCGGCGACGTCGTTCGGGACGAAGGTGAACGCGGTATAGAAGAACGTGAACGCGACGACGAGCACGAAGTACGTGGCGTTGTAGAACACCGGGTTCTGGAAGAACCCGACGATCCCGGTCGAGACGTTGCGCAGCCACTCGGTGTCGCTCGTCGTGAAGTACTGCGCGATCTGGTTCGGCAGCAGCAGGATCGAGATCGCGAAGATGATCGGGATCACGCCGGCGCTGTTCACGCGCAGCGGGATGAAGGTGCTTCCGCCCGAGTACATCCGCGTGCCACGAACACGCTTCGCGTACTGGACCGGGACGCGGCGCTGGCCCTCCTGAATGAAGATGATCGCCGCGATCACGAGGACCGCGATGACCACGATCGAGCCGATGGCGAGAGCGTTCTGCGAGACCTGCAAGGTCTGCTCGACGGTGTTCGGGAGGCGGCCGACGATGCCCGCGAAGATGATGAAGCTGATCCCGTTGCCGATGCCGCGCTCGCTGATGAGCTCGCCGAGCCACATCAGGATGATCGTTCCGGCGGTGAGCGACCCGAGGATCGAGAGGGTCGTGCCGATGTCGTTCGGCCCGAATGCGTTCAGCACGCCCTGCTTCTGCATGAAGACGGCGACCCCGATGCCTTGAAGGAGCGCGAGCGGCACGGTGAGGATCCGGGTGTACTGGTTGATCTTGTTGCGGCCGTACTCGCCCTCTTTTGAAAGGCGCTCGAGCGCGGGGATCGTCTGGTTGAGCAGGGTCATGATGATCGACGCGTTGATGTAGGGGTTGACGCCCAGCGCGACGATCGAGAATCGCGCGAGACCGCCACCCGAGAAGAGGTCGAGCAGGTTGACAAACGCGCTGCTCTGGAGAAGGGCGTTGAGCTGGTCCTGATTGACACCCGGCAGAGGGACATGGGCGAGGAACCGGAAGACCAGGATCATGCCGAGCGTAAAGAGGATCTTGTTTCGGAGATCCGGAGTGCGGACCGCGTCGATGAGCGCCTGGAACATGCCCACGCGCTAGACGCCGGGGCCCCTCGCCCCGTCAGGGGCCCCTGCCCCTGGGGCGATGATGACGATGGAGCCGCCGGCGGACTCGATCTTCTGGCGCGCCGTCGCGGACACCGAATGGGCGTGGACCTCGAGCTTCGTGCCGATGACCCCGTCGCCGAGGACCTTGATGCGCGCGTCCTTCCCGATGAGGCCCTTCGCGGCGAGCGTGTCGGGCGAGACCTTTCCCTCGGCCGCGTAGTCGGCGAGACGCCCGACGTTCACGGCGACGAAGGTCTTCCGGAAGCGGTTCTTGAAGCCGCGGAGCTTCGGGACGCGCATGTGCAGCGGCGTCTGGCCACCTTCGAACCAGCCGGGGAGGCCGGGACCGGTGCGCGCGAGCTGACCCTTCGTACCGCGGCCGGCGGTCTTCCCCTGGCCCTGCGACGTCCCGCGACCGAGACGCCGGGGCAGCTTCCGCGACCCGTGAGGTCGGGCGACCTGATGTTCCCGCATCAGCTGCCCCCGTCCTTGCTGTCGGTGACGGTGATGAGATGGGCGACCCGACGGATCATCCCCCGAAGCGACGGCGAATCGTCGTGCGACACGACGTGTCCGGGGCGCCGCAGGCCGAGCGCCGACAGCGTCTGCCTCGCGCCCTTCTTCTCGCCGATCGCGCTCTTGTGCTGGCGGATCTCGAGGCGCGTCACGACGCCGCCCCGGTGGACTCGCGAGGCTGGCGCTCGGGGAGCCCACGCGTCTGGCGGATCGTCTCGGCCGAACGCAGCTGCGAGAGCGCCTTGATCGTCGCCCGCACGACGTTCACCGGATTGGTGCTCCCGAGCGACTTCGAGAGGATGTCGCTGATGCCGGCCGATTCGACGACGGCACGCACCGAGCCGCCGGCGATGACGCCCGTGCCCTTCGAGGCCGGACGAAGGACGACGCGCGCCGCGCCGAAGTCGGCGACGACCTGATGCGGGATGGTCCGGTCGACGAGCGGGACCAGCATGACGTGCTTCTTCGCGTCCTCGCGACCCTTGTTGATCGCGCCGGGGACCTCGTCGGCCTTGCCGAGCCCCGCGCCGACGTGACCGCGGCCGTCCCCGACGACCACGATCGCGGAGAAGGAGAAGCGCCGACCGCCCTTCACCACCTTGGACACGCGGTTTATCTGGACCACGCGCTCGGTGAGCTCCAGACGGTTCGCATCGATCTTCGCCATTAGAACCTCAACCCCGCGCCTCGGGCCGCGTCGCCCAGCGCTTTAACTCGCCCGTGATAGCGGTAGCCGCCGCGGTCGAAGACCACCTCGCCGATGCCCTTGGCCTTCGCCTTCTCGCCGAGCATCGCACCGACCACCTTCGCCTGCTCGCTCCTTTTGGCCTTGCCGTCTTTCGCCTGGACGCTCGACGCTGTGACCAGCGTGCGCCCAGCGTCGTCGTCGATGAGCTGCGCATAGATGTGCTCGATCGAGCGGAACACGGCGAGACGCGGGCGCGCCGCGCTCCCGCGGATCTTCTCCCGCACGCGCGAGTGGCGCCTGGTGCGGCTTTCGAGTCGTGACTTTTTCGCCATTACGCCTTCGCCGCCCCGACCTTGCCGGCCTTGCCCGCCTTGCGGCGGATGTACTCACCGGCGTACTTCACGCCCTTCGCCTTGTACGGGTCGGGCTCGCGCAGCCCGCGGATCTTCGCGGCGACCTCGCCGACGGCCTCCTTGTCGATGCCCGAAACCTTGAGCTTCTGCGGCGTCTCGACGGTGAACGTCACGCCTGCCGGCGGATCGATCTCGATCGGGTGCGAGAAGCCGAGGGAGAGCGTGAGCTTCTTCCCCTGGAGCACGGCGCGATAACCGGTGCCGCTGATCTCGAGATCCTTCGCGAACCCGGTGGTGACGCCGGCGACCATGTTGGCGATCAGCGTGCGGGTGAGGCCGTGGAGCGCACGGTTCACCTGCGTGTCGTCGGCCCGCTGCACCGAGATCTTCCCGTCCTCGCGCGCGATCTTCATGTTCTCGTGAAAGGTCCGCGACAGCTGGCCCTTCGGCCCCTTCACGTTCACGGTCTGACCGTCGATCTTGATGTCGACCCCGCTCGGGATCGTCACGGGAAGTCTTCCGATCCTGCTCATCTACCGATCACCAGACATATGCCAGGACCTCGCCGCCGAGGCCCTTGCGCTCGGCTTCGCGGCCGGTCATGAGCCCCGAGGAGGTCGAGATGATGGCGACGCCGAGGCCGCCGAGCACGCGCGGCATCTCGGTCTTCCGCGCGTAGACGCGAAGGCCGGGCTTGGAGATGCGGCGCAGGCCGGCGACGGCCGGGAGCTTGCCGATGTACTTCATGCGCAGGACCAGCTCGCGGGAGTTCGTCGAGAGCTCGTAGCCGGAGATGAACCCCTCGTCGCGCAGGATGCGCGCGACTTCGGCCTTCATACGGCTCGTCGGCACGGACACGGTCTCGTGGCGCGCGCCGGCTGCGTTGCGCACGCGCGTCAGAAGGTCGGCGACCGGGTCGTTCGGCATGCCGATCCCCTTCGGTCGCGCCTTTTTCGGCGGCGCGGGCTTGCGCACCGGCCGCTCGGCCCGGTCCGCGGTCTCCGCAGGCTGTTCGCGCGTCGCGGTCATCTCTTCGGTCAACGCCAACCCCCTGTCACCAGCTCGACTTCGTGACGCCTGGTAGCTCGCCGATCAGCGCACGCTCGCGGAAGCAGATCCGGCAGAGGCCGAACTTCCGAAGGTAGCCGCGCGGCCGGCCGCACACCTGGCAGCGGTGATGCGTGCGCACCGCGAACTTGGGCGTCCGCTGCGATTTCAGGATGAGGCTTTTCTTCGCCAAGTTCTGCTCCTTAAGACGCAGTGCGGAACGGCATCCCGAGGCCGCGCAGCAGAGCGCGGGCCTCTTCGTCCGTCCTCGCCGTCGTGCAGATCGTGATCTCCATGCCACGGAGCCGGTCGATCTTGTCGTACTCGATCTCGGGGAAGACCAGCTGCTCCTTGAGACCGAGCGAGTAGTTGCCGCGCCCGTCGAAGCTCTTGTCGGGCACACCCTGGAAATCCCGGATCCGCGGGAGGGCCACCGTGACGAGCTTCTCGAGGAAATGCCACATGCGCTCGCCGCGCAGCGTCACCTTGAGCCCGATGGGCATGCCCACGCGCAGGCGGAAGTTCGAGATGGCTTTCTTCGACTTCGTGACGACCGGACGCTGCCCGGTGATCTTCGCGAGATCGCCGGCGGCGGCGTCCATGGCCTTGGCGTTGCCGATGGCCTCACCCATGCCGATGTTGAGGACGATTTTGTCGACCTTCGGGACCTGCATGACGTTCCCGTAGCTGAACTGCTTGCGCAGCTCATCCTTCACGGCAGTGTCGTAGCGCTCTTTCAACACGGCGGCCATTACTTGGGCTCCTGCTCAATCTCTCGGCTTCGCCGAGGAGACTCGCTCACGGCTGTTGGTGTTCGCTCGGCCCGGCAAAGCCGTGTCTCGCTCACTTCGGTTCCTCCACGACGATCGCCTCGCCGCACTGCTTGCACACGCGCTCCTTGGTGTCCTCGTCCATGCGGTGGGCGACGCGAGTGGGCTTACCGCAGTGCGGGCACACGACCATGACCTTCCCGAGGCCGAGCGGCATCGGCTGCTCGATGATCCCGCCCTTCTGGTTCTTCGTCGGGTTGGCCTTGGTGTGGTGCTTGGCGATGTTCACTCCTGCCACGATCACGGTCTGATCGCGTGGCCGCACTTCCTGGACGCGGCCGCGCTTGCCCCGGTCCTTGCCGGTGATGACCATGACCTCGTCGCCTTTGCGCAGTCGCATCCCGCCAGCCATATCTAGAGGACCTCCGGGGCGAGCGAGACGATCTTCATGAAGTTGCGCTCGCGGAGCTCGCGGGCGACCGGCCCGAAGATGCGGGTCCCGCGAGGCTGGTTCTGCGGGTTCAAGAGGACGGCGGCGTTGTCGTCGAACCGGATGAGCGATCCATCGGTGCGGCGGTATTCCTTGGTCTGCCGCACGACGACCGCGCGCACGACCTCGCCCTTCTTCACGCCGGAGTTCGGGATGGCGTTCTTCACCGCGGCGATGAAGACGTCGCCGATCTCGGCGGTCGTTCCGGTGGACGACGCCAGGACACGGATCACCGAGAGCTCGCGTGCTCCGGTGTTGTCCGCGCAACGGACTCGTGTGTACGGCCGGATCACTCTTTCGCCTTCTCCTCTTGCTCCTGCTCGTCTTCCTCGCGCTCGGGCGTGAGGATGTCGGTGACGCCTTCCTGCTCCTCGAGCGCCTTCGAGATGTCGGCCACGCGCGGCGCGGCCGCACCGGCCTCGCCGGCACGCGAGATGACCTCGACGAGACGCCACCGCTTCGTCGCGCTGAAGGGGCGGCTCTCCTGGATACGCACGAGGTCGCCCGCCTTGGCCTCGCCGGCCTCGTCGTGCGCCGCGAAGCGCTTGCGAAGCCGGATCATCTTCTTGTAGAGCGGATGCTCGCGGAAGCGACCGACCTCGACGATGATCGTCTTGGCCATCTTCGCCGACACCACGACACCGACCTTCGTCTTGCGGCGCAGGCGCCGCCAGGTGAACTGCTCTTTCTCGCCGGCAACGGCCGGCACCGGCGCCACGCGCTTGCGCGCGACGGTCCGCTTGCCGACCGGGCGCGCCGCGACCGCGGCCTTCGCGGGCGCTTTCGCCGCCGAGGCGGGTGCTTTCGCCGCCGCCGCGGGTGCTTTCGCGGCCGCCGTCCGCGTCTTCGCCGGCGCTTTCGCGCGCGTCGTCGTGGTCTTTGCCGCGCTCTTCTTGTCGGTCTTCTCAGCCATTGGACTCACTCTCAGTCGTTCGCTCGCGCATCACCGTGAGCAGGCGCGCGATCTTGCGCCGCGCCTGCGGCATCGTGCGGAAGTTCTTGAGCTGGCGCGTGGCGAGCTTGAACTTCGCGTCGAAGAGCTCTTCGCGCGCGCCCCGCAGCTGATCGGCGATCTCGTTATCAGACAGCCGCCGCATGTCCTTCATCCGCACCCGCCTCCTCTCTCGCGATGAATTGCGTCTTGATCGGAAGCTTGTAGGCAGCGAGCCGCAGCG